>Ga0315542_1000972_pt1 | contig 18073 bp, 12 predicted proteins | sample SalMarSW160120MG_FD_202541 | JGI IMG/M metagenome (GOLD analysis project Ga0315542, IMG submission 202541) | Salt marsh sediment microbial communities from the Plum Island Ecosystem LTER, Massachusetts, United States - Salt Marsh Sediment SW1601-20 ...
ACCGGTGTCAAGGTGGTTCCGCGCGACGGCGGCGAAACCCGGCTGTTGCCCGTCCGCGGCGTCTTCGTGGAAATCGGGCTCCTGCCCAACACCGAGTTTTTCCGGGATTTCGTCGCCTTGAACGAGCAGGGCGAGGTGATCGTGGATTGTGCGTCCCACACTTCGCGTTCCGGAGTGTACGGCGCCGGAGACTGCACCAGCGTGCCGGAGAAACAGATCCTCATTGCCGCCGGCGACGGGGCCAAGGCCGCGCTGGCGGCGTATGACTACGTGTCCTATCACTTCAAGGAGGAGTGACATCATGCCATTGCTGGACGCTGAAACAGGCAAGCAGGTCAAGGCGCAGCTGGAGGGTCTGACCCACCCCGTGACCCTGCATGTGTTTACCCAGGAGCTGGAGTGCATGTACTGCCGGGAGACGCGGCAGCTGGCCCAGGAGCTCGCCGCCTTGGTCCCCAAACAAGTCAAGGTGGAGGTCCACAACTTCACCCTGGACAAGGAAGCGGTGGAGAAATACAAGATCGACAAGATTCCCGCCCTGGCCGTGGTCGGCGAGCAGGATTACGGCATCCGGTTTTTCGGGATCCCGGGCGGCTACGAGTTCACCTCGTTGTTGCTGGCCATTAAAATGGTGGGCCAGGGTGAGTCCGGCCTGTCGCCGGCTTCCCAATCCAAGCTGGGAGCCTTGACCAAGCCGGTTAACCTCAAGGTCTACGTAACGCTGACCTGCCCCTACTGCCCGACCGCGGTGCATCTCGCGCACCAGATCGCCATGGCCAGCCCCTGGGTGACCGCGGAAATGATCGAGGCCGCCGAGTTTCCCCATCTGGCCAACCGCGACCAGGTCATGGGCGTGCCCAAGACCGTCATCGAAGGCGCCGGTTCCTTCGAAGGTGCCATGCCGGAGCCGCAGTATCTCGACCGGGTGATCAACCTGGTTACCGGAGGCAGCGCGTGAGCGACGTCCCGGTGCCGGAAAGCTTGAGCGGCCTGGCCGCCTCGCCTGGCCTGGCCGTCGGACGGGTTTGCTTTTGGAGCGATCCCGAGGGGATTCCGCGCTACGCCATCACTTCGGGGCAGGTCAAGGAGGAGCTGCGGCGGCTCGACGAGGCGCTCGGCTTGTCTCACCGGCAATTGGCCGATCTGCGGCAGCGTGTCGCGAAGGAGCTCGGGGAAGAAGAGGCCGCCATTTTCTCCTCCCACCGCCTGTTGCTGGACGATCCGGCCTTTTATGCCCGGGTCGAGAAACGCCTGATCACGGAGAACATCAACTTGGAAGCGGCCGTGGAGGATGTCGTCGAGGAAATGATGCGGCTCTTCAAGAAAATTCCCGACCCCTACCTCCGCGAGCGGGCCGACGATTACCGCGACGTGGGCCGGCGGGTCCTGGACAACCTGCTTTCCTACCAGCGCCAATGCGCCTTGAACGAAGGGGAGCTGATCGTGCTGGTGGCGCGCGAGCTCATGCCCTCGGACACGGTGCATTTCCAGCGGGAGCACATCGGCGCCTTCATCACCGAGCGCGGCGGCGTCGCCTCGCACGCCGCCATTTTGGCGCGCTCCCTGCGCATTCCGGCCGTGGTCAGCCTGTCTGCGGCCCTGCAGAAACTGCACTCCGGGGACCTGGTGGTGGTGAACGGCAAAGAGGGGCAAGTCGTCCTCCGGCCGGACCCCGAACTCATCGCGCGCGCCCGGGCGGATCAGGCCGCGCGCGCCCGCTCCCTGGGCACGCTCAGCTTGGCACGGGCCGCCACCACGCGGGACGGGGTGCAAGTCCAGCTGTCGGCCAATTTGACCCGGGAGGTCGAGGCCGAGGAGGCCCGCCAGGTCGGAGCCCTGGGCGTGGGCCTGTTGCGCACGGAATTTTTGTTCATGAGCCGCGGTGAATTCCTGGACGAGGAAGCCCAGTACCGCGCCTACCGGCACGTCATCGAAATCATGGCGCCCCATCCCGTGACCATCCGCACCCTGGATCTCGGCGAGGACAAGCAGCTGAACTTCGGGGCGCCGGTGGAAAGCGGCACCTGCGTGCTGGGCTGGCGGTCCCTGCGCCTCTCGTTGGCGGACCGTGACGTTTTCTTAGCCCAGGTCAAAGCCGTTTTACGCGCCGCGGTCCACGGCGCGGCGCGCATTCTGATTCCCATGGTCAGCGGGGTGGAAGAAATCCGCCAGGTGCGGGAATTGATCGCAGAAGCGGAAGCCGTGCTGTCGGCCCAAGGGATCCCGTTCCAGATGCGGGTGCCGTTGGGCGCCATGATCGAAACCCCCGCGTCCGCGCTGATTCCGGAGTTCATCCTGAAGGAAGTGGAATTTCTGTCCATCGGAACCAATGACCTGGTGCAATACACCATGGTGGCCGACCGCGTCTCCGAACGCATGCAGCCGTACTATCGTTCCAGCGCGCCGCCCGTGCTGTTTCTTCTGCAGCGTCTCGCCGCGGCCGCGGCCGCCGCCGGCAAGGACGTCAGTATCTGCGGGGAAATTGCGGGTGACCCCCTGTATTTGCCTCTGCTGCTGGGCCTGGGCTACCGCAATCTGTCCGTGGCCCCGGTCTTGCTGCCGGACCTGGCTGCGGCCATCGGCACCATCACCGTCTCCCAGGCCGAGGAGGTGGCCCGGCATTGCCTTCGGCTCGCCACGGCGGATGAAATCGAAGCCTATCTCCGCGACCAGCATCCGCTGCCGGATGAAAGCCCCAAAACTCCTTCCCAGGCGTAATTGAAAAAATGCCATGGTTCCCTCGGCCGGGAGTAGAACGCCGACCGCAACGTCTCCCCCGGCGCGGATCCCGGGCTCCATGGCCGGCTCTTCATCTTCCAGGCCGAATGGAAATTTATCCGGAAAACTTTTTTAAATAGGGTAAAATATACCCAGCAGCCACCATGCCCGCCGAGGTGATGCCATGCATCCACCGGCAAAAAACCTGCTCCCGCTTGTTGTGGCCTTCCTGTTCATAATCAATATCATGTCCATCCGGCTGCTTTCCGCGGCCACGCCGATTTACCGCTCCGTGGGCCCGGGAAAGACCACGCCCTTGGCCGGAGGCAGCGGCAATCCCCTGATCCTTTCCGGAACGACCGCGACCTTCTCCCTGGCCCTGCCGGGAAACGTCGGCGTGGGCGACGTCATCCAATACGACGCCAATGACGACGGCAACCCGGATTCCCTGGCATTCATCCACGGGCGCGTCAGTGCGACGGAATTCACCGTCCGCAATTACACCGGCCTGGCGGTGCCCGCGCCCACCGCCGCGCCCGACCAGGACTGGGAAATCTTCCGCGCCTACACCTCGCTCGCCGATGCCGCGGCCTGCAGCGAAAACGCCGGCATCCTGTCCGGATTGCGCAATTTCGACGTCCAGCCCGGCTGCCAAAACATTTCCGTGGCCAGCGGCAACAACCAAATTTGGAACCTCGCCTGCTACGCGGACGCCGCCGACAATACGCCGGTCACCTTGACGGGCTGGACCACGGATACCGGCAATTATATCCGGATCTTCACGCCCGTCCTGCCCACCGAAGCCGGTGCCAGCCAGCGGCACAACGGCCGGTGGGATTCCGCGGCCTATCGTTTGGAAATCGCCGACAGCGACGCCCTGGCCCTGCAAGTAAATCATGTGCGCCTGGAGGGCCTGCAAGCCCGGATCGTTTCGGTCGCCAACAATGATGACGACGTGATCTACGTTCATCCGCCCGGCTCCAATGCGGATGTCCGCATCGACTGCGGTGTTTTCCGGGGCGTGACGGCCACCCCTTACGACTGGCACAGCGGCGTAGGCCTGTACGATGCCGGCAGCGGCACCCTGCGGGTCTGGAACTGCGTTTTTTACGATTTCCGCGGGAATGCGACCGCGGAAGCCATGGAAATCTTCGACGGGGAATTCAACATCTTTGCCTCCAACAACACGATGGCCCGCTGCGATATCGGCCTGTGGCAGGGACAGGGAAATGTGACCGCCATGAACAATATCGCCCAGAACTGCAACGACGGTTTCCTGGGGACGTTTTACGCCCTTTCGGACTACAATCTTTCCGATCTGCCTGCGGATGCTCCCGGCGCGAACTCCAAAAACTCGGCCGCGGTGTCCTTCACCGACGCCGCGGCCGGGGACTTCCACCTTTCCCCGGCCGACACGGCGGCCAAGGATTCCGGGACGGATCTGTCCGCGGACGGCGATCTGGCTTTTTCGGATGATATCGACGGCCAGACCCGGGACTGGGCTTGGGACATCGGTGCCGACGAGGAAATGACCCTCCTAACGCCCACGGTCACCGCGACCGTTACCGTGGGCCCCACGCCCACGGCCACGCCGACTCCGGCGCTGGAGGCCGAGGACCGCATCACGGTTTATCCGCAGCCGGCGGTCAGACCCAATCTGTACCTGGCGCTTACCCTTTCCTCCTCCGCCCGCGTACGGGTGGAAATCTATAACTTGGCCGGAGAGCGGGTCTGCACGTGGGAAGAGACGGTCCCGGCCGCGGGCAGCCACCAGGCCGCTCTGGACATCCGCTCACTGGCGCCGGGGATATATTTCTACCGCGTCGTTTTCAGCCGCGAAAGCGGGACCAAGACCACGGCCTGGAAGAAGCTGGCCGTCATCAAGAAATAAAACCTCATGGCATCCAGGGAAAATACCATGGCTGCCGCGCGCTGCGCCTGGTTCCTCGGCCTGTCGCTGATGACCTGGCAGGCCGGGGCGGCGACGCCGATTTACCGTTCGGTGGGGCCGGGAAACACCCTGCCCCTGGCCACCGGGGGCGGCAACGCCCTGGTCCTCGCCGGGGACACCGCCACCTTCGCCCAGCCTCTGCCGGACCGCGTGGGCGTGGGCGACGCCCTGCAATACGACGCCGACGGCAACGGCTTGGTGGACGCGCTGGCCTTCGTCCACGCGCGCCTCGACTCGCGCCGCCTGACCGTGAAAAACGCCGCGGGCGCGGCCCCGGTGCCCACGCAGGCGGCGGACACCCATTGGTCCCTTTTCCGCGCCTATACTTCCCTGGTCTACGCCGAGCATGGAACCGAGAACGCGGGCCTGGATCCCGCCTTGCGAAATTTCGACACGTGGTCCAGCGGCAAAGACCTGGTGGCCAGCAACGAAACCTGGAACCTGGCCTGTTACGGAGACGCGGCGGATACGTCGTATGTCCTGGTCCAGAATTGGACGACCGGGTCCGCCAATTACCTGCGCATTTTTGCCCCCCAGCGGCCGGACGAAGTAGGCGTCAGCCAGCGTCATGCCGGCGTCTGGACGCCGGGAGCCTATCGCCTCGAGGTCACGGACTCGGACGCCCTGACCCTGATCGTGGACCACGTGCGGCTGGAAGGCCTGCAGATCCATATCGTGGCGGACCCTTCGGGCGGCGCCTGCTGCGTCTGGGTGCACTGCCCGGGTACGGCGGCGGACGTGAGGATTTCCCACTCCCTGTTGCGCGGAGCCGCGGATAATACGCAGGCCTGGCATTCGGGGATTGCGGTCTGGGACGCCGGCGGCGGGACCCTGCGCCTGTGGAACAATATTTTTTATGATTTCACGGGACACAGCCTCGCCGAGGCCCTGGACTTGGACGACGGGGAATTTGCCGCCGTGGTTTACAATAACACCGTCCAGAACAGTTACATCGGCCTGTGGAATGAAAACGGCACGCTCACCGCCGTAAACAATTTGGCGCAAAACTGCCTTGACGGTTTTTCCGGGGATTATACCCCCGGTTCGGACTACAATCTTTCGGATCTGCCTGGCGATGCGCCGGGGATTCATGCCCGCAACGCAACCGGCGTGTTGTTCGCGGATCCGGTGCAGGACGATTTCCACTTGGCGGGCGTGGACGCCGGGGCGCGCGACGGGGGCGCGGACCTGTCCGCGGATGCCGCCTTGGCCTTTGCGGACGATGTGGACGGCCAGGCGCGCACGGCTCCCTGGGACATCGGCGCGGACGAATACGCGCCGCCCGCCACCCCGACCCCCACCCCGGCCGCTGCGCCGGCCGGCGGACTCTCGTTGCGGGTCGAACACGCCGTGGTGCGGATCTCGCGCGGAGAGCATGCGCGCATCCTGCTGCAGGTGACCCGGCCCGGCCCGGCCAGCCTGGAAGTCTTCGACCTTACCGGGCGCCGCGTGGCCACGCTGCTGCGGCGGCAGCTGGAGCCGGGCATCCACGAAGTGCTCTGGGACGGCGCCGGGGAAGGGTCCGGACTGTATACGGTCGTCTTCGGGGCCGAAGGACGCCGCTGCCTGAAAAAAATCGTGCTGGCGCGATAAAACTCTTGACAAATTTATAAACATATAATAATATCGTCATAATATGAAAACACGAGCATCCCGGGATCCGTTTGACAAAAACGCGGAATGGCTTCGGGCCATGTCCCATCCCATCCGCCTGCGCATGCTGGCCGGCTTGTGCCGCAAAGCCTGCAACGTCGGCCAGATGTGGAAGCGCCTGAGGATCAGCCAGCCGTTGGCTTCCCAGCACCTGAACCGCATGCGCCGGGCCGGTCTGGTCGTGGGCGAGCGCCGGGGGCAGGAAACCTGCTACCGGCTCGCCGATCCTAAAATCTACCGCATCTTGAAAATACTCGAGGAATAAATCTCACCGGGTAGTTTAAGACGGCAGGGAGGAAACAGCATGAGCATCCAAGTGTCAGGCAAAGAGTTTTCCCAAACCGTGGTGGAAGCCGCACAACCCGTACTGGTGGACTTTTACGCCCCCTGGTGCGGTCCGTGCAAACTCGTGGCCCCCATCCTGGAGGAAATCAGCCGGGAGCGCAGCGACCTGAAGATCGTCAAGGTGGACGTGGATCAGGAGCCCGCCCTGGCCCAGCAGCACCGGGTCATGGGCGTGCCGACCCTGGTGATGTACCATCACGGCAAGATCGTAGGCAACTGGGTCGGTTTGCGCCCCAAACAAGTCCTGCTCAAGGAGATCGACGAAGCGCTGGCCAAAGCCTGAGGCGTTGGCCGCGGCGGCCAAGGAGCCGCCTGCTCCGGAAGCGGAAAAAGGAGTCTGGCATGAAGCGGAACTGGAAAATTGCGGTCATGGTACTGCTGGTGGCCGGCAGCGGAGTGGGCTGCCAACCGGCCGGCGGAATGACACGGACAGGAACGGACATCGGCGCCGCGGACAGCAGAACGGTGTTTCCCGATTTTTCCGTGAAGAATCTGGAAGGCCAGGAAGTCTCCCTGTCGCGTTACCGCGGAAAAATCGTGATTCTCGACATGTTCGCCACCTGGTGCCCACCCTGCCGGATGACCGTCCCGGTGTTGGTGGACTTGCAGAAATCCTATCCGGGAAAACTCGTGGTGGTGGGTTTGTCCTACGACCAAGCGGCGGCGAGTACGGTCCGGCGCTTCATCCGGGACATGGGCATTAACTACGACGTTTTTTGGGGTTCGCAGGAAATCGCCAGCTACGTGGGCCTGCGCGGCATTCCCCACGCGGTGATCCTGGATCCCCGGGGACGGATCGCGGGATCCTACATCGGCTACCAGCCCAAGAGCGTGTATGAGCATGAAATCAAGGCCCTGCTGGGCTCCGGGGACGAACGTGAGTGAGTTCGCCTGCACCCTGCCCACACCGCAACCGGAGGCGGTCGCCGCGCTGGCCGGCGTGCATACCATCGCGGTGGTGGGCTTGTCGCCCAAACCCGAGCGGCCGTCCCACCGGGTGGCGCGGTACCTCCAGACCCGGGGGTATACCATCATCCCCATCCGCCCGGGCGTCCAGGAAATCCTGGGGGAAAAGGCATTTCCCTCCCTGGCCGAGTACGGGCGGCCGGTGGACTTGGTGGACGTCTTCCGACGTCCCGAGGCCGTGCCCGAGATCGTGGAACAAGCCCTGCGCCTGGGCTGCAAGGTAATTTGGATGCAGGAGGGCGTCAGCCACGAGGTGGCGGCCGAGAGGGCCCGGGCGGCGGGAATGAAGGTGGTGCAGAACCTATGTCTGGAAAGAGCGCTTCGCACCCTGCGGGCTTGAGATCCGGCCGGGGCGCGGCCAGCGCTCGCTGTCCACGCTGCGGCGGCCGGCTCAGGCACCTGCGCTGCTGCGGGCGCATGCTCCAACAATGCCTCGATTGCCGCCGGACTTTCGGTCCGGCCTGGTTTCCCAGGCCAGGCCGGCGGTCCGGCGTCGTATGTGCCTGGCGCTGAATCCCCCCATTGGCGACAACCTGACCCGCCCGGAAAGTATCCAACCGCGGGATTTCGCGCAGCCATCCCGCCCGGGCGCGGACTTATCACCTTGACACATCCGCCGAGGCGATGCTAACATTTGCCTTACTCTTCGGGGAATCCAAGGTGTCCTGTGAGAACGTTCGCTACACTGCTTCAGCTCATGCGGCCCCGGCAATGGACCAAAAATTTCGTGGTCTTTGCGGGTCTGATCTTTTCGGCCAATCTTTTCAATTGGGACCTCCTTCAGAAAAGCCTGCAGGCCTTCGCCGTTTTCTGCCTGGCCTCGGGAACGGTCTACCTGTTCAATGACCTCCACGACCGCGACCAGGACCGCCACCACCCGGAGAAAAGAAAGCGGCCGCTGGCCGCCGGGACCTTTTCCGTGGAGCTGGCCGGCTTGGCCGACATCGTCTTGGCGACGCTGGTCCTAAGCTGGAGTTTCTCCCAATCCCGGCAACTCGGCGTCCTGGTGGTCAGCTACCTGCTGATCAACTTTTTCTATACCGTCGGTCTCAAGCGGCTGGTCATTCTGGACGTCCTGGTCATCAGCGCGGGCTTCGTGCTGCGCGCCGTGGCGGGCGCCGTAGTCATTGATGTCAGGATTTCTCCCTGGCTGCTGGTGGTGGCGACCCTGCTGTCGCTGTTTCTCGGCTTTGCCAAACGGCGGCACGAGCTGGTCACCATGGGCAGCAAGGCGGTCCGCCACCGGGCCAGCCTCGGGGATTATTCCCCGCTGCTTTTGGACCAGTTCATGAGCGTGGTGGCTTCCGCGACCATCATTGCCTATTCCCTCTACGCCTTCACTTCCGAGACCGCGCAAGAGTATCATTACTTGATGCTCACCGTGCCCTTGGTCATCTACGGGCTCTTCCGGTATCTCTACCTCGTATACCAGCGGAATCTGGGCGGCAACCCCGAGTTGATCCTGCTGAAAGACAAGCCCATGATCATCACCATTTTTTTGTGGATCCTGGCCGTGGGGTATATTCTGCACCGAGGCTAAATGATGGCGAAACCTCAACCAGCCGGGAACACCACTCCGCGACCGCGTAAACAAACCTCCCCGAGCCGCACCGTGCAGGCGCCCGCGAGCCGTTCCGCCCGCTCCACCCGCCCCGCCCGTCCCCCCGTCCGCGCGCCGCGGCCGCCGCTTCGCGCCCGGACCCGGGGGCAGGCTCGTCCGCCCCGCGGCTGGGCGCGGCTGTGGCAGGCCGTTCAGGATCTTTACCGGCGGGAACCGGAAACCCTGTGGCTGGGCGTGGTGCTTGTGGCGGCCATGGTCCTGCGGTGCCTCCATCCGGACTGGTATTTCAACCAGCAGTTTCACCCCGACGAGCGTTGGATTTTCGGCGTGGTCAGCCAGCTCTCCTACCCGGAGGCCCCGACCGGCCTGCAATACGGCACGTTTCCGCTCTACCTGCTGGCCAGCTTAAAGGACGCCGTCGCGGTTCTCGCCGGCTTCTTCGGCCCGTTCGACGCCAACCGCTTCGTCATCGGGGCCGGCCGAACGCTTTCGGCCGGCTTTGATTTGGTGACCCTCGTGTTTACCTACCTGTTCGGGCGCAGGCTCCTTCCCGGCGCTTCCGGCAGGAGGCTGGGCCTGCTCGCCGCCGCCCTGCTGGCCTTCACGGTGCTGAATATCCAGATGGCGCACTTTTTTGTCGTGGACGTGCCCCTGACCACCCTGGTCGTCATCACCCTGTACTTTTCGGCCGACATCGCGGAGCTGGGCCGGCGCCGGGACTATGTGCTGGCCGGAGTCTTTCTGGGTCTGGCCATGGCGACCAAGACCAGCGCCCTGCCTTTGGCAGCCAGCATCGCCGCGGCGCATCTCATCGGGGCCTACCGGGCGCCGGCGGCGGAGCGTCCGCGGCGCTGGACGGATTTGGGTTTGGCGGCGGCCGCATCCTTGGCCGTATTTTTCCTGGCCATGCCCCACGCCTTTCTGGACTGGGCGCGTTTCTGGGCCAACCAAAACGAGCAACGCCGCATTTTGGTGACCGGCGAAGCCGATGTGCCCTACAACCGCCAGTACCTGCACACGCTCCCCTACCTGTACTACGCGCGCAACCTCATCGGCTACACCCTGGGGCCGCCCCTGGGCTTGCTGGCGCTCGGCAGTTTCGTGGCTTATCCGCTCCGGGGCCTGGTGGTCGCGGTCCGCATGCTCCTGCGCCGGTCCTGGCAGGGCCTGGCCGCGGCGGTTTCGGGGGAAGCCAACCTGGTGCTGCTCCTGACCTTCGGCGTAATCTACACCCTGGTCATCGGCGGGTCCTTCGCGAAATTCAACCGCTATGTGCTGCCCTTAACGCCGGTTTTTTGCCTCACCGGCAGCCGCCTGATCCTGGAAGTCCACGGCTGGCTGCGTAACGCGGCCGCCAAACGGTTGCTGGTCTGGGCGACGGGCCTGCTCGTCGCGGCCACGGCGCTGTGGGCCCTGGCGTTCGTGGCCATTTACCGCGCGGAGCATCCCTGGATTGCAGCCAGCCGCTGGATGCTGCAGAACATCCCGGAGACGACCTGGAACCAGGGCGTATTGCGCCCCACCCGCATTCTGAACGAGGAGTGGGGCGACGATCTGCCGGTGGGAGTGCCGGACCTTCCGCGCAAGGCGTATCAGAACAATAAATTCACGGTCCAGGAGCCGGACACGCCCCGCAAGCGGGAGATCATCCTGCGCATGCTCCAAGAGAACGACTGGATCGTCATGGCCGATACCCGCGCCCACGCCGTGTACCGGCGCCTGCCGGAGCGCTATCCCATCAACGCGGCCTATTACCGCCTCATGTTCGCGCAGCAGCTGGGTTTTCACCTGGCGGCGGAATTCACCGATTATCCGCGGCTGCTCGGCCGGGTGTTTCCGGACGATCGGGCGGACGAAAGTTTCACCCTGTATGACCATCCGCACGTTTATCTTTTCAAGCGCGACACGCCGCCGTTGCCGCCGGCGGAGTTGGCGCGCCGCCTGGATGCCGCCATCGTCGAAAGCCAGCGGGAATCCTCTTCGGCCCCGGCCGCCTCCCGGCCGCCTCCCCGTCCCCAGGCCAAGTCCGGAGAGCTGCCCACGGTCATCAACGCCAATATCGGCGCTTCCCAGGGCCGGCCGCTTTTCCTTTTCGGAAGCCTGAACAGCTTCACCGCTTCCCTGGCCTGGATTCTCATGCTGGAAATCATCGGGCTTTTGGCCTGGCCGCTTTGTTACCGCCTGTTCCCGCAGCTGCCGGACGGCGGAGCCTCCCTGGCGAAAATCGTCGGCACGCTGTTGCTGGCCTGGACCACCTGGCTGCTGGTCACCGTCGGCGTCTTCCGCCATCTGCAGGGCAATACGCTGCTGGTGCTGCTGCTATTAGGCTCGGGGTCCGCACTGCTGGTCTGGTTCCGCCGGGAACCGTTCCTGAAGTATCTGCGGGAAAGACGCTGGCTGTATCTGACGGCGGAAATCGTCTTCCTGGCCGCCTTTATCGGCTACCTGCTCACCAAATTGTACAACCCCGATATCAATAATCCGTACGGGCAAGGATACAACGGCGGCGGGGAACCGATGGGCATGACCTTTTTCACCGCGGTCTACCAGAGCGTCCATTTTCCGCCGTACGATCCCTGGCTGTCGGGTTACCACATCAATTACTACTACTTCGGGCAAATCATTCTCGGCATTCTCGCCAAGCTGGCAGGCGTGCCTCCGGCCTGGTCCTATCAGATCGTGATCGCCTTGTTGTTCGCCCTGACCGTGACGGGGCTGTACGGCCTGGGCCTGGGGCTGACCGGCAAGCGGCGCTGGGGTCTGGCGGCCGCGGCGGCCGGCGCCATGCTGGGCAACCTGCACAGCTGGTTTTACCTGCTGGAACCCTTGAACCGCGGCCTGATTTTCCAGGACGGGCTCCACAGCCTGGCGGAATGGGTGCGGCAGACCTGGGCCCACGCCGGGCGCTTCGAATTCATCTGGAATCCCACCCGCCTGATCAAGGGGACGATCAATGAAATGCCCTGGTTTTCCTTCCTGTACGGCGACCTGCACGCCCACATCATCGCGATACCGTATTCCCTGCCGCTGATCGGTTGGGCGCTGAACCTGCTGAAGCAGGACCGGCCTCCCGGCCTGCTGTTTCCCGAGGCCCCGGGGGAGACGGCCTGGGACCGGGGTCTAAATTTTTTCGTCGCCGCCCTCACCCTGGGAGCCCTGTCGGCCATCAACACCTGGAACTTCCCGCCCTACACCCTGCTGATGCTGGGCGTCCTGGCGCTGGCGGTTTTCTCCGACGGCCGCTTTTCCTGGCGGCGCCTCGGCGCCGTGCTCTTGGCCGGCACGCGCTTGGTTCTCGCAGGCTTGCTGCTCCTGTACGGCTTCCACCGGTATTTCGAACCCCACTCCAATTCCCTGGCTTTCGTGAATCCGGGCGTGCGCACCCACCTGGTGGATTTCCTGGTCTTTTTCGGATTGTTTATTTTCCTGCTCTTGAGTTTCTGGGCCCGGGAACTCATGCCCGCGGTCCAGCACTGGTCCGCGCGCCTGCTGAGGCCTGCGCGCGCGGCTCCCGCAGGCTGGCAACGCTGGCTGGCCTGGCCACAGCGGTTCTGGGAGAAAGAGCCGAGGCGGTTCTACGCCGTCGCTTTGCTGGTGCTGGGCGTGGCGCTGTTTTTCTTTTTCGAGCAGGGCCTGCTCGCGATCCTGCTGCTGTTGCTGGCCTTAAGCGCCTACCTCCTGCTGCGCCGGCCGCTGTCGCCGGAGCAGAAATTGGCCACCTGGATGGCCTGGCTCGGCCTGGCCGTTGTCTGCGGCTGCGAAATTGTGCACGTGCGGGATTTCATGGGCGTGGGCGGCGACATGAGCCGGATGAACACGGTGTTCAAATTCTACATGATCGTCTGGATTTACTTCGCCTTGGCCGCCACCGCCGCCTGGGCCGCATTGATGGCGAACCCGGCCCAACCGGCCCGGCGCGCACGGACCGCCGCCGCGCACCGGTCGGCGCGCGGCGGCGTGCGCCGGACGGGGTTGCGGGACTTTTGGGAGCGCTACCGGTTGCGCGGGGGCTGGGACCTGCTGCTGTGGACCGCGGGCGTGCTGGTCGTCTGGGCCGTGGCCAATTTCTTTCAAGCCAACGGGGAGTTTCCCGGGCTGACGTTGGTGCTGGCGTTTGGAATTCTGCTGTTGCCGTGGCTGTGGGCGGGATGGCCCCGCCAGGATTTTTGGGCCAAAACCTGGGTGGCCACCCTGGCCGCGATCCTGCTGGCGGTCTCGCTGTATCCGCCGATTTCACTGTACGACCGGATGCGTCTCTGTTCGCAGTTCCGCCGGCCCACGCTCAACGGCTTGGCGTACTTGGACCAGATGAACCCGCAAGACGCAAAGGCCCTGGCCTGGATCAACGGGCATGTCCGAAGCAACGACATCGTCCTGGAGGCGCCGGGAGTCAAAGGGTATAATTGCTTCGACACCCGCGTGGCCATTTTCACCGGCCAGCCGACCCTGATCGGGTGGATCGGCCAGGAAGAACAGATGCGCTACCAACCCGCCTTGACCGAAAGCCATACCCGGGACGCCGACCGGATCTTCCAGACTTCGAACATCGAGGAGGCGCGCCGGCTGCTGGACCGCTACCACGTGCAATACGTGTACGTCGGCGCCATTGAACGCCAGGCCTATCCCGGCCTCGGGCTGGACAAGTTCCGCGCGTTCATGGACGTCGTATACGACCAGGACGGCGTGACCATCTACCGGCGGCGTGCCGCGGAATAACGGCCGGGTCGCAGGCCCGGCAGCCGGCGGAAAAGCCCACTGCAAACAAGGAGAGAACCCATGACCCCCGAAAAGCGCAACGAACCCGCCAACCTTCCATTGCAGGTCGAGATCGATGACGCCACGGCCCAGGGCGCCTATACCAACCTGGCGCTCGTGGCGCACAGTGCCACCGAGTTTGTTCTGGATTTCATTTTCGTGCAGCCGCAACAGCCCAAAGCCAGGGTGCGCGCGCGCCTGATCAGCTCTCCCGGCCACGCCAAGCGGTTCCTCAAGGCCTTGGCCGACAACGTGGCGCGCTACGAGCAGGTGTTCGGCGAGATCAAGGAGACCGCACCCGCCCACCCGGAAGGTCAAATCAAATTGCACTGACCGCGGTCACCGGCATGATGCGCCGGTCGGAAGGCCCGCGGGTTTTGGGGATTGCCTTGGATCGCGGGCCCGGTGTACAATGATAGGCGTGGCGAATTTTTGCCGGGGAAAGGGTGGAGCGGCTATGGAACGATATTTGGCGACCCTGGATGAGGCCCAGACGCAGCGCAGCCAGGAAGAGTACCTGGGGGCCTTCACCGAGAGCATGAAGATCATTTTGCGCCAGAACCCGATCGAGCGCCTGGGACACGCGGTCCTGCTCGCGGCCAAGACCGCTCTGCGCATGAAGGCGGCGCTCCCGGAATTGAAGGAGCACGAAATCGCCAACCGCCTGCAAGCCATCGCCCGGAACATCCGCTTGGTGGACATTCTCGCGGATCTCACTCCGGAGGAAAAACGCATCCTGCAGCTGCACCCCCACAACCACGCCGGACAGCGGTCCACGGCGGCCACCGTCAGCCGCCGGCCCGCGAAACCTTCCCGCGCCAAAACGAATGGCCGAGCCCATACCCGCCGGCGAGGGTAGCCGCACGGCGACTGCGCGCCGGCTCCTTGCCGTTCTCCTGGCGGCCCTCCTGGGTCTGGCCGCCTGCACGAGCCGCGAGGCATCCGAAGCGCCCAAGCGCGCGCCGGATCCCCTCAACGGCGGCATTCAGGTCCGGGTCAGAATTTTACAGCGCTACGCCATCCAGCGGGCCGTGGTCGACTTGTCCGAAGGCACCCTCCAGGTCCATGACGAGCAGGGAAAGCCCATTCCGCAGCTGGCGGATGCGCGCAAGCTCTACCTCATGCGGCGCGGAGACCGGCTCGCGGTCGGCTTCGATGCCTGGCCGGAAAAAAGCGGCCAGCCCACGTATGCCGAAGTGCGCCTGGACACCGTGCGCGAGCTGCCCGTGATATTCAAAATTTACCTGCCCGATCTCGGGTGGCGGCGGCAATACGAAGGCAGCCGCCTGAGGTTTATGGCCAGACCCGACCGCCTGGGGATCATCAACCGCCTGCCCCTGGAGCTCTATATCGCCCGGGTGCTGCCCGCGGAAATGGACCCGGACCATTTCACCGAGGAAGCCTTGAAGGCTCAGGCCGTGGTGGCCAGGAGCTGGGCCTTGAAGAACCGCACCCGCCACCAGCGCTTCGGCTACGATTTCTGCGACAGCACGCATTGCCAGGTCTATCGGGGACGCGAATTGATCTCGCGGCGGGCCGAACATGCCGTCCGCGCGACCCTGGGGGAGGTCCTGACCTTTCAGGGTCACTTGGCGGAGGCTTTTTACCACAGCACCTGCGGCGGAAACACCGTCTTCGTGCATGAACTCTGGGGGGGAGAGCCCATTTCCTATTTAAGCCGCGTGGAGGACCGCTGGAAACCCGGGGCCCGCCCCTATTGCAACCGCTCCCCCTACGCCCATTGGAAAGTCCGCATCTCGCGGCGACGCCTGCAGCAGGCGCTGCGCGCGGCCAAATTATTGTCCAAAAACGAGGTGTTGCAGGACATCAAGCTGGATTTTGTCAATCTTTCGGGGCGGGTACAGAAAGTGCTTTTGGTCACGGACCGGACCTGGCGCGGCCTGGATGTCAATACCTTCCGCCGCCTGGTGAACCGGGAAACGGGCCGAGCGCGAATTCTCAGCACCTTTTTCGAGGTTGGCCTGCGGGACGGGCTGGTGGTCATCGAAGGCAAGGGATTGGGACACGGCGTGGGACTCTGCCAATGGGGCGCCCGGGGAATGGCGCAATATGGGTTCGATTATCGGGAAATCCTGGCGCACTATTTCCGCGGCACCGCCGTGGAGCCGGGATACGGCCGCCCCTCGACCCAAAAGGTAATGATGGGCTCCAGGTAGAAAGGCCGGCCGGCTTGGTACCCGGCCGCCAACGGCCGACCCGCGGCGGGCGTCACCGCCAGCCAGACCAGATAAGGTCCGGCGTGCAGCGCCTGCGGCAGGGCCAGTTGATATTCTTCCGTAAACACGGCGCGCGACCCCGCGCGGGGCGGACGTCCGGGACGCCGCAGCGACCGCCGTGTCTGCCACAGAAGGTTCTTTTCCTCGTGCAGGTCCTCGCGCGCCGTATCCGCAGGAGTAATCCAAAAAACCAATTGCAGTTTTTCCCCGGGGAGTACCGCGAGCCCCTGCCAGGTCAGGGATAATTGCAGGATGGCGAACCCGGCCCTCGGGACCGTCGCCCGTTCGGGGCGGGCGGCCAGCAGGCGCAGACGCTGTCCGAATTCCGCCCGGGGTGAAGTTTCCGCGGACGGGGGGAGAATCTCCTGTTCGGCCGGAAACACGCGCACGTCCATGACCGTCAGGCTCTGCCAGCGGTTGAGCCGGTTGCGGAAGTTCAGGATCCGGCCGGTCGGCGCGACTTCGAAATTTTGCAGAAACACGTCCATGGCCTGGGTGACGGGAAGCGGACGGGTGAGAAAGTAAATCGTCTGCCCGGTGGTCAATTCCGTCCGTAAGCCCTGCATCCAGTAGCGCAGGTAGTGCCAGCGGCGGGACAGGCGCTCCCGGCCTGAGCGGCCCAGAATTTCGAGCCCGGCCCGGCCGCCATAGCCTCGCCCGGGCCAGAGATTGCTGAAGGGCTGTACCAGCACATCGGGCCGAAGTTTCTCTACGCGCTGCAGATACACGAAAGGATAGGCGAGCGAAAAGGCGGGAAACAGCAATACGCCGCCCTCGGGGAGCCGCGTGAAAAACTCGCGGGCCATGGCCAGGTTGGAGGCCGGCGCCTGGGCGCGAGGCACGTGGTGCCGGAGAGCGGGGTAACTCTGTAAAAAGGCCAGCAATGGAATCAGGACCAGAACCAGCCACCCGAACCAGGTCGGCCGGCCGGAAGAGATTCGCGACGCGGCGCTTTCCGGGTAGCCCAGTTTCGTGTAGCAATACTCCAGAGCCTCCAGGCTCCAAAACACGCCGCCTAAGGACAGCGTCAGAAGCAGGGCGATTCCGGAATGCGGAAACAGCAGCAGAGCTCCCCCCAGCGCGATAAACGGCAGACCGCCGGCCAACAAACGCCCGGGCCGGTTTTTGTCCGGCGCCAAGGATTTACTCTTCTGATAGAGGAGACGCCGCAGATTCAGGAACAGGCCCAAGGCGATGACTCCCAGGACCAAAAAAGGATATTGCCTGAGAAAATGCAGCAAGTTGGCGCCCAGGGGTACGGGAATCTGCGCGGCCTGGCGTGGCCCGTCGGTGACAAACCATTTCAGCCAGTTCAGGATCAGGGGCAGGGAATGCATTTGGATCAGTTCGGAAAACTGAGGCACCATATCCGTGTTCACGATGGCGGCGGGGGCCAGCAGGCGCCAGGGCAGGTACAAATACGGCAGCAGGAAGCCCAGGAGCGATCCCACCACGGCCGGAAACACCAGGCCGCGTTGCTGAGGAGCGCGGCCCCGCACGATGATCGGCCCCAGAATCCAAAGCGGCAGAACCCAAACAGCCAGCGTGGGCGCCAGGCCGCCGGCGAAGCCGGCCAAGGCGCCCCAGGCAAAAAGACGCCGGGAAGACAGCCGCTGGGACGGAAGGAAAAAAAATCCCAGCGTATGATAAAACAACAAGCAGACCAGGAAAAATCCGAAAGTGTTGGGGGAGGCCAGCAGGGATTCACGCCAGAAAAACGGAGAAAACGCCAGGGTCAAACTTGCGGTCAGGCTTACGGCCGCAGTGTACCGCAGGCGCCGGGCCGTGAGATAGATCAAAAGGCTGGTGAGGCCGCCGAAAAACAGGCTGATAAAATTCAGACGCCAAATGAGCGAAGCCGCGGGCAGCAGCGCCGTGAGGACTTTG
>Ga0315542_1000974_pt1 | contig 18062 bp, 12 predicted proteins | sample SalMarSW160120MG_FD_202541 | JGI IMG/M metagenome (GOLD analysis project Ga0315542, IMG submission 202541) | Salt marsh sediment microbial communities from the Plum Island Ecosystem LTER, Massachusetts, United States - Salt Marsh Sediment SW1601-20 ...
GCATGATAGTATAAGGATTAACCGTTTGCTCTTCATTTGTTTCCGGCTAACACCATTCTACTACAACAATGAGAAGTTTGCAAAGGCTTTTTTATTGGGACGTGGTCGCGAATGATGAAATGAGGACCGGAAAACGACTTTTTCGTCGGCAGCATGCTCCGGCTCGTGGTTGATGCTGGTTACGCGTGGTTTCCATCGGTCCGTTCCCCTTCCCGCGCGGCAATGATGCCTCGTTTTTGCAGTACACTCTGTAACTGGTCAAAGCCGATCCCGTACTTCAAAGCAATTTCCCTGGCGTAGCTTTTTCCCTCGGGAGCACTTTTTATGATCTTATACGTCCGTTCTATCTTCCCGTTGCGTTTGTTTATTTTGGAAACCATACTTACCAGTTTGCTTCTGCCCGCAGTCTCACTATTGATCCGCTCAATGCTTGCGGCAAGATCATGGAAGTGAGTGGAATACACCGCGCGTAATCCCAGCAGGCAGAGGATGCGCATGATATCCTCCGCGATGTAAAGGCTTTCGATGTAATTGGTGCTGGCAAACGACTCGTTCATCAGCAACAGGCTGCGGCTTGTGGTGCCGCCCAGGATTTCACTTATCCTTTTGGCTTCGTCCGCGAAACGTCCCGTTTCATTGGCAATGCTTTCATCCTGCTGAAAATGAGTGAAGATATTGTCCGCCGGGCTGATAACGGCCTTGCTTCCGGGCACGTAAAGCCCGGTCTGAAAAAGTATCTGTGTAAGACCGATCCCCTGCAGGTAGACGGTTTTCCCTCCCTGGTTCGGCCCGGTCAGAATGATGATCCTTCCTTCTTCGTCTAAGCGCACATTGTTGCTTACCAAGCGGTTTTTGATATCACCCGGATTTGGTTTTGTATGCATCTGTACGAAAAGATCGATGTTGTAATTATCATCTATCTCCATGAACCTCCGGGATGCGGCGGCGATGACCGGCTTGCACACGGGCATCCCGTTTTTTTGCAGCAACAACAGCAGCCTTACGCCCAGTACATAAAAGACCAGGTCTTCCCTCAGGTTCAGGAAGACCTGCGTGTTTATCCTGATATACTTTCTTAAAGCCCTTTGAATGGGATCACATAACTTTTCCAAAACATGGGAGAGGTCCTCGAACAACGCCGTAAACAGGTGTTCTTTTCGCGGAGAGGCGGCGTCTCCAAGCGTGCGCAGCGGGGTAATGCCGTTTAAATTTTTTGTCCGCTCGCTGAAGAGCTTGTTGAAAAGCCCGTCCGATTTTTCGGTAAAGGGTTCATCGCTGATGGAAGAGATGGTGGCCTGCACCGGCTTTAAGGTATCACTCAGGTTCACCCCGATGGATATGCTTTTGAGCCGGTGGATTTTTGCCGAAAGCGCGGGCAGGTTCTGCCGCATATGAATAAAAGATGCATCCCGGCAGGTAGCATTGACAAAGTCAAACAGCGACTGCAGCCCCGTAGAGGCAAAGGTTTCCCGTCCTGATGATTTTACAATATCGTCCAAAGCCCCTTTGAGGATGTCGATACAGTGTATATAGGTTTCCAGTTCCTTGATGCGTGAGACAATGAGAAAAAGGTCGACGCGCCAGGCCAGTTTGTCGGGGCGGCACTTACTCATGGTTTCGATCAATGGTACCAGTTTTTCGAACGCCTCAAGCAGTGCGGGACAGCGCAGCAGGTATTCGACGATATCCTGCCGGTAAACAATGGTCTTTTCATCTTGATACGGCTGCATGAAGTTTTTCTCGACACATTCGTAATTTATTCTGCTTCCCGTATCATAGGCGGACATAAACTTGAGCAGCAGCTCAAGTTCCAGGTCTTTATATACTCCCTGCCGCAGCGTAAAGGAATCACCGGGGGTCCCCCCGGGATGCAGTAAACTGATCGTTGTCCGGTTTTCCATCTTCCCTCCTCGTTATCCTCCCGCGGTTATACCGCCGGTTTGTTTTCTTGTGTTTCGCTTAATCCGTTGCCGGATTATATCTATAAGAGGGGAGAGAAGCGGAAAAGGTGACATGCGGGCGGGGAGAAAATTACCGGTTGTTTAGAATCGAGAGAATCATGTTGTTGTTTTTCTGCGCGGCAAGCTGCGCGGCCGTTCTGCCGGACCGGTCTTTGATGTCCGTTTCGGCCCCGCTTTTCAGCAGCAGCCGAACGGCCTCTGCGTGGTTGTTCTCAACGGCCCAATGGAGCATGGTCCTGCCGGCGGCGTCCTTTTCATTTACATTGACCCCGTCCATAATCAGGTGTTCAAGCAGGTCCATCTGGCCGATTTTCGCAACGCTGTCGAAGGTGGTATACAGATTGATTTTTTCCAGTATCTTGTTGTTCTTTGAAGGACGCAACGGTTCCAGGTTGTCTTTGATACTTTGCATTATTGTTCTCCTCATGTTTTCTCTTGCCCGCTGAAGCCTTTTCTTTATGGTATCGGTTTTCATGTTCAAGAAATCCGCAATATCCTGCTGTGAATATCCGTCTATATAATACATAACGGTGGGTATGCGCTGGGTATCGGGCAGATCATCGATGGCCGCAAGCACTTCCGCGCGCGTCTCCTTTTTCTCATATATTGCCTGCGGCGTGGCGTAGCCGGACTCGTAATTTTCCATTATTTCCGGAGGCAGGGGTACCTCACGCCGGTTTTTATGCATGATTCGCAGGCACTCCCTTTTGGCGATCTGCCGTATCCAGCCCGGAAAAGCGTGATAATTTTTAAGAGAGTCCAGCTTGTCATAGGCCGTGATAAATACATCCTGTGTAATATCATGAGAAATAAATGAGTCCTTGACCATGGCATACACATACCCGAATACCAGATCCTGAAACCGCTTTACAAGTTCGGCGAATGCCCGGTTTACGGGATAGTGATTTTGTTTCTGCTCAATGGACTTTTCCACCAAAAACGCAGTTTCATTCGTCATATACTATAAGAGTAATCGAATTATAAAAAAGTGACAATTACATACGCTTATTGACACCCGTCCGCTAATTCCGTATCTTTGTCTTCAAAAATCAAGGGACCGGAGAAATAGTATATGTCGCTTTATAGAGTACACTTTACATGGAAGGACAAGGAGCTGCAGCTCAGCGCCAAAAACCTGGACCTGACGCATCCGTATTTTGTTTCCATAAAAGATCTTGTCTTGCCTACCAGGGACAAGATGATCATCAATCCGCAGGATGACGAGGTGCGAAACGCCTTCGGCCAGGCCAATCATATCATGCTGCCGTTTCAGTCGGTAATCCTGATCGAGGAACTGGATGAGAAAAATGTGCCCAAGGTCATGCCCTTTAAACCCAAGAAAAGCGATTAAGGCTCTAAAAGGGCAAAGCCGGTTTCCTCATCCCATACACGTTTGGCGGATGAACCGGTCAGCTCAAACAGAATCACTTCCATAATATGCCAGGTTTTCACCCCCTCGCGTACGCACCCCGCCACCGCGCTGTTTTTTCTGCCCGCCGCGATATGCAGGTGGAGTTTCGGTTTCCCGCTTTCGTCGGGAAAGAGGGTGCCGGTGCCGGCGATTTCATGGACCTCGTCAAGTACGATTTTCATGGGATTGACGGGCCGGGCCCGACCGTGCTGCGGCCCCACGATCAACGCGCTGTCCTTGTCCGCGCCGCCCACGGCGATCAGCGCGGCTGCGGTAATGCCCTCATCACGCGCCAGCCGTTCGATCGATTCATGCAGAATGTCTCCGTCTTCCAGCCGGATTATGAACATCCGGCCCTGTTTCGCTTGTGAATAACGCATACAGACTCCTTTTTAATCGTATTATAACCGAACGGCCGTATCCGGGAAAGCATTCCCGCGGGATACCATGTTGTGAGTGGTACTATCCTTGCGCCTCCGAGAGAAAAAATCGTTCTTGCCATCCGGATTCGATGATGGTATGATGTTCGCGTTATGTACTTACAGGGCGTAAACATCGGCGGGTTTTTTTCGCAGGTAAATCGGTTCTCCCAAAAGCACCTCGAGACCTTTATTACGGAGGAGGACATCAAAAGGATAAAATCATGGGGATTCAACATTATCAGGCTGCCCGTGGACTATTTGTTCTTTGCCCGGCCCGAAAATCCCTTACTTTTCCTTGAGGAGCGCCTGGCCTTGATCGACCGGTTTTTACGGTTGGCCCGACAGTACGGACTGTATACGATCCTTGATTTGCATAAAGCCCCCGGGCATACCTTCCAGTCCGGCGAGCGGGATTTGAATGACATCTGGAAAGAGGACGCGCGGAACCGGGAATATTTTCTCGGTATCTGGGACATGCTCTCGGGGCGCTACCGCGATTTCGACCGCATTATGTATGAAATCCTGAATGAACCGGTCGTCCCCATGGCGGCGGACTGGAACAGGCTGGCGGCGGAAGCTATTGCGGTAATCCGTAAGAACGATGCGCGCCACCCGATCGTGGTTGACGCCGATTTCTGGGGATTATGCTCGAGCTTCAATGATTTACAGAAATTTGATGACGATAATATCATCTACAGCTTTCATTTCTATGAGCCCATTCTGGTGACTCATCAAATGGCCGAATGGATTGTTTTTTATAAGAAGAAAATATATCGGAAATATCTGCCCTATCCCGTCACGCTGGGCGGTCTGGACGATGTGGTGAAAAAAGTGGGCGGCTACGATGAATATTTTACGCGACAGTTTTATGATTACGCGGGTAACTGGAATAAATCCAAAATTGAAGACCATATAAAACCGGTGATCGAATTTAAGAAAAAGCACAACGTACCGATTTTGTGCGGCGAGTTCGGCTGTAATGTAAAGGCGGACCCGGTTACCCGGCAAAACTGGCTGCGGGACCTGATTACGGTACTGAAGGAAAATGAACTGTCCTACACCTACTGGACATATAAAAATATGGATTTCGGTATTTGCGATTTTACCGGAAAGTATGCCGGGAATAAAAACTACTCCCGGCAGTCACACCTTGATAAAGAGACCCTCGAAATCCTGCAGCAGGGAATAAAATAGATACCAAAGTCCGGCCTGACGCCTTCCATACGAACTTTCCCGCACCCGCCGCAGTAAGGGCCCGCAGACCGCGGCGGGTCCTTCCGATGAAAAATACAGGGTGCCGTTTATGCGGCACCCTGTAGAGAGTAACTATTGAAAATCGAAAAACAGGCCCGAGTTTCCGTTACCGCCGTTATAGATCGCGTCATCCAGGATGGCGGCCCCGGCTTTGGAATGGCGCGTCGTAAGATCAACCGAATCAAACACATACGGTGAACCCGGTTCCTGGAAGTCCAGGACCATGAGGTGTTTGTACACCAGGATATACCCGTAGTTGCTGTCGGTATCATGAATGAAATCGCCCAGGTCGCTGTACGAATCAAGATAGCTGCTTGACACCAGCGTACTGTGAAGTAATGCCGGTGATTCTGGCACGGAGATATCATAGATGTCCAGACGCTCATCACCGTCCATATAACAGAACATGTACAGCCGGTTGTCGCGGTAGCGCAGGTCGCGCAGCGAGTCATTGTATCCCGGCAGGTCGATTTCCGCCTGCCGTACCGGTGCGGCCATGTCGGAGATATCATATACATAGATGTGTCTCCCCTTGTCGGCGAACATCAGGTAATTTCCCTCGATCGTCATGGAGACGGGATTGTTGTCGCTGCCGCTGCCGGGGAGGAATTCCCTGACCGGTGACGGGGATTCCGGGGAAGAGATATCAAAGACCCTTACTCCTCGCGCGTCGGCCGCGAACAGGTAGCTGCCCTGTACCCTTACCTTTTCCACATCATCAAACGCTGTCGGGGCCTCATAGTAGCCGATTTTTCTTATTTCGCTTCCGTTTATGCGGCCGATGAAAATCGAATCTCCCGCGGCCGCGTAGATATAGGAGCCGCTTACCGCCAGTGAATAATAATTATCATACGGACAGAAGGTATATTTAAGGTCGGAGAAATGGCCGATGTATCGCGGATTTCTACGGTCCGATATGTCGCAGATATCGATAAATACGAAGTCGCGCCCAAAGCTGCCGCCGAGGAACAGCAGGCTGCCGGCAACCGCCCGCGCCGTGTACTCTCCGGTGACGGTAAAGGGGCAGGTGTAGTTCGGGTGTGCCTTGTCCGCGATGTCCATAATATAGGCGCCCGCTTCATCCTCCTCAAACGCCAGAAGCGTATCCCCCTCAAGTGAAACCACGGGATGTCCCAGCGCGAAACAATAGGGCATAAGGCCGGTCCAGGTCCCGATACGGGTTGGGCTGGACGGATCGGCGAGTGAGTAGATTGAGACCGCGGTGCTTGACGGATTTGAACCGAAGGGGTTGTTGACAACAAAGAAGTAATCCTTATTAAAGGTGGTATAATTGTACATTTCACAGTTGCCGCTTAAGGTAGCTACGGCTGTGCCGGGGTCATGGATATTGTATACGCGGAACGCGTCCGACTCCCGTATATACACATACTCTCCCTTGAATGCTACAAGCGGCCCCGCCAACGCGGCAGTGCCGATAAACTGCGGCGCGGCCGGGTTCCCGATATTATACAGAGATACCGTATCATTACCGGCCCTGGCGGAATATAAGACCAGGGTGGTACCGGAGACACGGACCCGCTGGTAATCCTGGGATGCGAACGTATACAACAAAGCGGGAGCACTGCCCGCCCCGGCAAGTGAGTACACCCCGATGCTGTTGTCCTTATGCGCTACGGCAAAGGCTGTCTCACCGATCTGGGGTTCGGCGAAAAACCCGTCCAGCGGCGCGGCCTCGCATGCGTTATAGTAAAGTGACGGGTTGCCCGGATCGGCCAGGCTGTACACGCTGAGGTGATCGTCGGCCACCACGTATAAAAAACCGTCGGAAACGGCCAGATCATTCGCCTCGGCTCCCGCGGAAAATGATTTCAGCTTCAGCGGTCGGCCGCGATCGGTCAGATCGGAGATCAGCACCCTGCCGTTTGAGGTCGCGGTGTAGAGGTAGCCGCCGGCTATGGCACTGTCGGTTGTGCGTGACCAGCCGGTCAATACCGCTTCATCCATGGGATGATCCAGCCCCTTCAGGGCAATCCGGCTTGTGTACGGCCCGGTTTGCGAGCGGTTTCCCACTGAATCCACCGCAAATACAGAGAAGGCATATCGGGTATCGGCAGCCAGTCCGGGGATATCGGTCGTGGTCACAGCAACCGCACCGAAGAGGGTGGCGGCGTCTTCCGGGTTTGATCCCGCTCCGTAATAGACCCGATACTGTGCGGTGTCCGGAGAAATGGAGCCCGTCCAGGTAAGATGCATTCTGCGGTCACCGTTGAGCCTGGCTGTAAGGCCGGTCGGGGCAGCGGGCGGTTGTTTATCGATAATCCAGGTGCGTTCCAGCACCGCGGATTCCACTGCGGAACGGGCCGGGTCCATGGCCGTGGTAAAGGCCTTGAAAGCGTAGCGGTAGGTTACCTCCTCCCCAGCCTGCGCGGTCAGGGAAAACGGAGCGGTAAAACGAGTGTCCTCCTTGGTGGGGACCGGGGGCTCGGTACCGTCCGTAGTAAAGGTATAGTACACCTCGGTATTCGCGTCCTCTGTCAGATCAATCTCCCGGTCCTGGCCAAAGCGGTCTGATTCGGGTGAGACCGTGGGTTGGCCGGCGTTATCGTCCACTTGGTAGGTTTCGGTCCGTACCTCGCTGTAGCTTCCGTCATCGTTCAGGGCCGCGGCCTTCACGGTATGGGAGCCGGAAATTGTAATGGGCGCGTCATAAAGCTGGTGCACGAACGGTAGGGTGGGGTCAACGCCGTTTAATGTGTAGTAAATTTGACGGCCCTCAGGGTCGTTGATGGTCAGGTCAAATACCGCGTAATAGACCCCGCCGGCATGGGAAAACTCCAACAGCTCATCGCCCGTACCGGGAGTCGGGGTGGGGGTGGGTTCCGGTCCTCCTCCGCCCTGACCGGGGAGAGAGCAGCTGCTGAAAGCCAGACAGGCAAGTATTGTGATTAATAAAACATATATTGGTTTTTTCATATATCACTCCTTTTTTTTATTACTCTATAGGAGATGCCGCGCGGTGTTTTGTTACAAAATATTTGGCCCTGGTTAAACTTTTTTGTAATAAAAAAGGACCGGGACTCTCTCATATATACAGTAAAACAGTTTGAAGTGATTGGTAATTCTCGATAAAATGGAGCGCTGAAGAATATGAAAAGAACCCTGTTTATAAGTTTGTTAATCCTTTTGTTCGCGGGTACCGTTTTTGCGCAGCTTCGCAATTACATTCCCATTGTGCGTCCGGTGTACGACAGTGCGGTGCGGGATTTTTTCAACACATTACGCAGAACCATGGACGGGATCGGATACAAGGAAATCGGTACCATGCTGGGCGCTTATGTCAAGGGCGGCTACGGTTCGGGTTTTGTCTATGTGGCCCGTGACGGCGCCAATTACGTAGTTACCAACTACCATGTTGTCGCCGGGGCGGATGCGGTCAACCTGGAGTTCGAGCGGCAGGATGGGACCATCGTCGTCTATCAGAACTGCCCCGTAATTGCGGCGAATAAGGCGGAGGACCTTGCATTGGTTTCTTTCCGGCATGATAGACGCCCCTTCCGTTCGGGCCTTTCTTTTTCCAACAAAACCGTCAGGGACGGTATGGAAGTCTGGACCGCAGGGTACCCCGCTCTGCTGGATAAACCCATGTGGCAGTTGGGAAAGGGAAACGTCACAAACTCCGTGGCCAGGGTGCCCGAGTTGGTTGATCCCAAGCTTACCCCCCTTATCCAGCATTCGGCACAGGTAGACGCGGGGAATTCAGGCGGTCCGCTGCTTGTTGCCGACCGCAGCAGTCCGGGCGGCTTTAAGGTAATCGGCGTCAATAGCTGGAAGGTCGTCGGCCGCCAGGCCGCGAATTTTTCGGTTCCGGCCGTGAGGGTAAAGAAATTTATCAACGCCTCCCTGGCCGTACGGCCAAAAGAGGACAGCGCGGGAACAACGGCCGCCCTGGAACGGACCTGCCGCGGTTTTTCCGCCGCTTTTACAGCCGGCGCAAAGCCTTACCGGGAGATTATGGTTTTTATCTCCCGTGACTTTGTATTAAAGAAGGGAGAACACATTCTGCCCCGGGTTTTGGCAAGCGCCCCGCATTCCATTCGCGATGAAATTCTCTCGGCTTTTTATAATGCCTCGCCCATTGAAGCGGTGCGTATGGCACTTGCCTATTACCTATATATGGCGGTTACTGAAAAAAAACCCGCGGCAAGCCCCGAGTTTGTAAGAATAGAGAAAAGTACCGCCGAAAAGGATACCGCGGTACATTTTTCCGTCGGAGAACATAAGTTTTCCACCACATGGAAGTATACAAACGGAAAATGGTCACTTGGTGCCTGGGGCCTAAACGCCGCTTTACTTCCGGCGGAAGATGCATCTCCCAATTCGCCGCAGGCCGGTAATGCATATAATTATCTCCTGTTATTCGGCAGCCAACTCTATTTTGAGGATCTTGCCGAACCGGCCTGGGTCCTTGGGTTCTACGTTCCGCTTAATGAATATATTTCGTGGGGAACGGAGCTGGGACTGTGCTTTCTCACTACCAGTGACGGCATGGGTTCGGAAATACATTCCACGACCTTTCACATGGCTCTTGCCGGCGATTTCCATGTTCCGCTAAGGATAAACGGTTTCAGCGTGATTCCTTATGTGTCCACCAGCCTGTATTTCCAGTTCAACGAACAGTTGTTCGATTACAGTGGTTTCCTGGCTGTAGTGGGGGGAGGAGTAAAGTTCGGTTTCAGCAAGGAACCGGAATTTATCCTGGGGTGTGGGTATATGTACGCATTTGAGGTTTTCGGATTTGAGGAGACAAAAAGCGGAAAATCCTGGCTGTCCGTTTTTTTTGCCGTCGGCATGTAATAATAAATTCAGCTTGACACACAGGGTAAAAACACCTATCAATGACTAAAAATACAGTTCGATGTCGTTGCCATGATTTCCGTTAAAAACGAACAAGATTTTCTTGCGGTCTATGAAGAGTTTTTCCCCAAAATTTACAGCTATATTTTAAGGAGTGTGGGTCATCCCGAAGCTGCGGAAGACCTGACCTCCAATGCGTTTACCGATGCCTTCAAATACATTAAAACCAAAGACGTGGAAATAAAAAATTTTTCCGCCTGGATGTATAAAATTGCAACAAACGAGGTTTTAAAATATCTTAATAATAAGAGGAGAAGATATACGGTCAGCATTGATGATGAACGGGCGTCCCTTGACCGCTACCTGGTGGATGAGGATGCGGATAAAACCGAGCGGTTTACCCGTTACTGGACCGTTAAGCAGGCACTGAAAAAATTGAAGGCCCAAGAGGCATTGGTGGTGGAACTGTACTTTTTTGAAGGAAAAAATTATCAGGAAATGGCGGAAATTCTTGATACTTCGGAGAATGCGCTGCGAACAAGGGTGCATCGTATTGTAAAGAAACTGGAAAAGATCATTTCTCTTGAAAACCGGGGGACCATATGAAAAAACCGCAGGACCTGTACGATTATCTCAAGACAACGCGTGTTCCCCGGTATGAGAACAATGCGTTACGGCAGCGGGTTAAGAACAGGCTTCGGGAGATAATGGTACGGGATGCCCCGGAACAAGAGCGGAGCGTGCATGGGTTATGGAAGCGCGGATTCATCTTGGTATTCGCCGGAGGTGCGGCGGCCGCCCTGCTGCTGCTGGCCGTATTTATTTTTCTCCCGCTGTTGTCCCGCACGCAACCGGCCGCGTACCCCCTGTTTATGGCAGGGGCACTGAGCGGTGAGGCAACCGCCTCATACAACGGCCGGCCGGCGGACCTGAACGTGGGGCAGGCGTTGACGCCGGGGACAACCATCAAAACCGCCGACGGAGCAACCTGTGACCTGCGTATCAATGCCGCGTCCCTGGTGCGCATTTACGGACGCAGTACCGTCACTCTTGAAAAAAAGGGGGACTTTGTTTCGCTCAGGCTTGACCGGGGTACACTGACCGCGCATATTGAAAGACCTGACAGGCCTTTTCCCCTGCGGGTTACGACCGATAACTGCATTATCGGGATAAAGAGTACCACCTTCCTGGTGGCGGTGGATGACGACAAGACCACGAAGGTGGCCCTGCTGAAGGGGGTGTTGAGTATAACGGCGGGGACCGGGGCCTCGGCAAGAGAATATACCCTTGAATCAGGCCGGGAGCTGGCGGTTACCCTTGATCAAACCGAACTGTCCACAACACACCTGAGTGCCGGGCATAAAGCACTCTTACAGCCCCTTACCCGGGAAGGCGCTTCGGTTTTTAGCGGCAGCGTTGAAAGCATAGTCTGTGAAATACAACCCACCCCAACGGACGCAAATGTGTTTATCAACGGTCGAAAGGCCGGGAGCGGACCGTTCACCTTTCTGGCGGACAAGGGCAGACAGGTAACACTGGAGGTTGTCCGTTCCGGCTATGAACCGTATAAGTCGGAGTTATTATTGAATGAAAACAGGACATTCACCGTTACCCTTAAAAAGCGGGATGCCGCACATACATCAGATTCACAAACGTCCGCTCCCGGGACCGAAACTGCCGGGGCAGAGAACGCGGGGGCAGATACTACCGGATCCGGCGCAACACAGAGGATACGCATCGACGGCAACCCCGGGGACTGGCAGCAGGTGGGGCCCCTGGTAACCGATCCTATCGGTGATATCGGTATTGATACGCCGGAGGCCGATATCACCCTGGTCTATCTGACACGGGGTACCGAGATGTTTTACGCGGGCATCGCTTTTGCCGGGGGCAGCATCGGGGATCTTGCCTCCATCGAATACCGGATTGATATTATGCAACAGGATAAACACGTTCTCTCTCTTATTATCCGCTATGAAAAAAAGCAGCTCCTGGCCATGCTCGAAGCGGGGGACAGGGACAACGGCCGCTCACAAACCATCACCACGGGTGATATTGCCGGCGGCAAGGGCTTCATAGAGGTCGGCTTTCCCCTTGCGGTTGTTGAAAAATACCTGACCATAGGAAACGTGTATGCCTGCCGGATCACCAGTCGTCTTCCCGGGAATCCGCTTGTTTCCGGTGTGGTGGATAAAATCGAAGTCGGAAAATATTTTTACAAATAACATCGAACAGCTTATACTACCTTGTATGTTCAATTGTATGTGGATACCATAGGGAAAGGAATTGCCTGACCCCCTTTCCTCTGTGCCGGGGGCAAGCTTTATGCTACCGGACAAAAACTACTACACTGTCTCCCCCGGCTGCCATTGGGCCGGCATGACACTTTGGACATGTGCTGTTTTGATAATTATGTGTCTTTTTGATTATGTAACCGCATTTTTTACAAAACGGGCTTTTTGCCTGATATAATGCCGTATCAGCCATGTTAATTAAAATCGGGCCGATCCCTTTTTTATATTTTTCTATTTTTTTCCAGTCCGCGTTATTGGGATCGTCTATTTCATAGATGCCGTGAAGATTACTTATCTTTAACACTTCACTGATATATTCGGCATTATCTTTTAAAGATACCACCCCGAAACTTGCGGATAACGAGATACCGTTTTTATTATCTTTCATCGTACACATTTTTATTTTTGTTCGTATAGCTCCGGCAACCGTTAAAGCCTGATCCTGATTGGTATCGGGCAGAATTATAAGGAATTCATCTCCGCCGTATCTTCCCGCCATATCATACTGTCTTATACCTGATGAAACTATTTTTCCCACCGTCGCCAGTATGTTGTCCCCTGTTTGATGGCCCATTGTGTCATTATGTAGCTTAAACGAATCGATATCAAAGAAAATTATGGACAGATCTCTATACTTTCTACTGTAGAGTTCATGGGTGAGAGCATGTAAAATTACTCTCCTGGTATAGAGTCCGGTTAATTCATCAATAGTTGCCTGTTGCAATATTCTCCGATAGACAAAATACTGTTTTAACTGTTGTTCAATGGTTAATAAAAGGTCTTTTTCATCGATTGGTTTCATTAGATATGCACAGGCGCCTTTTTCCCGCCTTTCGATCATAATTTTATCATCCGCGATGGCGGATAAAAAGATGAACGGAATGTATTTGAAATTTGGATTTTTCAATACCTCATCATGCAATGCATCTCCCTTTACATACGGCATATTATAGTCGCATAGTATGAGGTCAGGGGAATATTCATACACGGCATCAAGGCCCTGCTTCCCGTCCGATGCAATAATGAAGTTAACATAATTGTAATTAATAAGATAATTCATCACAATTCTTTTGATGTTTTTATCATCATCGATAATCAGTATTTTCGCTTTTTTATGATCAAATTCATTCTCTTTATTTAACTCCGCAAAATAGGTAAATATTTCCTCTCGTCCCAATTTCTTTTCCAATTCATGTTTTATGATCACTTTCTCGTCATTATATTTTTTGGGTAAAGGTTCGTCTTTCAAGAATTCCGATTCGTTAAACACTCCCTTCCCTGTTGGAAACTCAATGATGAAGGCAGCGCCCTTTCCTTCTCCTTTCGATTCAGCCCATATCCTGCCTTTCATATATTCAACAAGCTGTTTTGCGAATGAGAGGCCGATGCCCGTGCCCCGGAACATTTCTTTGGTCTTGTCATTATGGCCCTGTTCGAATCTGTTGAAAATGGATTCCAATTTCTCTTTTGCGATACCGATACCGTTGTCGGCAATCCTTATTTGTATTGTATCATCCCGTTCGCTCAGGAGGGCGGTAATAATTCCCTGCTGCGGATCTACGAACTTAATCGCGTTCGACATAATATTATGAATAATCTCCTCGAATTTTTCCGTATCGATATATACATCTTTAATTTCCGCATCAGGTAATTTCCGGATTATTTTAATCCCGGTTTTGGTAACCGATGAGGAATAAAAATCTATGATGCTGTTGAACAGGGTTACGATATTTACCTTACTGACCTTTAAGGTAATCCCGTGTGCGTCTATTTTGGCAAGATCCAGCAGCCTGTCTATTGATTTCCGCAGGCGTAACGATGAGGCATATATTACATTGTAATTTTCATGATTTTCTTCTGGAGTTTGTGTCTTCAGTTTTAACGCCAAATCAGCGGTATTTAAAATAGCGGTCAACGGCGATCTGAAATCATGGGTAATGTTGGCGATAAAATCATTTTTCAACATATCAAGTTCTCTGAGTTTAAGGTTTGCCTGTTCCAGTTCTTCCTTGGCCCTTTGCAAATTAACGGTCCGCTCCCTTACCTTGACCTCCAGCTCTTCGGAATACTGTTTTATCTCGTTTATCAGTTCTATACTCCGTAAAGCACTGCTTAACTGAACCGAGAGGCCTTCATAGATCGTTCCGTCCAGCGGTCCGATTTCACAGAGGATAAATCCGATTTTGATATCCCGGTAAAACAACGCCATTACAACAAACGAGACCCGCTTTTCAATCGTGGCTATAATGTTTACCATCAGCTCATCCGCTTTACCTGCCTGTGTTTCACGCGGTATTGAGTGATTTCCGTTTTTATAAAATAAAAGTTCAGCATCTCTTCTTTCATCAGGTGAATCGGTATAACAACTCACATAATAGCTATTAATACCCATGCTTGGAAAAACTTCAGCGAATGCTTTTTTTAATAAACTCATATCAAAGATGGAATTAAGCCGTTCGGTAACCTCATACAATGCCAAAAGCCGTTTTCTGTATTGCATTTCCGATTCTGATTTTAAATGATCAATGATATCGCCGATACTGACAATCGAAGTATTATAAAGTTTTTCAAGGGAGCGTCTGTCCGCATCACCGGAATAATTATAAAATGTATCAAAGAGTTTGGTAATTATTTTATACCAACTATAGACATCCATGCCTTCACCTATACCCTGCATAACCATGTTCTGCAGTTGATTGAAAAATCCGGCATCCGTCTTCTCTTTTATATGGGTTATTATCCCTTCGGTGAGGTCTTCCGCCCATCTTGATTTCTTTTCTTCGGTGGACAGCCTGATACAATGGAGACCGATTTCCTGCTCGATTGCATGTACGATCAATCTCTTTTCTTCATGTGAGAGTGAGTGTTTTTTTATCGGGATTGCCGCCTGTTTATGGCTTCCGGCGGATTCAAATGAAATTGTGCAGCCGCAGGATTGCTGTACAATCAATTTTGTCGGTAACATTTGTATGGCGGGAACCTTTTCATTATTGAGCAGAGAGAGCATTGTTTTGAACGCCGTTAACCCGATATCGTATTTTGGCTGACTGACCGTGGTTAATTTTGGGATTACACTTCGGCTTTGTTCATTATAATCAAACCCGGTAACGGCAACATCATCCGGTATCATGATCTTTTGCTTTTGCAGGGCCTTCATTATCCTGACGGCCATATAATCATTCGAGGAAACAATCGCGTCATAGGTTAAATTCTTATTCAAGAAATCTGAAAAGCTTTTGGCATATGATCCATCCTGAAAATCTCCGTCGATAATCAAATCATTATTGAGAACCAGGTTATATTCACTCAACACCTCTTTATAAGCCGTATATCGCAACATGGCTTCCTGGCTGTTTCGCGGTCCGTGGATAAAGGCGATCTCTTTGCATCCATGCGCCTTAATGAGATGAATCATCACATCCCTTATGCCGGCTCTATTGTCCGTAAGGATACAGGGGTAGTTCTCTACTTCAACACCGATATTGACAATGGGAACGGGAGAATATTTCTGATTAAACTTCTTTAATCCGTCAGGACCGACGAACTGGGAAAGTTGATTCGCCACCAGGATAAGTCCGTCGATTTTATTCTTATTTATCAGATCATAAATAGGATTTCGCTGATACTCAAAATAGTGTTCATCCTCAATCGCTCCGCCGATAAAACATAACAAGTTGACGTCGTACTTTTCGGACTCGGCGGCAATAGCCGACCAGATACTTGTACCATATTCGTCGAATAATTGTGATGCCAAAAACCCTATGGTGGGCCGGTTGTTTTTACTTTCCAATCTTTCCTCATTATTAAAGCATAGGGAAAATATACGGAGATGTCAAAAAATATTGTTTTTTGATAGTTACTATGGTAAAAATCCTCCGGTGTCCCCCTGCCTTTATTCGAATGACAGCTTCTCCCCCGCGCGACTTTCGACGTCCGCGCCGTCCGGGGCCTCCCGTCCATCTTTTTCCCGGCGTGTTTCGCCGGGGCCCACCGCGGTTGCTGCCTCCCTCTCACTACACCGTAGATCACCTGAATGGCCCCATAGTTCATTGCCCCTGCGAACGCCAGCCCACGTTTATGCCCATACCGCCGGCGATCGTGAGGTTGGGTACACGGATAATAAAGCTGTCCGATCCCCCTTTACCGGGGTATATTCCTTCCGCCACATGGATAACATCACCGTGCAGCACGCGTTCCAATGCACGCCACAGTTCGCCGTAGGGACTTTCTTTTGTGCCCGTACCTCCCGCACCCCGGCGCACATAATAATCCGCGGCCGCCGGCTGAAAAAGTGAAAAACAAAGAAATACACACATAAAAAGGGGCTGGAATATACATGGAGAGTAACAAGAGGATATATTATTGATTTTACCGTTTACATTTAGAAATATAAACTATAAAATCCAGAAAATCCGTTATGGATTATTTGTAAATAATAAATTATGTATTTAAATCCAAAAAAATATAGGAGGAATTATATGATATTAAATCTAACCGACAAACTTTTTGAGGCTTTTGAGTCTCCGGAATATTCAAAGGCAGACTGCAAAAAGCTCTTCACCGCCTTTGAGGATGCAGACGCCGGGGGCAGGGATGAAGCAGCCAAAGTGGGAATTGCCTTAAGGGAGCATTCTGAAGAAAAGGCCAGAATTGCTGCGGAAGTATTTGTGGATCACCTCGATGTAAAGGCAATAGCGGAAAGCCATGGACCATCACCAGCCGTACTTTTATTGATTTTTCAATGGGAAGGAAGATCCTTTTCCGAAAATGCCATGCTCGAGTTTACGGCCAGAATGGTAACCTACGCGCTGCAGAGTCTTCCCGAACCGGACCCCCAGGCCTTAAAGGACTATATCGGCTGGATAGATTTTGATGATGAAGAAGCAGGCAAAAGGTTTTCAGACAAATTAATTAAGGGCGATCTGCAAAATTTCCTTACTCATTACAGCGAGGTATTTCTGCTGGATAAAATTTATTCCATGGTGGTGCCGTATTTTAACGGGAATATAGAAGAAGAAATATTATTTATATTAAAAAATTCAGATCAGGGCTGCGTACACAATGCGGCAGCAAGATCAATTGCCAAAAGGAAGGGGCTGGAGGAACCGGAACCGGGTAATACGGGTGGGACTGAAATACCTCTTCTGGAACTGGCTGTTAAAACAGTTGGTGTGGACTTTGCTAAAAAAGCCTACATGGAAACCATGAAATATGCTTCTCTGACTATTTGGAACAGATGGGAAATTATATATGTCATGGAGCTCTTTGGCTGTGATGAAGCTGTTGAGCTCAGGGACGGAAAAAAACTCCAGTTCGCAATGAGGAGCGGCAGTCTTGTTGTTAAATATAATGGCAAGAAGGCTTTTAGAAAGCTCTGTTCTTCCTATGAGAAGGCCTCTTTGGAACTGCAAAAATGGATAAAAGCGGTTTCTGAGAAAACAGGCCTGGAACCTGCCCCCCTGAAATTTCCCGAACTGGAGGACGATGATTTTATTCTGGATGCTATGGATTACAGCAAATGCAGGTTTCAGATTATATTAGCGGTTAAAAAGGGCAAGGATCTCTCTAAGATAATACCTGAAATTGTGTTCAGGAATGTACCGGATTGTGCGGTTCTGCAGGCATTAATAGATGCCGGTCTGGATGTAAATAAACCGAATAAATTCGGCTGGTATTTGCTGGATAAGGTAATGGAGAATATGAGCAATGGTGCGATATTGGAGCTTTGGCAGGTAAAAACGCTGGATATGCTAGTGGATTTAAGGGCCGCATATACCATAGATATGGAAAAGTATACCGCAGAGCAGGGAAACAGCTTTATGAACTATTACCGTAGAAAAGAATCGGAACAACAATAGTAAGTATGCTATGGGCAGTGAATTAATAAGTTTTGATTCTTTAATAA
>Ga0315542_1000976_pt1 | contig 18044 bp, 18 predicted proteins | sample SalMarSW160120MG_FD_202541 | JGI IMG/M metagenome (GOLD analysis project Ga0315542, IMG submission 202541) | Salt marsh sediment microbial communities from the Plum Island Ecosystem LTER, Massachusetts, United States - Salt Marsh Sediment SW1601-20 ...
ACCCAATTCAACAGAGAGCGGCATCCCTGATCCGTAAACCGAAGCACCTGGCGCCAAACCCGTGGTATCTTCATAAACCTGAATTGTAATTTCATCCCCCTGGAGCCGGACAATTTCACCGATCAGACGTTCTTCGCCGACTTCGACCAGTTCGAGCATCTGTGCGCGGGTTACTCCTTTGGCCTGCACGACAGGCCCCAGCACACGGCTTACTCTGCCGATAACTTCAAACAATCTTCATAACCTCCAATCAAACACGATTCAAACATTCGATCGCTGATAATTATTCCGTTATTTTTTTTATCGCCAGCAAACGCATTTCATCCTGATTCCGGCGAATGCGCGCGGAAAAACGATTGTCAAATCTCGCCCGGCCGTCCGCTGACGTCAGAATTATACCGCCTTCATCTATTTTCTCATCTGATAATGATAAATTCACTTTTCTGCCATCTTTTTCAAGCTGTTTTTCAATCCTGTCGAGAGATTGCCTGGACAGCAATTTTCGTTCGATTTCTCCTGCAAGAATGTTCAAATTCTCAAATCCAAGCGCCAAAGCGCCCTCGATGATCATCGCTTCAAGAAAAGAACCGTAATCCGGAGACTTCCGGAATTGTTCCAGTTTCTCCTGAACGATTTGGAATAATTTCAACAGCATTTCTTCTCTTGCCTGAAGGTCCTGCTTTTTGATTTCCAAATGTACACTGGAGAGTATGCGTTTCCGGATACCTTTGGCCTGAATCTCTGCCTTCTTAATCAGGCTGGATCGTATCTTTCGAGCTTCGGATTCGGCCTCCCCGATAATCCGCCCGGCTTCTTTTTCAGCCTGCTCCATAATGACGGCAGCTTCTGTTTCGGACTGTTCCCGAATCTCTTTCTGCAATATTTTCGAAGGTGCGCTCTCTTCTTTCATTTTCCTCTCTTATAAATGAACACCCACAGCCGCGCGTATCAATTCACGTATCGACTTCCTCCCCTCGATGGGCCCTTCACGATCCGGAATCTCGATAATCAATGGGAAAGTCGTTTTATAAACGTATTGATTCACAAGATTTCGAATTGTTGTCGCAATCCGCTCAGTAATAATAATAATACCGAGCCCTTCTATCTGGAAGGCTTTCTTAAGCGCTTCCTGGGCTTCTTCAGGAGAATGGACCTCCTCACCCTCCAGGCCGACCAGTCGAAATCCGAGAACCGTATCCCTGTCGCCGATAACATAAAATTTCATAAAATTGCCTTGCTGTCCGATTCGTAAAAATAGGGACTGTGGTTATTTATAAAAATCCCACTATCAGAAAATCGCAATATAAAACCGGGCAATTAAACTCTTCCCAGAATCATGATCGCAATAATCAATCCGTAGATGGCAATCCCTTCGGCCAATCCGACAAAGATCAATGCACGGCCGGCCAGTTCAGGTTTTTCGCCGATTGCGCCCATAGCCGCTGCTCCGACATAACCGACTGCAATTCCGGCTCCGAGCGCTCCCACACTTACGGCAATCGCTGCTGCGAGGAAAGCGAATTTCATGACTCCGGGATCGGTTTGTGCCTTTTGTTGAACTGCTTGCGCCTGCATTGAAGCAGAAGGCGTTAATGTCCCGGCTTCTTGCTGCTGTGCGACCGCTTTGAAAACATTCACACATAACAGGGTGAAAACAATAAATCCCAGGAAAAATGTGAATCCGACAATCTTTTTTCTGAAAATCTTCTGTCCTGCTGTCATGGAACCATTCCCTCCTTGTTGAAGAAAATTGATTTATATTTCATAATCGACTACTTTCCGCTCTGAACGGATCTTGCTGACAAAATCAGCAACTACCCGATGTTCCGGATGATTCTGATATAATTCAAGATCTTTCCGATTCTTAAACTCTGAATAGAGAATCACATCATACGCATGATCGGACGAACTGAAATTAACACCCAGTTCAAGAGTTTTGATTTCCGGAATGAGTTCTTTAAGCCTTTCGAGTTTTTCTCTCAAAACAGACACGTTGTCTGCTCTGCTTTTTCCTTCTGCAAACGCTTTCAATTTCCACATCACAATATGTTTAACCATCTGTCCGGTCTCATGTATTATTAATTATACTATTATAAATTTAAATAAAATCTGCTCGATTATGTATTTTTAAGCTCGGCTCCAATCGGCTGGTACTTGGAATCGGTTTGCTCGAAAAACCGGCTGAAAAACTCATAGAATTCGAGACGAACCGCTTGAATCGTAACAACCAGTCCTTCAAGACCGATAATGAGCACATTACCGAAAAAAATAACCAATCCGGAAATGAGTCCGCCTGCCATCCCCTGAACGGCATCGGAAAGAGAAAAAATCGCCATAAAAAGTCCGGCATGGGCGAGACCGAATGCAGCCACACGAATAAAGGAAACCGTATTCGCCAGAAAGCCGAGAAAAATTTCCAAAATTTCTACTATTCCTCCCATGATGCCCGTAGTCACTCCTTCGGGGAAAAGCTTTTTCTTCCCTTCTGCCAAATGCAGAATGGGTTCCCTGAAAAAAAGGAGAAGAACAGCGCTTAACATCAGGATGATGACAAAAACCGGCACTTCTCCTTTGGCTTCGGCCTGAGTGGTGAGCATGCGTGTCACGACGACAATGCCGGACCAATAGAGAATGGCTGCAAGGAGACCTGCCTTGTCGAAAATCAATCCGAGAAAATTTCGTTTTCGAATACCATTAATGATATTGATCACCATGGCCAGCGTGATCATTCCAATTCCGAAATAGATCGCCAGTTTAAAAAGCTCCGAGATGGAATCTATCGGTTTGATCCAGAGTGTCGGCAGGAGGTGCTCCACTCCGAAAATACTTCCAAAAAGAAATCCATATACAATGCTGGCGCAGCCGCCGTAAAAAAGCAGCACACCTGCATGTTTAAATAACTGTTTTTTACTTTTCAGCGCCATAATAATTCCTGCAAGCGCCAGAACCAGTCCGTGCCCCACATCACCGAACATCATACCGAACATCAATAAAAAACTGATCCCCAGAAGAGGAGTCGGATCGATAGTGCGATAGGCAGGCATGCCGTATGTCGATGTCAACAACTCAAAGGGTTTCAGAAAAGAGGGATTCTTCAACTGTACTGGAACCTGCACTTTTCCGCTGCGAACGGACATCACATCTTCAGCCCGGGTTTCTTCAACAACACAGCGGTTCTGGGTCACTTTTCTGATTTCCCGAATAAAAGGCTCCCTTTCCTCATAGGGAAGCCATCCGGACAGCAGGTAGGTTCTTTCGGTTTTGCGAAAGAACTGCATCATTTTTTGTTTGACGCTGTCCCGACGGATTCTAAAATGTGCAGTCCGCAAAAAGTGTCCGTTTTCACTGGCAATAGAGCGAATCCGGTTTTCGACAGACAGTTTCTGATGCTGCAGATCGTCTATTTTCGAATCCAGTTCCTTAAAGATTTCCGGTGATAGCTTCCGGTCTTTTTCCGTGAATTCGAGGGGTTGAAATCCTGCATCCTTTAGTGCGCTGTTCAGTTTCTCCTTGTCCCGCTTCAACACAATCACCATGATCGTGCTCATTCCGCCGAACTGTGTTAAAGGATACAGAATATGAACCACAGAAGCAAGTTTTTGTTTAAGGATTTGAAGATTTTCGTCCGCTACACGGCCGGTTTCTACGGCAAGGTAGGAATAGTGTTCTCCTGTTCCGATGGGTATCCCAAGAGCAGGCAGGTCGCCCGCTTTGTCCCGAAGCTCCGTTAACCGATCGAGTTCTTTTTCAATTCCTTCCTGACGCGTGACCTCTTCACGAACAGTTCTCTCGATGTCCAGAATTTTAGGATCGATATCGTCCCACTTCTCCTGAGCCGGTTCGATATCGCGTGTATCGTCCGAAAGAGAAAGCGATTTAACAAGCGATTCGATCCGTTCCCGGCGTGTACGCATTTCACTGGGTTCATCCCCCGTGCCGACTTTGGAGAGATGTTCCGCCCAGCTGTCCATTTCGGCCGCATCCGTCATTTGAAGGATACCCTGACGGACTACGACATCGGCAACCGGATCCAGATCCTTTTCGGAAAATAAAATCTGAATTTGTTCCATTTTTTCAGGTGTAAACATCATTCTCTCACATAACAAGCAAATTCTCTATGTCCTTGGGAGGCAGGCCATAGATCTTTGCCTGAATCAGTGTTCTTATATTTCTGGTCTCAATTCTGATCAAATAAAAATATCCGAATATCGCTCCGATGGAAAATGGAAATTGAATAAACGCTTTTTCCGCTTCATCTAATAAAATCTGATATAACACTTTTTCCATGAATTCCAGAACAGCATTCTCATCGCTTTTTTCACCTGATGGAACTTCAAACCCTTTCATAACTGACGAAAATGCCTTTGTATAATTTCCGGTGGCAATCACTTCCCGGAGAACGTCCATCGACAAATGATAACCGGATGAGAGAAGCATATGACCAATATCCGCTGTCGGGATTTCATAATATTTTTTAAAACGGCTGAGCCAGTCGAGGTTCTTTAAATCAACCTCGATTCCCAGCAACCGCCTGGCCACACGGCGGTCGTCTTTACTCATACCTTTCATCACATCGTGGATAGCGTCGAACAAAAATTTATCAAGAGACAATTCAACAGGAAAAAGTGTATGTTTCTCATTGTAAACAGAAATAGCCTCACTCAATGGTTTTTGAAAAGGTGTATCATTGAGAAGAAGGGCGATTTCCGACAGATTTTGAGCCGATAGAATCTCTTTCACAGGAAAAGCGTACAGAATTTTCCAGTCAATAAACTCTGTCTCTTTTTGAGATTTCTTATGCCATAATCTCAGAAGAATTTTAAGTTTTTCGCAGTCGTACCTTTCTAAAAACCATTGAACTATCTGCTTCGGAGTACTCTGACTGTATTTTTCAATTTTCTTGAGCCGGACGATTTCTTCATAAAGCAGGATTTGTTCAATTTCGATGGGATCTTTTTGATCGGAATTTCTCAACGCATCCTGATAAACCGTTTTCGATAAAACAGAGGACATCTCGCGAAGATCGCGGGTTTCGATGAGAGAACGATACATACGGGAGGTCATGAGAAAAGAGCGCATGGCTCTGACCTTTGCATTTAAAAATCCGTATGTTCCGATCCGTGTCATGTTTATTTGATCTCCTTGCCCAGCACAAAATTAAAAAGTGTATCCACAGATTTTTCAATCTGCTTATGTTTCTCATCCCAGAGGGATTGACTGGTCTCAACCGCTTTTTTCAATTCCTTCTCTTTTTGTTCCTGTGCTTTAGCTTCCTCACGTTCGATCAATTCTTTAACTTCCTTTTGACCTTTCTCCCTGGCCTCTGCGATGATTTGTTTTGCCTTCGCATCCGCATCAATCCGGATCTGTTTTGCCTTTTCCCTGACGTGAACAATATGTTCCCTTGCTTTCTTTTCTTCACTCAAAATTTTTTCGATAACTTCTTTCACTGCTGGCTCTCCAATCCAATCAATTCGTTGATCCTGTTTATTCAAATTCTTTTTCTATAGCATCCATTTCCTGAGAAATTTTTCCCTGTTCGAGAATGATTTTACGCATTTTTTTATCGGCTCGAATATCCCTCGTCAAAATAATACTTCCAACTACGACAGGAATATAGGTCAGCATCAATCGCCATAAAAGAACCCCTACTCCGATCAGATACTGCGGCAGGAACATGGAAAAAAAACCAAGATAGGTGAAGTCCCATATCCCTGTCCCGCCGGGAGTCGGAGCAAAGAATATGATTGGGCGCATCAAAAACTGAATCAAGAGCGCCCTCAGGAGCGGAGGATGATATCCAAAACCCCAGATAATTGAAATAGCAATAAAGTAATCAGCAAGAAAGGCCAGGAAAATCCATCCGCTGGCCCTGAAAAGCATGTGTTTCTTTTTTTTCAGATACGTCCACAAAATATCACTGTATTGATCGATTTCATGGAACAGCCGTTCTTCAACAGTAATGATTTTTTCAATATTGAGGATTTTGATTTTGCCGCACCATCGTACAAATTTGGATGCCCCTTTTTTTATATGACTCGGATAAAAAAGTGTAATGATAAATAATATCACAATGATCACGATCGGGATGGAAATCAATTGAATAAACTCTCCAAAAAATTTACTGCTGTCCGGATCCTCTTTCATGAACAATAGAATGGGGATATTGAGGAGGAAAAAAAAGACCGGAAGAGTCGCCCGAAGAGAAGTAATGGCAAATGCTTCGCTAATTTTCATTTTTTCCTTATAAAGAAGATACACATGTGAAAACACGCCAACGAGTACCGGCAACAAATGAGAAATTAAATTTCCTTCCAACCGGATTTCTGCAGCTCTGTTAACACGGAGCGGCGATTTTGAACCGTGCTTGGCCATAGTAACAAATGCCATTCCATCCAAATACCACCGTAAAATACCAAACGTGATGACTATTGGAATAAAGGTCCATTTAAAATGAAGCAACTGCTGCCACGTTTCACTCTTCGTAGTCCAAATGAGAATGCCGACCATAACTCCCACGGAAAAAAGAACGAAGAGAATAATCCCTTTCAGTACGAGCGATTTTTTAATCCTAACAGCCATAAAGTCAGATCAATTATACATCATTGGTCACGCATTCGCAATAGTATATTGTATCTAAAAAATGCATTCAATACGACCGAAAAACAGTTTGGAAAACTCGATAAACATAAATATTTTTTATCAATTTATCAAGTCTTTTCTAATCGCGTTCTTTTTGGAAAAATATTGAAAAAGATGATCATTATCCGCTTGTAAACAAAATTATAAATTTTTTGCGATCACTTTCGCCAGACGCCTGATCCCTTCGATGATATCCTCTTCCGAGGGATAGGAAAAATTGAGCCGCATGGCATTCTTGCCGCTGTCATCTGTATAAAAACCGGTTCCTACCACATAAGCTACCTCTTCCTTTACTGCTTGATAAAACATATCGTCCACATCAAACGTTTTAGGCAGCTGTACCCAGAGAAACAAACCCCCGTCCGGTTTTGTCCAGTGAATGTCCGGATGTTTCGGCATGAATTTCTCCAGAGCTTCCAGCATCACCATTCTTTTTTTCTTGTATAGAACAATAATCTCCTCAACATGTTTCTTTAACAATCCTCTGTGGCAATACGTATAAGCGATTGCCTGATTAAAGGGAGAAGTACAGAGATCCATGGCCTGTTTGGCAACAACAAATTTATCGATCAACTTCGAATTGGCCAGTATCCATCCCAACCGGAGCCCCGGAGATAATATTTTGGAAAAGGTGAAGATCGAAACGACATACCCTTCTCCATTGTCCAATTGGTAAAGAGAAGGAAGATGATCCCCTACATAGCGAAGAGAGCGGTAGGGTGTGTCCTCGACAATCAATATCTGATATTCCCTGGCCAGTTCCAGCAGTGTTTTTCTCCGACTCAAACTTAATGTCACACCTGCAGGATTCTGAAAATCCGGAATCACATAAATAAACTTGGGCAAGTCTGCTTCCAATCGCATTTGATGCAGCTTTTCTTTTAACAAATCAATCCGCATCCCTTCTTCATCAAGATCCACACCAACAAACTTGGCTGAATAACTTTTAAATGCACTCAAAGCCCCGATATAGGAAGGCCTTCCCACAATAACCAGATTATTCCGGTTCAAGAACACCTTTCCGACCAGGTCCAAAGCCTGTTGGGATGCACTTGTAATCAAAATATTCTCTGATTTAAACCGAATCCCATCGTCCTTTAAAAACTTCATAATTTCGTTAATCAGCCGGGGATCCCCTTCTGTCGGGCCATACTGCAATGCCCCCAGGCCGTCCTTGGTGACTACATCTTTGATCAAATCTGCGATTTGGGATACGGGAAAAGTCTCCGGAGAAGGAAGGCCACCCGCAAAGGAAATTATTTCAGATTTTTGAGTTAATTTCAAGAGTTCTCGTATAACTGACTTTTCAAGACGGGAAACATTGATGGAATATAAATTTTCCAGCTGTCTTAACATATCACATCTCCGATAAAAATAATGCGGCTGAATTTATCAAAAAGTAAGAAACAGGCACGCAAAAAGCAAGATAAAAAACTTCACCATAATATATGAAAAAACCCCCACATAGAGTGGGGGTCAATAAACACCATGAAACAATTTTAAAATGATTGCAGATTTAATGTATAAAAGCGTCCCACTATTTACGCGACTTAATGATCTCTCTTTCACATTGAGACATATCCACTCCGAACGCTTTTAAATGCTCCTGAATAATAGAGGTACTTTGAAGCAACGGATCGTCATCAGTCAGTTCATTCGCTTCTGTAAATGTCCCGTCCGAATGAAGTGTACCGATAATCCAGAAATCATTATAACCGGCAGGCGGAGAGTTCAGATTCGCAACGACGCCGTTGGCAGAGGTGATTTGACAAGTAGTCATGCTTGTTGAGAACGAGCCGCCAAGACTATATTTATATGCAAAGATTTTTACGTCTTTTGTAAGCTGTAAAATCGTCGCTTTTTCCGGGCCATAACCCCACGAATCACCATGATGTACAACAAATGGATAAATATAAGCACGGGAAGGATCAAGAAATCCGCCGATTAATTGGCTGTTGTCCCCTACAAGGACATATAAATCGAAATCATACGATGAATTCCAGTCCAAATTAACCCGATACTGCCCGCTGTTCAATGTAGAGTATTCTGATGGATCCGCATCTCTGAAATTTGAAACACTGGTTTTATAAGGCATGCTGGCAATATCCGTCATTTCATCAATCCGAATGCCAAAATCCAGCGAACCCAATCCAACGCGTACAATACTGCCATAGTAATCTTCCACATAGATACTCATGCCCGAGTTATGAATGGCGATTACTTCACCCGATTGCAGAAAAACAGGGCTTCCGGATGTCCCGCCTGTGGTATTAAAATTGGTTTGGATAATGACATGATCATTGGTTGCCTGAATGCTTGAAGGAACGCTGGAAAGGCTTTGATTCGCTCCGGCAGGCATTTGGTTGTAGGGTCTGAGAGCCGCAATGACTCCATCCTTAAAGGTTGCGATTGGCATATATTCATCCCCAAATCCACTGGTCAATTCTCCCGGATATCCCATGGTTCCTACATACTGGCCGGTAAAAAGCGATTGCAGTGTACCTGATCCTGCAATAGAAACGGTGCCGGCAAATCCATTGGTATCAATCGTGAAAACGGCAAAATCATTCGAAAAAGGATTCAGATTATTGTACCCCGTATGAACAGCACATTCGATGAGTTCATAGGTTCCGGCTTCACCGGTGTAGGTATTGTTTTTAACAGCAACGATCTTGTCATTGGCATTGTTAAGTCCATAAGTATTATCCCGGCAAACATCGTAAACGCCATATGCGACATGGGCATTGGTCACTATTTTATCCGGAGCAATCGCCCAGCCCGTACCGATATGGGTTACAAAATCATCAAACTCGTCAATAATACCAATGACGCAGAGATTGTCCTCAAAAATACCGGTAGCGCTCTGCCATGAACCTGTTGTGCCGCCACCTGTTCCTGGATCCCCTTTGTCTCCTTTGGGTCCTTTCAGCATATCGCATCCGGTCCCAATAAATACAATAGAAACAAACAGCATCAAAAACAGAAAAACTTGAAACCACTTTTGTACTCTCATACCTTGCCTCCCGTTAAAATTAAATATTTAAAACAAATTGTCTGAAAATATAATTAGAATATCATAGAATGTCAAACAAAAATTAGATACAAATTAATTTAATTCCCAATTATTTCATTTGAATAATTATAATAAAACCCCCTGCCAGATGGGAGGGGGTTTTATAGATTGAGTATTCGTTTACAAAGTGATTTGTAAAAAAAACCGCAGAATGATCAGTTATTTTTCGACGTTATAACCGAATCAATCAAAATTCTAATACATTCCTCCGCCGTAACCACCTGGAGGCATGGGTGGAGCTGCAGGCTCATCTTTGGGTTGTTCTGCAATAACAGCTTCTGTAGTCAGAAGTAGCCCGGATACGCTGGAAGCATTTTCCAATGCGATCCGCACGACTTTGGTCGGATCAATAACACCAGCCTTTAACAGATCTTCATAGGTTTCGGTCTGGGCATTAAATCCTTGACTCCCTTCCTTATTCTTTAATTCCTGGACGACAACCGAGCCTTCCAAACCTGTATTATTGACAATCTGACGAACAGGTTCCTCAAGCGCCCGTTTGATAATTTCGATACCAACTTTAAAATCGCCCTTTGCTTTCATTGCTGCAACAGCAGGGATACATCGGAGAAGAGCAACGCCGCCTCCGGGCACTATCCCTTCTTCGACTGCAGCACGGGTTGCATGCAGGGCATCTTCCACTCTGGCTTTTTTCTCCTTGAGTTCGATTTCAGTGGCTGCACCCACATTGAGGACTGCCACACCGCCGGCCAGCTTGGCCAGGCGTTCCTGCAGTTTTTCTCGATCATAATCGGATGTCGTGTTTTCAATTTGTTTTTTAATTTGGCCAATTCGACTTTGAATATCTTTGGATTGTCCGGCACCCTCAACAATTGTCGTATTATCTTTATCAATCCGGACTCGTTTTGCCGAACCCAGATCGGCCGTTGTGGTATTCTCTAATTTAAAACCAGCTTCTTCGGCAATAACACGGCCGCCCGTAATCACAGCGATATCCTCGAGCATGGCTTTGCGGCGATCACCAAATCCGGGAGCTTTCACTCCTGCCACCTTCAATGTTCCTTTTAATTTATTCACCACCAGTGTTGCCAGAGCTTCGCCTTCGACATCCTCAGCAATTACAAGCAGTGGTTTGCCCATTTGAGCAACCTTCTCCAGTATGGGCAGCAAATCTTTCATAGCGCTGATCTTTTTGTCATAAATAAGGATGAACGGATCTTCGAGAAGAGTTTCCATGTTCTCGGGATCTGTAACGAAGTAGGGTGAAATATATCCCCTGTCGAACTGCATCCCTTCAACCACTTCCATGCTGGTTTCGGTGGTCTTGGCTTCTTCGACCGTAATCACACCATCTTTGCCGACTTTTTCCATTGCATCGGCGATCAGGTCACCAATTGTGGAATCGTTATTTGCTGAAATGGAGGCCACCTGCGCAATTTCTTTTCGATCCGTAACCGTTTTACTCATCTTCTTAAGTTCTTCAACAACAACCTGAACAGCATCTCCAATACCCCGTTTCAAATCCATTGGATTTGCTCCAGCCGTCACATTACGCATTCCTTCATTAAATATTTTTTGTGCCAGAACAGTCGCTGTCGTGGTTCCGTCACCGGCAACATCACTGGTTTTGGACGCTACTTCCTTGACCATCTGAGCTCCCATGTTCTCAAAGGGATCTTCCAATTCAATTTCTTTTGCAACTGACACACCATCTTTGGTAACAGTTTGAGAACCAAACTTTTTTTCAATGACTACATTTCGCCCTTTGGGCCCCAAAGTTACCTTGACAGCCTCCGCAAGCTTATCAACACCTTGTTTCAGGGCCTGACGGGCTTCGGCTCCATAATTAATGATTTTTGCCATAGCTCATCATCCTCCTTGCTAAAATAATTCTTATCTTTTTTAATTTGTTAATGATTTAAATAACTGCAAGAATATCACTTTCCCGCACAATAAGATACTCCTCATTGTCGATAGTAACTTCGGTTCCGGAATACTTGCCATAAAGAACCGTGTCCCCAACTTTTACCGAAGGAGCAATAGTTTGTCCCGCATCCGAAACCTTTCCCGGTCCTACGGCCACAATTTCTCCCTTTTGAGGCTTTTCCTTTGCTGTATCAGGAATAATAATACCGCCCTGAACCTTCTCATCAGCTGGTGCAGGCTTAATAACAACACGATCTGACAAAGGTTTAATTTTCATGAAAACCTCCTTATCTATTTATTATTAATTACATATAACATGTAATTTTAGCACTCCGTTATAAAGAGTGCCAATTTCGAGTATGTAATATACCTAATTTAAAATAAAAGTCAAGAAGAATTTTTTAATAATGTGGTTATTTTGGCAAATTGGCGGAGTTTTACTTTCTTGGCAAACTTCCCCAATGAAGTTTTCTTCTCAGAATATCAAAAAAATTGTGATCTTCAAATGTAACAAGACGAATGCTGTATTCACCTTTTTCGATTCGAATTTGGGTTTTTGAGGTCACTTCAATATTTTGATGACCATCAATAACGAGCGAAGCTTTTACATCGGAACTTCGGATTTCAAGACCAATGATGCTTGAAACCGGAACAACTGTCGGCCTTGCCGTGAGTGAATGGGGACAGAGCGGATTTAAAATCATGGATTCCAGAGATGGAGCAACAATCGGTCCCCAGGCAGACAAAGAATATGCCGTGGACCCGGTGGGAGTGGCAATGATAATCCCGTCTGCATAATAAGTGCTGAAATAGCTACCATCGATTGTCGCATCAAACTGAATAATCCTGGGACCTCCTCCCCGGCTCAATACAATGTCATTCAACGCAAAATATTCGGATTTCGGTAAATCCCCAGAAATCCCAACCTTAAGAACCATTCTGGATTCAATGGTATATTGACCGGCAAGCACCTGCTCCATTTTATGGTATAAATTCTCAACACCCACTTCTGCTAAAAATCCCAATCCTCCCAGATTGATTCCCAGAATCGGTTTTTCCAATTTCCCCACAAGCCGGGCGGCAGTCAACATGGTTCCATCGCCTCCCATGGCGATGACGCAGTCACTTTTTCCTGATAAGACGGTAACCGGGACAACCTGTATGTGCGGTTCTTTGAATTGAATCAGATCCTGAAGTGTCTGATCAATCATAACTTGCTGTTTTCGGGAAAGCAGCCATTCGATAAAAGGAACAACGACATCGATAACCCGATTTTTTTTAATATTTGCAATAATACCAAACTTCATCATTCAATTCCATAACCTGGGACAATCATCAGCTATTTTTTCTTCTTGTTCCGTACGCCGACAACCAGATCTTCAATCCTTTGCGCCAATGTTTCTTCATCCATTCCGATCTCATTGATCAGATCACAGCGATTTCCGTGCGTAATAAACCGGTCCGGAAGTCCGAATCGATGCAATACAATATTTTTGTCTTTATATTCGGATAGAATTTCAGCGACTCCGCTTCCAAATCCTCCTATTACGGTATTATTTTCAATGGTGACCATGACTGGAAAACGATCTGCAATATCCTGAATCATTTCCTTGTCAAGCGGCTTGATAAAACGCCCGTTGACCACCCGGACAGAAATTCCTCTTTCCTCTAATTTTTTTGCAATTTGCACAGATGGTATAACCATATCTCCAACAGCCAGCATGGCCGCGTCTTTTCCTTCCCGTACAATGTGGCTCTTGCCTATGGGAATCTCTTCGAATGTTTTTCGCAAAGAAACACCCGGACCTGCGCCCCGGGGATAACGAAATGCAATGGGTCCGTCCTTATATTGAAACGCCGTCCACATCATGTCGCGAAGTTCGTTTTCATCCATCGGGGCCATGAGAACCAGATTGGGAATGAGACGGAGATAACTCAAATCAAAATTACCATGATGCGTCGGGCCATCTTCTCCGACCAAACCACCCCGGTCCAAAGCGAATACAACAGGAATTTTCTGAAGCGCTACATCATGAATCACCTGATCGAATGCCCTTTGAAGGAAAGTCGAGTAAATCGCCACTACGGGTTTCAATCCGTTCAATGCCAACGCCGCTGCAAAAGTCACGGCATGTTGTTCGGCAATACCGACATCAAAAAACCGATCGGGAAATCGTTTTGCCAGATGGATCAATCCGGTTCCGTCCGCCATGGCGGCCGTCACACCCACAATCTTCGGATCTTTTTCAGCCAGTTGAACAAGTGTTTTTCCAAAAATTTCCGTATAGGAGGGATTTTTTTTCTTTTGGGAATTTCCTGTTTCAGGACAAAACGATCCCAGACCGTGAAATTTCGTCGCATCCTCTTCCGCATATTTGTACCCCTTCCCTTTCTTTGTAATGCAGTGAACGAGAATGGGGCCGTTGAGTTTCTTGATTTCGGTAAAAATTTTGATGAGTACATTCAAATCGTGGCCGTCGATCGGTCCAAAATATCGAAATCCCAGTTCCTCAAAAATATGGCCAGGAACAACCATTGATTTCAATCCTTCTTCGATACGGTGCACGATATCCCGGACAAACGAGGACCCTTTGGGGAGTTTCCCTGTCAGCTCCCAGATGTCTTTCTTGATTTTATTGTACCAGTATCCTGTAATGACCTGTGTAAAACATTTGGAAAGCGCGCCGACATTGGGTGAAATGGACATTCGGTTGTCATTCAGCACGACGATGAGATCTCTTTTGGCAGCGCCTGTATTGTTCAGCCCTTCAAAAGCGATCCCTCCTGTAAGAGCACCGTCACCCACAATGGCGACGACTTTGTAATCTTCCTTATTGAGGTCACGGCTCGCGGCCAAACCAAGCGCAGCCGATATTGCGGTCGACGCGTGCCCCACACCGAAGCAGTCGTATTCGCTTTCATCGATACGTGGAAATCCGCTGATGCCCTGATACTGTCTGAGTGTGTGGAAGCGGTCTTTCCGGCCCGTGAGAATTTTATGAACATAAGCCTGATGACCCACGTCCCACACCAGTTTGTCCTTCGGAGTATCAAACACATAATGCAGTGCGAGCGTAAGTTCCACCACTCCCAGACTGGGAGCAAGATGTCCACCGGTTTGGGACACGGTTTCAATCACGAATTTGCGCAGTTCGCCGGCCAATTTTTCCATCGCCTGCAAATCGATATTTTTCAAATCCTTCGGAAAATCTATCGTGTCCAGGATCTTACCCATTTTCAGAACCTCTGCAGCCTTTCATCAACATGTGAAACAACATTTCATTTCAAATTAAGGACAATTTAATTTAATGATTTTGATTTTCGAAAACTCCCAATTAAACGACGCAAAACCAAATATCAAAATCCAAATGATAATTAAATACCAAATTACAAAATTCAAATAAATATTTTTAATATTTGGCATTTGTACTTTATTTGCATTTTGGACTTTGTCATTTGATTGTTTGTATGCTGTTATCAGAAATCCATTTCGAATTCAGAATGATCCATATTGCTCAGTCGATTATCCTATTCATCCAGTTCCAGTTGAAAGCCCTGCCCTTCTTTTTTGACCAGTTTCAGCAATTTGGATTCCGCTTCGTTTAATTTTTCAGAACAGTATTGGGCCAGCTCCATCCCTTTTTCAAAAGCCTTCATCGATTCATCCAAAGAAATTTCACCCTGCTCCAGCTTTTCAGCAATCGCTTCCAGTTCTTTAAAAGCTTCCTCAAAAGTAAGCGATTTCTTGCCTTTTGAAGCGGTCATATCAGGACACCTCCTCGATTTCTTCGACTTTTGCCCGGACCGACCCGTGTGCGAAACGAATCCGAATGGCTTCTTTTTCCTGAAGATCTATGGAGTGTTTCACAATGGTTCCATCTTTTAAACGGATTGTAATGCTGTATCCCCTTTCCATGATCGATCCGGGATCGAGCGCCCCGAGTTTTCCGGTCAGCCGATCGATTTCTGCCCTAATATCGCCGATACGATGCCGTTGTCCAGTTTCCAGTTTCCGGATAGTGTCATCGAGCCTCATCTGAAATTCCCGAATCCGGTCAGCCGGCCAGCGAAATCCATAGCTCTTTTCGATCATTCGGATGCGGTCCCTGTAAAATCCAATCCGGTCCTGAATGGACCGTTTTATACCGGTGACAGAATAATCAATGGTCTGCAGCAATTCATCTCGATTCTTGACCACCAGTTCAGCAGCTGCGGAAGGAGTCGGCGCACGGACATCCGCCGCAAAATCACTCAAAGAAAAATCGATCTCATGGCCGACAGCGGAAACAATGGGAATTCTGGATTCGAAGACAGCGCGAACCACAATCTCTTCATTGAATGACCACAGGTCTTCCATCGACCCGCCGCCCCGTCCGATGATCAGGACATCAGCCTCTCCGTATTCGTTCAACTCGCGTATGCCATCGGCGATTTCCCGGGCAGCTTCTTCTCCCTGAACACGGACCGGCCGCAAAATAATTTTTACAGATGGAAACCTGCGATGAATTACGCTGACAATATCCCGTATGGCCGCACCCGTGGGTGAAGTGACAACACCGATCCGTTCGGGAAAAGCAGGCAGTGGTCTCTTGTGTGCCGTATCAAACAGCCCCTCTTCCTCCAGACGGCGTTTCAATACTTCGAAGGCCGCCTGCAGTTCTCCGACTCCGGCCGGCTGAAGCCGGACCACATCCACCTGATATCGTCCCTGGCGTTCATAAACGGTCAAACTTCCAAAAACCAAAACCTTCAAACCATCCACAGGTTCAAAAATGAGATTCTGATTTCTGCCGCGCCACATCACACAATTAATTTGGGCTTCAGAATCTTTCAGTGAAAAATAGCTGTGTCCGGATGAATGTTTCTTGAAATTGGAAATTTCCCCCTCGATCCAGAGCGGAGGGAATCCTTGCTCAAGAGTGATCTTAATTTCGCGTGTTATTTCCGAAACGGAATAAACCCTCCTTTCGGAGGGTTTCGATTCATTCAAAAAAGGATCTTTATGAATAAATGCTCTCATTTCTCATTTCAATTTTTTCTTGTGCCTGTTTTTGCGAAGCCTTTTCTTACGTTTATGGGTCGCTATCTTATGGCGTTTTCGTTTCTTACCGCTGGGCAAACACCATCCCTCCTTTCCTACTCATCTATATTCAGGTTATCCAATTCAGAAAGAATATCCGTTTGTTTTTCAGTGACGGTCTTAGATACAAATTTCCCGCTTTTTTTCAGCCCTTCCAACACATATGCCTTCAATTGAGGAGAAGGTTTGAAATCTGGAACAACACGGTGCGGAATATGCATCATTTTTCCTGTTCTGGGATTGGCCACGTGTTTTTCCTGCCGCTCTCTGAGACAGAATGTGCCGAACCCTCTGAGTTCGACATGTTCTCCGCTTTGCAGAGCATAACCGATTGTGGCTAAAAACCCATCCACAACGGCTCCGGATTCTATCTTTGTAAGACCCGTTCCTTTTGCTATGATATTGACAATTTCCGCTTTTGTCATGTCATACCCCCGATATCCAAAACCAACCAAGAAAAATCATAATTGATAATTCAGTGTAACGCTGCTCAAGCCCTTAACAATACTTTCGGCCTTCTGAAAAATCAAATCGAAAAGGCTGGCCCGGCGCTGCTGCAATTTTACGACATCCGGTTTTCCGCTGATGCCGCCAAGTTCCGCAGCGAGCAAAATCGCCTTTTCGTAGTCACCAATCAGATCGACCAGCCCGAGTTTTAACGCCTGCTGTCCCGTAAACACGCGGCCGTCTGCAATCCGAAGAACCGCTTTCTTTGAAAGCCCTCTCTCTTCAGCCACGACACTGACAAACTGGTCGTAGGCGTCATCCACCCAGGATTGAAGTTGGATCTTTTCCGCCTGAGTCATATCATGAAAGGGAGAGCCAATATCTTTATACCGTCCGCTTTTAACGATATCATACTTAACACCGATTTTGCCAAGCAATTCTCTGATATTCGGGAATTCCGCGATTACGCCGATGCTGCCCGTCGTAGTCCCGGGATTGGCCATGATCGTATCCGCGCCGCAGGCTACATAATACCCTCCGGATGCGGCCACACTGCCCATGGAAACGACAATCGGTTTCCCCGCATCACGCACCCGTTTGGCCGCTTCGTAAATTTCCTGGGAAGCCGCCACACCGCCGCCGGGGCTGTCTATACGGAATACAATGGCTTTGATCGATTTCTGATCTCCGAAATGCTTGAACTGGCCGACGATTTTCCGGGAATCATAAATCGGGCCCAGCAGTTCGATCACGGCGATCTTTTTTCCGCCCGGGGAGAAGCCGATGCGGTCGCTGTCCCCTTTGTAGGAAATATAATTTACCAGAAGAATGATCAGGAGAATGGAACCGGCCGCGATGGACAGCCCGATGATCCATTCTTTACGCTTTGTCAATTCGAACCTCACTCAAATAACT
>Ga0315542_1000979_pt1 | contig 18035 bp, 14 predicted proteins | sample SalMarSW160120MG_FD_202541 | JGI IMG/M metagenome (GOLD analysis project Ga0315542, IMG submission 202541) | Salt marsh sediment microbial communities from the Plum Island Ecosystem LTER, Massachusetts, United States - Salt Marsh Sediment SW1601-20 ...
CAGGTCGGGAGCAACCTCATGGCGAGGCCCTGGGGCTTCGTCTTCCCGGCCATCGCCGTGGCCGGCCTCCTCGGGATCATCCTCTTGGCGGCCCGCGGCGATGACGCCAAGGCCTTCGCCTCCTCGGCGGCGTACATCTTCGGCATGCTGACCAGCGTCGCCTTCGGCCTCTTCCCCTACGTCCTGCCCTCCATCCCCGATCCCAGCCGCGGCTTGACCATCTACAATGCCGCGGCGTCGGAGTACGGTCTGACCGTTGCGCTGGGCTGGTTCATCCCCGGCATGATCCTGGCCGTCGGCTACACCATCCTGGTGCACCGCAAGCTGACGGGACGGGTCAAGTTGGGGGACGAGGGCCACTGCTGATCCCGGTCACCAGCGGCAGCGGCAGTAGGCGGTGACGGGGCCAGCGGCAGCGATCAGGTGCGGGCGATGACCTGGCGCCTCTTCGATCCTCGGCCGTAGCGGCCGGTCCCTCTCGCTCCGGCCGCTGCCGATCGCCGCCGCGGACTCGGGCGCGGACGCTGTCCGCTGCCGCCGTCCCCGATCACTGTCCCTGTTCGTGTCGCGGTGAGAAGCACCTCGGCGGGGTTGTGCCTCGCGAGTTCAGAGGCCTTCGGCGATCCGAGACCAAGGAGGCTCACTGGGCACGGAGCAGGCACATCCCTGGTATGGTCGTCGCCGACGCTCAGACCCTCATGCACGCCACGGAGGCCGGGATGTACGAGGCGTACTTCGACGACACGCACGACATGCTCAGGACCTCCATCCGGACCTTCGTCGAGCGCGAGATCCGTCCCCACGTGGGGGCCTGGGAGGAGGCCGGCGACTTCCCCCGGGAGCTGTACCGGAAGGCCGCCGCCGCCGGGTTGCTCGGCATCGGTTTCCCCGAGGAGCTGGGGGGCAGCGGCGGCGATGCCTTCCACGGCGTGGTCCTCAACGAGGAGCTCGTGCGCTGCGGCTCCCTCGGCCTGGTGGCGGGGTTGTACAGCCTCGGCATCGGCCTGCCGCCGATCCTCATCGCGGGCAGCGAGGAGCAGAAGCGGCGCTTCATTCCGCCCGTTCTCGCAGGCGACAAGGTGTCTGCCCTGGCGGTGACCGAGCCCGACGCCGGCTCCGACGTGGCCGGCATCACCACCAGGGCGGTGCGCGATGGTGACCACTTCGTCGTCAACGGAGCCAAGACCTTCATCACCAGCGGTTCCCGAGCTGACGTGCTGACCGCCGCCGTGCGTACCGGAGGACCCGGTGCCGGAGGCATCAGCGTGCTGATGATCGAGCGCGGCACGCCGGGTTTCGAGGTCGCCGGCAGGATCCGTACCATGGGCTGGAGCCCCTCGGGGACCGCGGAGCTCGTCTTCTCCGATTGCCGGGTGCCGGCGGCCAACCTCATCGGCAAAGAGAACGAGGGCTTCGGGATCTTGATGCACAACTTCGTGGGTGAGCGCCTCCTCCTCGCCGTGCAAGCGGCGGCCGCCGCGCAGCTCGCCCTCGAGGAGGCGCTCCGCTATGCCCGCCAGCGGCGCGCGTTCGGCAGGACCCTGGCGGGCTTCCAGGTGACGCGCCACAAGCTCGCGGACATGGCGACGAGGGTGACGGCGGCGCGCGAGCTCAACTACGCCCTGGCGGCCAGGGTGCGCTCGGGTCGCGCGGTCACTCCGGCCGAGGCGGCCATGGCCAAGAACTTCTCCTGCGAGGTGTGCGACCGCGTGGTGTACGACGCGGTCCAGGTTCACGGCGGCTACGGCTACGCCCGGGAGTACCTGGTGGAGCGCTTGTACCGGGACACCAGGGTGCTGAGCATCGGCGGCGGCACCACCGAGATCATGAAGGAGATCATCGCCAAGGATCTCGGGTTAGGATGAGGGGGTTCGATATGCTCGAGCAAGCGAGTGACCTCCGTGCGGAGTGCGATGCCCTCTATGGCTTCGTGTCTGGCCTGGATGCGGGCACCTGGCAGCGGGCGACCCCGTTCAAGGGCTGGACGGTGTGGGACGTCGTCGCCCATCTCTACTACTTCAACCATGCCGCGGTGCTGTCGGCGACCTCGGAGGAAGGTTTCACCGCCTCCGTGTTGGAGCTCGTGAAGGGCTTCGAGGACGGCCTCGACCTGGCCGCCTTCACGCGCCGCCACCTGGGACCCCTCGCCCCCGAAGAGCTGTTGGAACGCTGGCGGAGCGGGTTCGTGGAGATGTGCGATCTGCTGGGCTCCTCCGACCCGCAGCGCCGGCTGAAGTGGTACGGACCGGACATGGGCGTGCGGATGTTCGCCACCGCCCGCCAGATGGAGACCTGGGCCCACGGCCAGGACATCTACGACCTTCTTCATGTCCATCGCGCGCACTCCGACCGGGTCAAGAACATCGTCGTTCTCGGCGTCAAGACCTTCGCCTGGACCTTCGTCAACCGCGGCCTCGATGCGCCCGGCGAGATGCCCTATCTGCGTCTGACCGCGCCGTCGGGGGCGGTCTGGGAGTGGGGCGATCCCGGGGGACAGGAGCGGATCGCGGGGACGGCGGTGGACTTCTGCCGGGTGGTGACCCAGAACCGCAACGTCGGCGACACGGACCTCGTGGTCGTCGGGCCGACGGCCACGGAGTGGATGCGGATCGCCCAGTGTTTCGCGGGAGGGCCGGTGGACCCACCGGCTCCCGGTGAGCGGGCCTGGGAGAGGGAGCCGGCGACCAGGAAGGAGGCGCGATGACCCGGAGGGTGCTGCGGACCAGACTGTGCGACATGCTCGGCATCGAGTATCCGATCCTCAGCGCGGGCATGGGCCCGAGCCTGATCGGGGAGAAGACCGGCGCCCCCATCGAGCTGGTGGTAGCGGTGTCGGAGGCCGGGGGGATGGGTGTGCTGGGGGGTGCCGGTTTCACGGTGGAGGAGCTCAGGGAGCAGATCCGCGAGATCAAGAAGCTCACCGACAAGCCGTTCGGCGTCGACCTGCTGCTGCCGCCGGCCATCGTCCGTGCCGGCGACCAGGAGTTCGACGGGCCCCAGGAGATCGCTCTGTCCGACATCATCACCACGCTGCCCAAGGCACACCTGGACTGGATGACGCAGATCAAGGAGGAGCTCGGTCTGCCGGACGTCGAGACCACGGTGCGCGCGGGCAGCACCACCATGCGCCCACACGCCGCGGTGAAGGTCTGCATCGAGGAGAAGGTGCCCCTGTTCTGCGCCGGCCTCGGCAACCCCGGCTTCATGGTCGAGGACGCGCACCGTGCCGGGGTCAAGGTGCTGGGGATCGCCGGCCATACCCGAAACGCCGGCCGCATCGCTCGGGCCGGGGCCGACATCGTGGTGGCCCAGGGCACCGAGGCGGGCGGTCACACCGGGCTCGTGGGCTCCATGGCTCTGTGGCCGCAGGCGGTGGACGCGGCGGCTCCGACTCCGGTGCTCGGGGCGGGGGGGATCGGCGACGGCCGCGGCGTGGTGGCGGCCCTGGCCCTCGGCTGCGCCGGGGCCTGGGTGGGCACCCGCTTCCTGGCCTCGGTGGAGGGCGGGGCCATCCCGGCCCAGAAGGACGCCATCCTCAAGGCGCGGGACGAGGACTCCAAGCGCAGCCAGCTCTATACAGGGAAGCCCTCCCGGGCCACGGCCAACAAGCTCCACACCCTGTGGGAGGCCTCCGGGCTGGAGCCGCTGCCCTTCCCCACCCAGGTGTTCCTCGCCTCGGCCATGGTCGAGATGTTCCAGAAGGCGGAGCTCAACGACTACATCAGCCCGTTCTCGGGTCAGATCTCGGGCATGATCGGAGAGATCAAGCCGGCGGGACAGATCCTCGAGGAGATGGTGGAGCAGGCGGTGGAGGTCCTGGCCCACCAGCTGCCGGCTCGGGTCGAGTTCTCGTGAGGAGCACTTCCAGCCCCGTTGCGGCCGGTGCCGGCGGACGTGCTGCGACCACTCCGCGCCCGAGCCCGCGCCCGAATGCGGATGGCCCATCGGACGCGGACGCGAGTGCGGACGCGGGCGCGGGTTGTGATCACGCCGACGTGCGTGTCACCGGGAGGGCTCCCGAGAAGGTTGATCGGAGGCAGGCATGAAAGTCGAGCTCAGGGCCCCCATGGCCGGCGTGTTCTACCGCAGGCCAGCTCCCGAGGAGCCGGTCTACGTGGACCTCGGGCACCAGGTGGAGAAGAAGCAGGTGCTGGGGCTGCTCGAGACCATGAAGGTCTTCCAGCCCCTCAAGTCACCGGCGGCGGGGACGATCGTCGGCGTCGCGGCCGCCAACGAAGCGCCGGTGACGGACGGCGACCTGCTGTTCGTCATCGAGACCGGCTCCTAGCCGGTCTGGAGTGAGCCATGGGAAGGTGGATGGACGGCTACCTCGCCCGTCTGGCGAGGATGCGTAAGGAGAACCTCGCGGCCGGCGGAGAGGAGCGGGTCGCCGCCCAGCACGCGCTGGGCAAGCTGACGGCCCGCGAGCGCATCGAGGCCCTGGCCGATCCGGGCAGCTTCGTCGAGCTGGGATCGGCGGTGCGGGACTTTGATCCCTTCCGGCAGCCCCCGGAGGGTGACCGGCCGAGCCCCGGGGACGGGGTGGTCATGGGGCTGGCCACCGTGGATGGACGGCAGGTGGCGGTCTACGCCACCGACTTCACGGTCATGTCCGGCTCGCTCGGCAACCAGGGGGTGTGGAAGATCGCCGAGCTGGTGGAGATGGCGGGTCATGAGCTGTTGCCGGTGATCGGCATGCTCGACTCCGCCGGGTCGCGCTTCGGCCTGGACTGGGGGAAGGTGGGCCTTGCGGGCATGGGACGTCTGGTGCGGGCCACCTGCCTGTACTCGGGCGTCATCCCCCAGATCGCTCTGCTTCTGGGCCCGTGCACCGGACCCTTCGCCCAGGTCGCCGCTCGCTCCGACTTCGTGATCGCCAACCGCAAGACCGGCTTCCTCTGGCTGGGCGGAGAGCTCTCGTCGGAGGGCGCCGGCTCGGCCGAGTTCCACATGACGACCGCCGGCCAATGCGACGTGCTCGCCGACTCCGACGAGGAGGCCATCGCCCTGGCGCGTCGCCTGCTCGTCTTCCTGCCCTCCAGCTGTTGGGAGGCGCCGCCCGTGGTCGCGTCGGGCGATGATCCCCACCGGCGGGAGGAGCGCCTGCTCGACGTGATGCCGGACAACCCCAAGTTCACCTATGACATGCACGAGATCATCCGGCTCATCACCGATGACGGTGAGCTCTTCGAGCTGAAGGAGGACTTCGCCCCCAACCTCATCGTCGGCTTCGCCCGCTTCGACGGCATCCCCGTGGGGCTGGTGGCGTCCAATCCGGACGAGCTGAGCGGCATCATGGAGCCCAACTCGTCGGACAAGTACGACAAGCTCATGATGTTCCTGGACGCTTTCGACATCCCCATGGTGACCCTGTCCGACACCACTGCCTACCCCCCTGGGGACAAGTGGGAGCGGATGGGCGTCATCCGGCACGGCGCCAAGAACCTGCACGGCTACACCCACCTCACCAACCGCAAGGTGACGGTGGTGCTGAGGCGCTCCTACGGAGGCTCCAACATCACCATGGGCTGCTCCAAGATGGGCCCGGACTTCATCTTCGGTTGGCCCACGGTGGAGTTCGCGCCCACCGGTCCCGAGGCCATCGTCCAGGCCATCTTCCACAAGGAGCTGGCCAAGGCGAAGGAGGAGGGTGGCTTCCAGGAGCTGTACGACATGCTCCTGGGCGCGGTCAGGGAGCAGTTCAGCGTCCTCAACCTGGCCAAGCTCTTCACGACCTACTACACCGTGCACGAGGTCATCGATCCCCGCGACACCCGTGCCCACATCATCGCCGCCCTCCATGCCAGCACCCGAAAGCAGGAGGACCTTCCCGCCAAGAAGCGCTTCATCAAACCGGCCTGATCGGAGGGGGTGATGGGCAAGAGGATGGACGAGGCGATCGAGCGCTACCGCCAGATTCAGAAGACGAACCTGCTCGGCGGTGGGCAGAAGCACATCCAGCGCCAGCACGACCGCGGCAAGCTCACCGCCCGCGAGCGCATCGAGCTCCTGGCCGACCCAGGAACGTTCTCCGAGCTCGGCTCCGCGGTGGGCTCCACCGGCAAGCGCCTGGACGGCCGAGTGACCGAGGCGCCCTGCGATGGCGCCGTGGTCGGCACTTCGGAGGTGAATGGCCGGCGGGTGATGGTCTACGCCAGTGACTTCACGGTCCTGGGCGGCTCCACCGCCATGCAGCACCTGTTCAAGTTCGCGCAGTCGCTGGAGATGGCGGCCCGATGGGGCATCCCCATGGTGAACCTGCTGGACTCCTCCGGCGGTCGGCTGGGCCACATCGACCAGGTCTCGGCGGGCATCGAGTGGCACTTCCGTATCCAGTCGAAGTACTCGGGGGTGATCCCCCAGATCACGGTCTTGATGGGGCCCTGCATCGCCGGCGGCGCCTACCTGCCGACCCTGTGCGACTTCCTCGTCATGAGCCGGGTCTCGGGCTTCATGTGGCTGGGCGGGCCGCGACAGACGGCGGCGGCGACCTCGGAGCAGATCGATGAGAACATCGGCGGCGCCGACTACCACATGCAGCTCTCCGGCTCCTGCGACCTGGTGGGCGACGACGACGCCGAGAGCATCGCCCTGTGCCGCAAGCTGCTGCGTTACCTGCCCCAGAGCTGGCGGGAGCGGGTGCCCTCCTGGGAGACGGCTGACGATCCTCGGCGCACGGTCGAGGCCCTGACAGAGCTCGTGCCCGACGAGTACGAGCAGGCGTACGACATGCGGGCCGTCATCGCGGCCCTGGTGGACGACGGCGACTCCCTGGAGATCAAGGACGCCTATGCCTCGAGCCTCATCACCTGCTTCGCCCGTTTCGCGGGCCGGGTGGTGGGTGTGGTGGCGGCCAACCCGGCCGCCGGGGGCAGCGTGCTCGAGGTGGACTGCTGCGACAAGTACTACCGCTTCCTGCAGGTGCTGGACGCCTACGGCATCCCCCTCGTCAACCTGGTGGACACGCCGCCCAGGCTGCCCGGCGAGGCCGAGGAGGCGCGTGGCCTGCTCCGCCACGTCGGCAAGATCGCGGACGTCTACGCCACCTCCACCATCCCCAAGATCAGCGTGGTCCTGCGCGAGGCCTGGGCGGACGCCGGCGCCATGGTCATGGGCGTGCCCAAGACCATGGGCTCGGACCTGGTCTACGCGTGGCCCATCGCCCGCTTCGGGATCGAGGCGTCCCGTCTGGATTACCGTGAGGTCTACGGCAGAGGCATCGAGGAGGACGCAGCGGGGGCCTACCTGGAGAGGTCGCGGGGAGCGCTCGATGTCTTCGACGCCGCCTACGCCTGGACCGCCCAGGTCGTTGACGAGATCATCCTGCCCTCGGACACCCGCCGCAAGATCATCGAAGCGCTGGCGCTGACGGCGGGCAAGCACGAGGAGCTGCCCCGCCGGGCCAAGAGCCACGGCAGCCCCCCGACGTGACCGCCGTGCCGAAACCAACCATTTCCCTGGAACGCGGGAGTCGGTGCCAGGCACCGTCGAGGACGGATCGAGTACCCCAGCCGCCTCATCTTCTACGGTGCCTGGCACCGTCTCTGGCCAACCCAACGGGTGGCGGTGCCCGGCACCGCCTCGGGAGTAGATCGAAGTGAGCGACAACGCGATCATCACGTGCGCCCTGACCGGCGTGCTCACCGACCCGGCCCGGTTCGACCTCCCGGTCACTCCGGGCGAGATGGCCCAGGCGGCCGGCGAGGCATTCGACGCCGGGGCGACAGTCGTCCACTGCCACTTTCGCGACCAGCGGCCGGGCCTGGGGGCGCTGCCCACCTGGGACCTGGATTCGGTGGGCGCCATTCTGGACGCCATCAGGAAGCGCGTTCCGGACATCATCGTCAACATGTCCACGGGGGTCGTCGGCGACGACATCTCGGGGCCGCTGGCCTGCCTCGAAGCCTTCGAGCCCGAGGTGGCTGCCTGCAACGCCGGCTCCCTGAACTACCTCAAGCTGAAGAAGGACGGCACCTGGGCCTGGCCGCCCCTCCTGTTCGACAACCCCGTGGAGAAGGTCGAGCGCTTCCTCAACGTCATGACCGCCCACGGCGTCGTCCCCGAGTTCGAATGCTTCGACACCGGCATCGTGCGCAGCGTTGCCCTGTACAAGGGCGCCGGGATGTTCGCGGGTGCTCCCCACATCTCCCTGGTCATGGGGGTGGCCAGCGGCCAGCCTGCGAAGCCAGAGTGGCTGCCCCTGCTCGTGGACGAGATGCTGCCAGGCAGCCGTTGGCAGACCATCGTGGTCGGCCGGGAGAACGTGTGGGCGATCCACCGCCGGGCCCTGGAGCTGGGGGGCGATGTCCGCACCGGGCTGGAGGACACCTTCTACCTGCCGGACGGCGAGCGGGCCCGGAGCAACGGCGAGCTGGTGGAGGCTCTGGCCCGCCTGGTGCACGAGACGGGGCGCGAGGTCGCCACGCCTGACGAAGCGCGGCAGATGCTGGGCGTGGGCGGGCAGTGAGGAGGAGTGAAGCATGGCAACCACCGACGAGGTCCTGTACAGCGTCGCCGAGCGCGTCGCCACCATCACCATCAACCGGCCCCAGCGCAAGAACGCCATCACCGAGGGAGTGGTGGCGGAGCTCGGGCGCTTCCTGGGCGAGGCCGCGAGCGACGAACAGGTGGGTGCCGTGGTCCTGCGCGGTGCCGACGGCAACTTCTGCGCCGGCGCCGACCTGGGGGGCGGGATCATCGGCGACACCGCGCCCTCGTTCCTCGAGATGCACGCCAACCGGGGCGGCTACGCCCGCCTGCTCGAGGCCATGAACGCCTGCCCGCGCCCCATCCTGGCGGTTGTGGAAGGCTACTGCCTGGCGGGCGGGATGGGGCTCCTGCTGGCCTCGGACCTGGCCGTGGCTGCCGAAGATGCGAAGCTCGGCACCCCCGAGATCAAGCGCGGCCTGTGGCCCTACATGGTGACGGCGCTGCTCATCCGCCACCTCGGGCGCAAGAAGGCCCTGGAGCTGTGCATGCTGGGCGAGCGCATCTCGGGCGCCGAGGCGGCGCGACTCGGTTTGGTGAACGCCTCCGTCCCGGCCGATCAGCTCGAGGAGAAGGTCCACGAGATGGCTGTCCGTCTGGCCGCCATGAGCCCCGCCATCATGGCGCTCGGGAAGGGCTCCTTCTACCGCATTGCTGACATGGCCACCCCCGGCGCCCTGGCCTACCTGCAGTCGCAGCTCACCATCAACGCCCAGACCGAGGACATGGTCGAGGGCATCACCGCCTTCTTCGAGAAGCGCGAGCCGCGCTGGAAGGGCCGCTGACCGACCGCGTCAGCAGGACCTGGCACCGATCGTGGTCAGCGAGTCGAACGAGATGGCGGCGACTGTGCGACTGTCCGCTGACCACCGACACTGAACGCTGTCGCTGAACGCTGGCGCTGCGACTGACGCTGCCGCCGTTCGCTGCCGCGATGCAGAGTCGGATGCGGACGCGGACGCGGACGCGGGCGCGGGTGGGGCGCTCAGAACGTCTTGGGCAGGCCGAGGACGCGGTTGGCGATGGTGTTGCGCATGACCTCGCTGGTGCCGGCCTCGATGGTGTTGCCGCGGCTGCGCAGGTAGTTGTAGGAAAAGGGGGCGAGCTCGCCCTCGGTGAGCTGGCCGTAGGGGCCCAGGATCTCCGTCGCCCAGCGCGCCATGCGCTGGTTGAGCTCGCTCCAGAAGACCTTGAGGATGGAGCCCTCGGGCCCCGGCATCTGGCCCTTCCCCACCTTGCTCATGGCCCGCGCCAGGGTCACCCGGAAGGTCCCGTACTCCAGGTAGGCCTGGGCGATCTTGCTGCGCACGACGGGGTCGTCGCCGAGGCCCCGCTCCTTCACCACGGCGAGCAGGCGGTTCAGGAAGCCGGCCAGCTGCGCCTGGAAGTGGCCCCCGAGGTTGGCGCGCTCGAACATCAACGCGGTGATGAGCACGTTCCAGCCCCCGTTGAGCTCGCCGAACAGGTTGGCTGCGGGCACCCTCACGTCGGAGAAGAAGACCTCGTTGAACTCGGCCTCGCCCGTCATCTGCCTGAGCGGCCGCACCGAGACTCCAGGGGTCGCCATGTCCACCATCAGGGCGCTGATGCCCCGGAACTTGGGGGCCTCGGGATCGGTGCGCACCATGAGGAAGATCCAGTCCGAGATGTGGGCGAAGCTGGTCCAGGTCTTCTGGCCGTTGACCACGAAGTGGTCGCCGTCGAGCACCGCCCGCGTGGTCATGGCGCCCAGGTCCGAGCCCGCGTTGGGCTCGGAGAAACCGGCCGCCCAGACCTCCTCGCCGAGGAGCATCTTCTCCAGATAGCGCCGCTTCTGCTCCTCGCTGCCGAGGAGCGCGATGGTGGGTCCGATGATGGCGATACCGATGGCCCCCACCACCTCGGGAGCGCCGGCCCGAGCCGCCTCCTCCACGAAGATGGCCTGCTCGATGGGGGTGAGGCCCCGGCCTCCGTACTCCACCGGCCAGGTGATGCCCAGCCAGCCCCCGGCGGCGAGCGCACGCTGCCATGCCTTGAGGTAGGCCAGGTGCTCCCGGCTCGCGAACCGGCCCGCGAAGGGGGCCGGCTTGTTCGCCTCCAGCCAGGACCGCAGCTCCTGGCGGAAGGCCGCTTCCTGGGGGCTCGGGGTCAGGTCCATGGGGCCTCCCTGTGTGTCCGCCGGGCGCCATCATCATCCTCGAGTCGCCGGCGAGCCGCAAGAGGCGACCCTTGACGGCTGCCGCCGCCCATCCGTAGGCTGGCCCGAAGCGATCGTGAAAGGAGCCAGCCATGAGCGTGCGCAGCGAACGCAACGGCCCCGTTACCACCGTGATCCTGTCCCGTCCCGAGTTCCGCAACGCGGTGGATGCACCCACTGCCCGCGCGCTGGCCGACGCGTTCCGCGCCTTCGAGGAAGATGGCGAGGCGAAGGTGGCGGTGCTGTGGGGGGAGGGCGGCACCTTCTGCGCCGGCGCCGACCTCAAGGGAATGCTGGAGGGACGCCAGAACCTCATGGACCCGGACATGAGCGCCGACGGCCCCATGGGCCCGACCCGCATGCTCCTGCCCAAGCCGGTCATCGCCGCGGTGGCCGGGCACGCGGTCGCGGGCGGACTCGAGCTCGCCCTGTGGTGCGACCTCCGGGTGGTGGAGGAGAGCGCCATCTTCGGCGTCTTCTGCCGGCGCTGGGGGGTGCCCCTGGCCGACGGCGGCACGGTTCGCCTGCCGCGCCTCATCGGCCTCTCCCGCGCCCAGGACATGCTGCTGACGGGGCGGCCTGTGCTCGCCGAGGAGGCCCTGGCCTGGGGTCTCGCCAACCGGGTCGTCGCGGATGGGACCGCGCGCGAGGAGGCCGAACGCCTGGCCCTCGAGATCTCCCGGTTCCCACAGCGCTGTATGAACGGCGACCGGCAGAGTGCGCACGAGCAGTTCGGCATGGGCCTCGATGACGCCCTGGCCAACGAGTTCGGCCACGCCACCCGCACCGTCCTCAGCGGCGAGACCGCTCAGGGCGCCCTGCGCTTCGCCGGCGGCGCCGGCCGCCACGGCTCGTTCAGCGACTGAGCGGCGATCGCCGCAGCTGATCGCCGCAGCTGATCGCCGCCGCCGGTCGCAGTCGCGGACGCGGGCGGAACGAACCTCCCCCGGGAGATGTTGCAGATCGCGAGACATCGCACGTCAGCGATGGCCGCCACGGTGCGGCCGGTCACCGACAGGGAGGGTCATGGGCGCGGAGGCGGATCGTCTGCGAGGGGATGGCGGGTGGCGGCGCTGGGGGCCCTACGTCACCCTCCGCCAGTGGGGAACGGTGCGTGAGGACTACAGCCCTGGCGGGACCGCCTGGGACTTCACCACCCATGACATGGCGCGCTCCAAGGCCTACCGGTGGGGTGAGGAGGGCATCGCCGGCATCTGCGATCAGGCGCAGACCCTGTGCCTGGCACCGGCGTTCTGGAACGGCCGCGACCCCATCCTCAAGGAGCGCATGTTCGGGCTCTCCGGGGAGGAGGGCAACCACGGGGAGGACGTCAAGGAGTACTACGCCTACCTGGACGCCACCCCCTCCCACTCCTACCTGAAGATGCTCTACAAGTACCCCCGGGACGGCTACCCCTACGACTGGCTGGTGGCCGAGAACGGCCGCCGCGGCAAGCGTGACCCCGAGGTGGAGCTCGTGGACAGCGGGGTCTTCGACGGCGACCGTTACTTCGACATCCTGATCGAGTACGCCAAGGCCTCCCCCGACGACATCCTGGCCCGCATCACGGTCCACAACCGGAGCTCGGAGGAGGCCGAGCTGCACCTCCTGCCCACGCTCTGGTTCCGCAACACCTGGGCGTTCGGGCTCACCGAGAGCAAGCCCGAGCTGCGGGCCACGGCGGGCGGCGACGGCTGGCGGGGGATCGCGGCGGAGCACGCAGACCTCGGCCGCCGCGTCCTCTGCTGTCAGGGCTCCCCGGAGCTCCTCTTCTGCGACAACGAGACCAACTACCCGCGCCTGTACGGGACGGAGGGGCCGAGCCCCTTCCCCAAGGACGCGATCAGCGTGCGGGTGGTGGGCGACGACCCCGACGCCGTCAACCCGGATGGCGAGGGCACCAAGGCCGCAGCCTGGTACCGCCTGCGCATCCCGGCCGGGGGGGAGCAGGTGGTCCGTCTGCGACTCCTCGACGGCTCACCGGGAGACCCCTTCACGGACTTCGACCAGGTTTTCGCCTCCCGGATCGCCGAGGCCGACGAGTTCTACGGCGAGCTCCAAGCCGAGATCGACGACGACGACCGCCGGCTGGTGCAGCGCCAGGCCCTGGCCGGTCTGCTGTGGTCCACCCAGTTCTACTCCTACGACGTCCAGCGCTGGCTGGATGGCGACCCCGGCCAGCCGCCGCCGCCGCCCGAGCGCAAGCGAGGCCGCAACGCGCGCTGGGAGCACCTGCACAACGCCGACATCATCTCCATGCCGGACACCTGGGAGTACCCCTGGTACGCGGCCTGGGACCTGGCCTTCCACTGCATCCCCATGGCCCTGGTGGACCCCGAGCTGGCCAAGCGGCAGCTGGTGCTCATCAGCCGCGAGTGGTACATGCACCCCAACGGCCAGCTCCCCGCGTACGAGTGGTCCTTCGACGACGCCAACCCGCCGGTCCACGCCTGGGCCGCCTGGCGGGTCTTCCAGATCGACCGCGCGCGGCGCGGCGACGACGGTGACCGGGCATTTCTGGAGCGCGTCTTCCACAGGCTTCTGCTCAACTTCACCTGGTGGGTGAACCGGGAGGATGCGGACGACAACAACATCTTCCAGGGAGGCTTCCTGGGCCTCGACAACATCGGCCTGTTCGACCGTTCCCGGCCGCTGCCCACCGGTGGCCACATCAACCAGGCCGACGGTACCTCGTGGATGGCGATGTACTGCCTGAACATGATGCGCATCGCCCTCGAGCTGGCGCTGGCCGACCCGGTGTACGAGGACATCGCCAGCAAGTTCTTCGACCACTTCCTGTACATCGCCCGTGCCATGACCAACATCGCCGGTGAGGGCATCGGCCTGTGGGACGAGGAGGACGGCTTCTACTACGACGTCCTGGCCCTGGAGGGAGGCCGGCGCGTGGAGCTCAAGATCCGTTCCCTGGTGGGCCTGATCCCGCTCTTCGCGGTGGAGGTGCTGGAGCCGGAGCTCCTGGGCCGCCTGCCCCACTTCGCGCATCGCCTGCAGTGGGTGCTGGACAACCGGCCCGAGCTGGCCACCCTCGTGTCGCGCTGGAGAGAGCCCGGGCGCGGCGAGCGCCGGCTCCTGTCCCTGCTCCGCGGCCACCGCATGAAGTGTCTGCTCAGGCGGATGCTGGACCCGGCCGAGTTCCTCTCCGACCATGGAGTGCGGTCGCTGTCGCGCGTCTACGCGGACAACCCCTACACCTTCGCCTTCGACGACCACACCTACGAGGTGCGGTACACCCCGGCGGAGTCCGACACCGAGCTCTTCGGCGGCAACTCCAACTGGCGGGGGCCGGTGTGGTTCCCCGTCAACTACCTGATCATCGAGTCCCTGCAGAGGTTCCACTACTACTACGGCGACGACTTCAAGATCGAGTGCCCCACCGGCTCCGGCGCCTCTCTCACCATCCTCGAGGTGGCGGAGGAGCTCACCCGACGCCTGACCGGCACCTTCCTGCGCGACGAGGACGGCCGGCGCCCGGTCTTCGGCGACGTGGAGCGCTTCAACTCCGATCCCAACTTCAGAGACTTCGTGCTCTTCCACGAGTACTTCGACGGGGACAACGGCCGCGGTGTCGGCGCTTCCCACCAGACCGGGTGGACCGCCCTGGTGGCCAAGCTGCTACAGCCCCGCCGTCCCCCTCACTGAGGCGAACGCACGGCACTTGGAGGACGAACATGAGCGACAACGACGCGAGCTACCCCGAGGTGGTGATGCCCGAGGTGCAGCCCAAGCGTCTCCTGGAGGGCCAGAAGGCGCTGGTCACGGGCGCCAACTCCGGGATCGGCAAGGGCGTGGCCATCGCCCTCGGCGCGGAGGGCGCCGACGTGGTGGTGAACTGGGTGAGCGGCGAGGAGGCGGCCGAGGAGGTGGTGAGCGAGGTGCGCTCCCACGGCGTGGAGTGCTACGCCCATCGTGCCGACGTCTCGGACGAGGCGCAGGTCCAGGACATGTTCCGGACCATGAAGGAGCGCTTCGGGACCATCGACATCCTCATCAACAATGCCGGCCTGCAGCGGGACGCCGCCTTCACCGAGATGAGCCTCGAGCAGTGGAACACGGTGCTGTCCGTGAACCTCACGGGCCAGTTCCTGTGCGCCCGGGAGGCGGTGCGGGAGTTCAAGCGGCGGGGTGTGGTGCCCGATGTCTCCTGCGCCGCCGGCAAGATCATCTGCATGTCCTCGGTGCACGAGGTCATCCCCTGGGCCGGGCACGTCAACTACGCCGCTTCCAAGGGCGGAGTGATGATGATGATGCGCAGCATCGCCCAGGAGGTGGCGCCGTTCCGCATCCGCGTCAACAGCCTCTGCCCGGGCGCCATCCGCACCCCCATCAACAAGAAGGCGTGGGACACCGACGACGCGATGCAGTCCCTGCTCACCCTCATCCCGTACCGGCGGATCGGGGAGACGGCGGACATCGGGCGGGCCGCCGCCTGGCTGGCCTCCGACTACGCCGACTACATCACCGGCGCCAGCATCTTCATCGACGGCGGCATGACCCTGTACCCGGGCTTCGCCACCGGGGGCTGAGCGGACGTGAGGCCGCAGCTGCCTTCGCGCTGAAGGGAGGACGAGCGATGTTCGAGCTGACCGACCGGGTGGTGGTGATCACCGGCGCCCCGGGCAACCTGGGGCGGGCCGCGGCGGCCGCATTCGCCCAAGCCGGGGCCCGCCTGGCCCTGGTCCACCACTCCGCCGAGCGGTTGCGCGCGGCGTTCTCGGACCTTCCCGAGGGCCGGCACCTCCTGGTGGGGGGAGTGGACCAGACCCAGCCCCACACCGTGGACGACGCGGTGGCGCGGGTGGTGCATGCCTTCGGCCGTATCGACGCCCTGTTCAACACCGTGGGCGGTTTCGCCGCCGCCGGCGTCCTCAACGATCGGTGGGAGACCTGGCAGGAGCTGTACGACATCAACGTCCAGACCACCTTCCACGCCTGCCGGGCCGTGGCGCCGGTGATGATCGACGGGGGCGGGGGCCGCATCGTCAACACGGCCAGCCCCCACGCCTGGCAGGCCCCCCAGGGCGTCGCCGCCTACGCCGCCGCCAAGGCGGCGGTGCTGCGGTTGACCGAGAGCCTGGCCGCGGAGCTGGGGGGCCATGGCATCAACGTCAACGCGGTGGTGCCCGGCACCCTGGACACGCCCTCGAACCGGGCGGCCATGCCCGATGCTGATCCCACGGCCTGGGTGAGCCCCCGGGCGGTGGCCGACGTGGCCGTGTTCCTGGCCTCGGACGCCGCCCGCGCCGTCCACGGGGCGGCCATCCCGGTGACGGCGGGCGGCTGAGCCATGATCGAGCTGTCCGGCGACGTTCTCGCGGACTTCGACCGGGCCTCGCGCCTGGAGTGGATCGAGACCAACGGCCTCGGCGGCTGGGCGAGCTCCACGGTGAGCGGGGCCCACACCCGCCGCTACCACGCGCTCCTGGTGGCGGCCGGGGCGCCGCCGGTGGACCGACAGGTGTTGGTGTCGCGGTTGGACGAAACGCTCGAGCTCGACGGCGGACGGGTGGAGCTGGGCTGCAACTGCTATCCCGGTGTGGTCCACCCCGAGGGTTACCGCCACCTGGCCGCCTTCCGCAGGGACGTCTTCGTCCAGCTCGAGTACCGAGTGGGCGGGGTACGGCTGCTCAAGACCATCGCCGGCCTCCTCGGCGAGGGAACCACCGCTGTCCTCTACGAGATCGCGGAGGCGAGCGGTCCGGTCCGCCTGGAGCTGCGGCCGTTCCTGACCTGGCGCCCGATCCACTCACTCGGGCCGGCCACGGCACTGTCACAACAGGTCGAGGTGGAGGGCGACACCGTTCGCTACCGCGCCGCAGCCCACGCGCCGCGGGTCTGGATACGGGTGCCCGGCGCCTCCTTCCAGGGGGACGCCGACTGGTACCACCGCTTCCAGTACCCCCGGGAGCACGAACGCGGGCTCGACTTCGAGGAGGACCTGTGGTGCCCGGGGGCCTTCGCGGTGACCCTGGAGCCCGGCCACCCCCTCGGGGTGCTCCTGTCCACGACGGCAACGGCGGGTCGGGACGCCCTCGCGTTGGTGCAGGCAGAGCGGGAGCGCCGCGAGGACGCGCTCGGCCCCCTGGCCGGCAAGGGCGAGCCTGCGCGGACCCTGGGCCTGGCCGCCGACCAGTTCCTGGTCCGCCGCGGCGACGGGGGCGCCACCGTCATCGCCGGGTACCACTGGTTCACCGACTGGGGCCGGGACACCATGGTCTCCCTGCCCGGTCTCTGCCTGGCCACGGATCGCCACCAGCAGGCCGGCCGCATCCTGCGCGCCTGGGCGGCCGGCGTCGATAAGGGCATGCTGCCCAACCGCTTCCCCGACGGTGGGGAGGCGCCCGAGTACAACACGGTGGACGCCACCCTGTGGTTCTTCGTTGCAGTGCGGCGCTACCTGGAGGCCACCGGGGACGAGGAGATGGTGCGCTCGGACCTGCTGCCGGTGCTCCGGGAGATCGTGGACTGGCACGACCGCGGCACCCGCTACGGCATCCGGGTGGCCCGGGACGGTCTCCTCGATGCCGGCGAGCACGGCGTGCAGCTCACCTGGATGGACGCCCGGGTCGCGGGTGAGGTGATCACCCCCAGGATGGGCAAGCCGGTGGAGGTGGAGGCGCTGTGGTGCAACGCCCTCGCCATCCTGGCGGAGCTCGAGGCGAGGCTCGGCTCCGAGGAGCGGGCCCAAGATCTGCGCGAGCGATTCGAAAGGGCACGGCGGCGTTTCGCCGAGCTCTTCTGGAACCCCCACCTGGGTTGCCTCTACGACGTGATCGGACCCGACGGACCGGACCCCGCGGTGCGGCCGAATCAGGTCTTCGCCCTGTCGTTGCCCCATGTGCTGCTGGACGACGCCCGCGGGCGGGAGGTCTTGACGGTAGTGGAGAGCCTGCTCCTGACCCCGGTGGGGCTGCGCAGTCTGTCTCCCAACCACCCCGCCTATCGGGGGACCTACACCGGCGACCCCGCCTCCCGGGACCGGGCGTATCACCAGGGGACCGTCTGGGGATGGCTCCTCGGACCGTACCTGTCGGCGCTGATCCGACTGCGGGGCCAGGAGGGACGCCGGCAGGCTGCCGCGCTTCTGCGCGGCGCCTTGGAGCAGCTCCGTAGCGCGGGGGTGGGCACCTGCTCCGAGATCTTCGACGGGGATCCTCCCCACACCCCGCGGGGCTGTATCGCCCAGGCGTGGACTGTCGCGGAGCTGCTGCGGGTGCTCTCGGACGATCTGGATGGTGAGCTCGCGGATGACGGATCGCCGCGAGGAGGTGACGGATGAGCCTGGAGAAGGTGACAACGAGCGCGTGGAAGGTCCTGGAGGAGGCGGTCGTGACCCTGGACGGTCGACGGGTGG
>Ga0315542_1000980_pt1 | contig 18013 bp, 16 predicted proteins | sample SalMarSW160120MG_FD_202541 | JGI IMG/M metagenome (GOLD analysis project Ga0315542, IMG submission 202541) | Salt marsh sediment microbial communities from the Plum Island Ecosystem LTER, Massachusetts, United States - Salt Marsh Sediment SW1601-20 ...
GATCCGGGACTCGGAGAAATGCATCCTGTGCCGGCGCTGCGTGCGCGTGTGCGCGGAAATCCAGGGCGTGCACAACTTAAGCCAGATGTACCGCGGCGTCAACACCGTGGTCACACCGGCCTTCGGCGCGCCCATGGCCGATTCGGTCTGCATCAACTGCGGCCAGTGCATCAACGTCTGCCCGACCGCCGCCTTTCTGGAAAAGCGTTCCACCGAGCCCGTGTGGGCCGCCCTGGCCGATCCCGCAAAGCACGTGGTGGTGCAAATCGCGCCTTCGATCCGGGCGGCCATCGGCGAAGGCTTCGGTCTGCCCCCCGGCACCCCGGCCACGCGCCAGACCGTGACCGCCCTGCGGCGGCTGGGCTTCGACGCGGTCTTCGACACCAATTTCGGCGCCGACCTCACCATCGTGGAGGAGGCCCATGAATTCCTGCAGCGCCTCCGGACCGGGGAACGGCTGCCCCTCCTGACCTCCTGCTCGCCGGGCTGGATCAAGTATCTGGAGCATTTCTACCCGGAATTGATCCCGCTGGCCTCCTCCTGCCGCTCGCCCATGACCATGCTGTCGGTGCTTTTCAAAACCTATTACGCCGAGCTGAAAGGCCTGGACCCTTCCTCGGTGTACGCGGTCGCCGTCATGCCGTGCACGGCCAAGAAATTCGAGATCCGGCGCCCCGAGCATTTCCAGGACAGCGGCCTGCCCTACACCGACGCCGTATTGACCACCCGCGAACTGGTGTGGATGATCAAGGCCTACGGCATCGATTTCGTCCGGCTCCCGGACGATGTCTTCGACCATCCCCTGGGATTTTCCTCGGGCGCGGCGGACATTTTCGGCACCACGGGGGGCGTCATGGAGGCGGCCCTGCGCACGGCCGTCGAGCAACTGACCGGCAAGCCCCTGAAAAACCTGAATTTCACGGAGGTCCGCGCGGTCCGCGGTCTGAAAGAAGCGACTCTCACCGTGGACGGCCGGGAAGTGAACGTGGCCGTGGCCAACGGCCTGACCAACGCCAAGACCATTCTGGAAAAAGTCAAGGCCGGCCAGAAGCCCTATCATCTGATCGAGTTGATGGCCTGCCCGGGCGGGTGCATCGGGGGAGGCGGGCAGCCCTACCCAGCCGAAGGGCACGTGGTGCTGGATCCGGAGATCCTCCGGCTCCGGGCCGCGGCCTTATACGCCATTGACGGCCAGAAGCAGATCCGCAAATCCCACGAGAATCCCTACATCAAGGAACTGTATGAGAAATTCCTGGGGCAGCCGGGGAGCGAGCAGGCCCGCCGCCTGTTGCACACCCGCTACGCCCCGCGGAATCCGAAAGGCATAAAATAATGGAGACTCCGCTCCGCCCCCTGGACGAAGATATCCTGCAATTCATCGAGGCCTGTCTGGCCCGGGAGCATCCGAAAAGCTACCTCATCGCGGTCCTGCATAAAATCCAGGAACGCTACGGCTACTTGCGCCAGGAGCACATGGCGGAAGTGGCCCAGCGCATGCAGGTCCCGGCGTCCACGGTCAGCGGCGTTTCCACGTTTTACCATTTCTTCCGCCTGCAGCCGCGCGGAAAAAACGCCATCTCCGTCTGTTTGGGCACCGCCTGTTTCGTGAAGGGCGCGGACCGGATTTTGGATGCTTTCCGCACCGAGTTGGGGATCGAGCTGGGGGAGACCACGAAGGACGGCATGTTTTCCCTGGAGAGCACCCGCTGCCTCGGGGTTTGCGGGCTCGCCCCGGTGGTGACCATCAACGGCAAGGTGGTCAGTCAGGTCACGCCCCAGCAGGTGCCGGAATTGCTCAACCGCCTGGTGACCGAGTCGGAAGCGCCGGCCGGAACCAAACCCTCCCCTTAGAACAAATCCTTGAGTTTCGGGTTGGCCCGGTCCTTGGCCGAAAGCCGGATTTCCACCCCCGGGTCCGGCCAGGCGATGCCCACTTCCGGATCGTTCCAGGCCAGGCCGCGTTCCCGCTCCGCGGAATAATACCGGGTGGTCTTGTACAGCACCTGGGTCCCCTCCTGCAGCGCCAGAAACCCGTGCGCAAAACCCGCCGGAATGTACAGGCAGCGATGATTCTCGGCATCCAGGCGTTCGCCCACCCAGCGGCCGAAGGTCGCCGACCCCGGCCGCACGTCCACGGCGACATCGAAGGCCGCGCCGCCGACCACCCGTACGAGCTTTCCCTGGGCGTCGGGTTCCGCCTGAAAATGCAGGCCGCGCAGCACGCCGCGCGCCGAGCGGCTGTGATTGTCCTGGAGGAATTCCTCGGCGATGCCGTGGTCTGAAAAACGCCGCCGGTGATAGCTCTCCAGGAAGAAACCCCGTTCGTCCCGCAGGACGTCGGGTTCGATGAGGATCACTTCCGGAAGCCGCAGGGATGTGAATTTCATGCTCGGCGCACCTGCTCGGGGATCAGAACGGCGGTAAAAAATCTCCCGCCGGCTTCAGGCCGGCCGCGGGATCATTTGAACGCATTCTGCCAGTTGGGTTCCAGCGGTTCGTCAAACTGCATGCCAAAAATGATTTTCCCGGCCTGGCTCCGGACCCAGACCACCCGGCCGCGGCCCTCCCAAAACTGTCTTTCCTCTTCCGTCAAGAAAACCAGGTCGATGCGGTCGGAGACGGCCAGGGCGTTCTCGGTCTCGATCATCGCCCCTCCGGCCGCGATGTTGCGCACAATCCCGAAAAAATCCTCCTCGGCGCCGCTTTCGGGCCGGTGGGCGATGATGTAACACGGGATGCGTTGATACTGCCGGCGTTCAGGATCCATGCGCCCAGCCCCTCCGGAGTTTCTCGATTATAGCACAAATGCCCGGGGGGCAAATACCGTATTGCGCCCGCGGGTTTTTCGCAACATTCCGTTTGACCCTGCGCCGTGCTTCCGGCTACAATCGAACCGATTTGCTCCCCGGCTCCGGGCCCGTCCAATCCTGCGGCCGGGGCTTTTTCCAGGGGGACCCGGGAGGCGGCATGAACCTCGTTTGGGTGGGATTGCTGGTGCTGGCCGTTCTCACCGCCGCCGCGCGCGGCACCATGGAGGCGGTGTCCAAGGCCGCCTTTCAGTCCGCGACGACGGCCGTGGAACTGTCCATCGGCCTCATCGGGACCATGTCGCTGTTCCTCGGCCTCATGCGGGTCGCGCAGGACGCGGGCCTGGTCCAGGCCCTGGCGCGGGCCCTGCGCCCCCTCTTCCGCTGGCTGTTTCCCGACGTTCCCCAGGATCATCCGGCCCTGGGCGCCATCGCCTTGAACCTCGGCGCGAACATGCTGGGCCTCGGGGACGCGGCCACCCCCATGGGCCTCAAGGCCATGCAGGAATTGCAGGAAATCAATCCCGCCCGCGAAACGGCCACGGACGCGATGTGCACCTTCCTGGCCTTAAATTCCAGTTCCGTCCAGATCATTCCCGCCCTCGTCATCGGGCTGCGCGCGGCGGCCGGCTCCGCCAACCCCGCGGAAATCATCGCCGCCGCCGTCCTGGCCACCACCTGCTCCACCGTGGTCGCCGTCACCGCCGCCAAACTCCTGGCCCGCACGGCCTATTTCCGCAAATCCCGGCCGCAGGGCGGGGAGGCTTAGGGCATGTTCAAGGATTGGCTCAACACGGCTTCCCAGTGGGTCGTCCCCCTGCTGCTGGTCTCCATCCCCCTCTATGCCTTCGCCGCCCGGCGGATCAAGGTCTATGAAAGTTTCGTGGAGGGCGCCAAGGAGGGATTCTGGATCGGGGTGAGGATCATTCCCTACTTGGTCGCCATTTTGGTGGCCATCGGCATGTTCCGGGCCAGCGGCGCCATGGATTACCTGGTCGCGGCGCTCCGCCCGCTCACGGGCTTGGTGGGGTTCCCGCCCGAAGCCCTGCCGGTCGCCATGCTCCGTCCCCTCTCCGGTTCGGGCACCCTGGGGCTGATTTCGGATATTTTCCGCACCCTGGGTCCGGATTCCTTCACCGGGCGGCTGGTCAGCGTCATTGAAGGCAGCACCGAAACCACCTTCTATGTCCTGGCCGTTTATTTCGGGTCCGTGGCCGTACGGAGGACCCGCCATGCTTTGCCGGCTTCCCTGCTCGGCGACCTGGCCGGGGTCATCGCGGCCTTCATCGTGTGCAGGCTGCTTTTTTAACCATGTCCCCTTCCCTGGTCCTGCCGCCGCGCTTGCATCCCGGGGACACGGTGGCGCTTGTGTCCCCCGCTTCCCCGCCGCACGCGAGCCGTTTGCTGCCGGCCGGGCGCGCGGCCCTGCAGCGTCTGGGTTTCCGGGTGCGGCTCGGCCGCGCCGCGTCCCGGCGGACCGGTTATTTGGCCGGGCCGGATGCGGACCGCGCGCGGGACCTGTCCGATGCGCTGCGAGACCCGCAGGCGCGGGGAATATTCTGCAGCCGCGGCGGGTACGGGGTGTCCCGCCTGCTGGAGCATTTCGATCCGGCCCTGGCGCGCGCGCATCCCAAGGTCGTCGTGGGCTATTCGGATGTGACGCTCTTGCATCTGGCGTGGCAGCGGGCCGGGGTCGTGAGTTTCTGGGGACCCATGCCGGCGACCACGGCCGGCATCGGCATCCGGTCCGCCCGCTGGCTGAAGGCCGCCGTCATGTCCACCCGTCCTTTGGGCCGGATCCCGGTGGGACGGGGCGAGACCTACCGGCCCGGCCGAGCCCGTGGCCGCCTGACGGGCGGCACCCTGTCGCTGCTGGCGGCCAGCCTGGGTACGTCCTATGAAATCCGCACTGAAAGTCGCTTGGTATTCCTGGAGGAAATCGGCGAGGAGCCTTACCGCGTGGACCGGCTGCTGACGCAATTATTGGCGGCGGGCAAACTCCGGGATGCCGCCGGCATCCTTCTGGGCGGGTTCCGTGGGTGTTCTCCCCGGCTGTTTCCCGCGCGCTTGAGTTTCAGCCTGCGGGAGGTTCTGGCCGACCGGCTCCTGCCTTTGCGCCTGCCGGTCTTCTCGGGCCTGGCCGTGGGGCATGGCCCCGACCAAGTCACCCTTCCTTACGGCGTGCTGGCGGAAATGGACGGCCGTGACCGCAGCCTGACGATCCTGCAGGCCGGCGTCACATAAGGGACCCGCCTGCTTTTTCCGGCTCGGCCGCGGGGCGGGCCGGAATCTGGAAGGTAAACGTACTGCCGGCGCCCTCCCGGCTCTCCACCCAGATCCTGCCGTGGTGCAATTCCACGATTTTCCTGGCGATGGCCAACCCCAGGCCCGTGCCTTCCTCGGCCTCTTGCGTGTACCCTTCGCGGTGCCAGAATTTATCAAAAATATTTTGCTGGTTCTGCGCGGGGATGCCGCCGCCTTCGTCGGTCACACTGCAGGTGAATTGGCCTTCCCGGACTTCCGCGGACACCCTGACTTTCCCCTGCTCCGGGGAGAATTTAATGGCGTTGTCCAGGAGATTGATGATCACCTGCCGCAGGCGGTCCGCGTCGCCGGTAAAAACCAGGTCGGGCGGCTCCACGCGGCTGATCCAATGCAGGCGCTTTTTCTCCAGCTGGGGCTGCAGGGATTCCAAGACGGCGTTCAACATGGTTTGAAAGGCAAACGGCTCGGGCTGCATTTCCAGCTTGCCCGCCTCCATCTTGGACAGGTCCAGCAAGTCGTTGATCAGATTGATGATGCGCTCGATGTTGCGCCGGCTCATTTCGAGGAAATGCCTCATTTTGCCCCGGTCGGACTCGTCCTCGAGGTATTCCAGAGTCAGGCTGATGGCCCCTTTCACCGCGGTGATGGGCGTGCGCAACTCGTGCGAGGCCATGGCGATGAAATCGGACTTCAATTGATCCAGGTGGCGCAATTGCTCCATGGCTTTTTCCAGGTCGGCGGTGCGCTCCGCCACCCTGCGTTCCAGGGTCTGATTGAAGGTCTTCACTTCCTGATACAGCGCATTGACTTTTTCGTACAACTGGGAATTGCTCAGGGCCACGCTGATGTCGTTCCGGAGGATGGTGAGCAGCTGCAGGTCGACGCTGTCATATTCCTCCTGGTTGACGCGCGGGCCCAAATTCAGCAGGCCCAGCAGGCGGCGGTTGAAAACCAGGGGCACCACCATCTCCGCGTTGAGTTCGTGCAGGTAGGCGGTGGCCTGCTCCTGGATCGCTTCGTAACGGGGATTGACCTGGACCTCTTCCCGCTGCACCAGATCGTTTTCCTTCTCCAGCCAGCGAAAAAACGCCTCGTGCTTGTGCATTCCCGGCAGCGCCAGCGCGGGCGTCATGCCGCGCGCCATGTGCCACAGGCCCTGGGCATCCACCACCAGGACGGTCACATTATCGGCGCCCAGGGCTTCGCGCAGGGTCCGGTCGATGACGCCCAGCAATTCCTCCAGGGATTTCAACAGGCTCAATTCCCGGCTGAAGGCTTCCAGCACGCGTCCCATGTTTAAAGCCTTCCTTTGGAAGAAGCGGGAAAGGGTGGGACGGACGCGCTGGTAGAAAAACAACAGCACCATGAACAGCCCGGTGGCCAGCAGCGTCAGGGTAAAATCATTCTGGTCCCGAAACCACCTGCGGCTCAAGCTGATCACGAAATAAATCGTGGAGACCACCACGGTCGCGGTGAGGATCCAGGTCAGGGTGCGGAAGGCGACTTTGGAAATATCCAGGGCCCGGTAGCGCAGGATGGCGTACGCGGTAAAACCGATGAAGAGGATCAGCGATACCTGGCCGACGAAAAAAAGCCGTGAAATGCCCAGGTACGGCAGCAGGAACATCAGCAGCATCATGGTGGGAATGCTCAGCAGCAACCCAAAAAATACGTGTTTGACCTTCTGGCGCTGGATGCTGAAGCGCAGGCGGCGGTAGCTGAGGGCCAGGTTGAAAATGGCCAGCGAGGCGGCGGTGGTGGTATACCCGGCGAACAGCAGGTAGAGGGGGCCGAATTCCCGGATGTAGACGCCTCCCACCAGCTTCGAGCCGCGGACGCTCCAGGGCGTGAAGGAAAGCACCCCCACCACGAGGGCCAACAGGTAGCTGAACCCGACCCGCGGGCGGCTGACGAACCCGCTCGAGGAGGGAAAATAGCCCGAAAAGACCAGGAGGGAGTTCGCGGCCAGGCACACGACCGCCATGGACAACCGGGGCAACCAGTCGGTGTAGATTCCCAGGTGATTTTGCAGGTTCCAGGTGAAGCTGGTCGCCAGCCAGGCTGCCGTCAGGGCGCAAAAAACACTGAAACTGATGTTGATGGCATGGGTCCGGGCGCGGATATAGACCAAGACGCCGATGGCCAGGAACAGCAGGGCGGTCAGTCCTTGCAAAACCAAAACCACCATGACGCCACCTGCGTGAAAAAGGATCCGTCGGCAAGAGGCCGGAGGGCCGCGTCCGTGGCGAAATATTACCGGCGCCGCCTGGCTGGCACGCGGGACGCCACGACCGTCATTTTTTTTCGCGGGTATCAATTCCGAAAAGCTGGTAAAGGCCGCTGAAACTGCTTAACCCGCTTAAGAGGGAGACTCCGCCGACCACCAATAAAATCCAGAACCAGGCATCGCGGCCCTCGCGTGAAAAGGCGACGACCAGGCACACCGTGGCGATGAAAAACCGCAGGCCGCGGTCCAGATACCCCAGGTTTCGGCGCATGCCGCCTTACCTCCCGGCGATGGACCTACTTGATGACCGCAATGCGGAGGCGTTTATGCAGACGGTTTCCCTGCAAAACGAAATAATACACGCCGGAAGCCACCGTCTGGCCTTGCTCGTTTTTTCCGTCCCAAGCGGGCGGGGGTGTTCCGTAGGGCGCTTGCACGGTGAACTTCCGCAAGCGGATGCCGGCGGCGTTGTAAATGGCCACGGTAATGTCGCCGTGGTCCGGCCGCAACCCCAGAATTTCAACGGCCTCCCCCTGGGCCGGGTTGAAGCGATTGTGATTGAGCCTGACGAGGGCGATGATCGCGGGCGTGGGCGAGTGTGTGAATGTGGGGGTAATGGTATAGGTGGCCGAAATCGTGGCCGTGGGCGTCACGGTCGGCGTTTCCGTGGGCGTGAAGGACGCCACGGCCGTCCCCGTCCAGCCGCTCCCAACCAGCAGAAAAAAAAGAACACCCAGGGCAAACCTGCGCATAACCAGCTCCTCGAAGTAATTTGAAGCGTTCACAGTATAAGACGACTCGCGCCCAAAAGCAACGGTGAAAACCCGGCGCCGGGGGGGCTGCGCGCCCCGGTCAAGGTCTCTCCGCCGGTTGGAGTTTAGGCCTCCGGCGGCGTATCTGGAGAACGTTCTTCCGGGTCGGGGGCCTGTCCGGAAGCCGGTCCGGCCGCGGTCGCCTTGGCGTTCCTTTTTCTCGTTTCCGCGGCTTTATTGGCAACCAGCTCGCCGATTTTGTGCAACAACTGGATCAGATTCACGGGCAATAAAAATTCCTGGGCGACCTTACGCCGGCTCATTTCGCCCATGCGCTGGGCCATGTCGGGATGCTTGCTGTAGGTGATGAGGTACTGGGCCGCATCCTCCACCGAGTCCACCAGCTCCCCGTCGACCATCCGGCCCACCAAAAAACCGGTAACGCCGTGGTCGATCTGGAGGCGAATGCCGCCGCAATTGCCTCCGATCACGGGCAGCCCCTTCCACATGGATTCGGTCAGCGCCAGGCTGAATCCTTCCCGGAGGGATTTCTGCAGCACCGCGCGGGAGGTGCGCTGGAGCGCATTCACCTCGATGGCGTTGGCCAGGGCGTCATTCCGGGAAAGAATCAGGATGAAGATATCCCGCCGCAACAACGGCTCAAGCTCTTCCACTTCCAGCGCGGTCAGGTCATGGAGTTCTTCCGTGATTTCGGAACGCAAGCGGTCCAAATATTGGAAGACCTTTACCAGTTCCTCGAAATTATTGGGATCGTCCTCCTCCAAGGCGCCGGCGTAGACGAACTGCGGCCTCTGGTCCAAGGGGACGCCGTCGCGCACGAGGCCCAGGTACGCCCGCACAAAGGCCGCGATCGCCCCGACCGGGTCCTTTAAGGGATCATAGCGCGAAATTTGCGTGAACAAGGGGCGCTGGGGGTCGATGCCGTGCAGCTGCCGGACCAATTCCAACATGCCGTCCTGGGTGTCCGCGGCCCGGGAGATGAAGCGCTCCACCTCCGGCCTCCGGCCTTCCTCCATGAAGGACGCCCGGATGGAGGCCTTGGTCAGTGAATCGAGCATCTCTTCGATCTGGGCGTCGGTGGCCCGCTTGCCGGTCACCTTCAGATAAGCCCGTTCCAGCCGTTTTTTCAGTTCGAATTTGTACACCAGGATGTAATCCCGCTGGTACTGGGCCAGGACCCGGCCGACCACCTGAGGTCCCAGCCGGTCCAGGGTTCGGTTTTTGGGGGAAAACGGATAAATGGCGGGCGAATAGATGATGGGAGTCGTCATGACCGGAATGAGATCGGGTTGGTCCTTGGGATAAAATTCAGGAACCTGGTACAGCACGCCGTCCCCCTGGGAAATTTGCGGGGCGAAGAAATTCCAAACCAGGGGGGTGGGATCGGCGGTCGACAGGTGATTGTGCCACAACAGGATGCTTTCGGGAAGGCGGCTGCGGATGGTGCCGAGCAGCCCCAAGGGTTGGATGTTGTGCACGATGACGATGGGATATCGCGCCTGGGACAGTTTTTGCCGCAGGGGCTCGGCGGCCGTGTTCATGACCGCCTCGTACAGGGCCACCTCGTCCACGCAGATGATGCGGCGGATGAGTTCCTCGGCGGAAAGTTTCAGCAGGGCCGGTACGCGGTCGGGCTGAAAGTAAACGCGGATTTCCTCTTCCAGTTGCCCGGGTTGGGTGATTTCGGTCTGGCGGCTGCCGCGGATGAATACCAGGCGGTTGTTGCGGAGGGTCAGCTTGCCCGGAAGCGGTTGCAGCTGTCCCGTGTTGTATTGAAAGCCGTGGCTCAGTTTTTTGGTGACCTCGTTGAAGCTTTCCCAGGCATCGTCGGGATAGAGCACCTGGCCGGAAGGCAAAATGATGGGGTCCAGCAGCAGCTGGCGGCTCAAGGGGATTTCCTGGTGGGATTCGCCCTGCGGCCCGGCCAGGGTATTGAAGAGTTGCGTGAACCAGTGGAGCATTTCAGGCAGACCGCCGCCCTCGTGGTCGGTGATCAACTGCAGGATGTCCACCCGCGACCAGCCCGTGCGCTTGAAGAGGCTGCGCAAGGCTTTGGTCAGATCGGCCTGGATCTGTTTGCCGAAATAGGCCTGTAATTCTCCCGGATCCACCTTGTCGAGAATGGCTGCTCCCTCCCCTTCAACCCGCGGCGTTCATGGCCGGGGCTGGACCGAAAAGTGGTACTGCTCGGTTTCCCGCAAGTCCCAGTCTTCCGCCTTGAAACTTAAGGAATACTGCTTGCGCAAGGTCATGTCCCCGGCTTGCGGGCGGCCGGGTCCGGGAAGGAAAGTTTCCCGGCCCTGCATGCGCAACGCGCCCTGCTTGAACTTTAAACCTTGTATGTCCTCCCATTTCAGGTTGCGGCGCACGGCTTGCAGGTCGGCTTCGGAAAATTCGACCCGGTTTTGCGTTTCCAGGATCGCGCCCGTGGCCGCAGCCGACTGCAGGGTAAACGTGGTGACCACGGGCTGGAAAATTCCGCCGCGGCGCGCGGGCGCGCGCGCGTCTTCGCTCCGGGTGGACCAGGTTTCCCGGACCCGCACCTTTTTCCCCGGGAAAATGATCATCAGCAGCGGAGGAACCTTGAGGCTGCGGACCACATACCCGCCGATGACCCGGTTTTTCCCCAGGACCTGAAGCAGCGCGTAGTTGATCTTCAAGCCGGTGTCCCCGGCTTTCCCGTCCGCTTGCTGAATGCCCCGGGAATTGACGCGCACCACGGCCATGGGTTGGCGGATCAATTCCCGGTAGCGCCGCCAGGCCTCGGGACCCAAATAGCTTTCCAGCGTCTGTTCTTCGCCGTACCAGCTCAGCTCGCCGCCCTCCGGGCCGATTTCCAGCTTGAATTTTCCGCGGCCGTCGTGGATGCGCAGGCGCAGGAGGGTGAAGGCGGCCTCCAGCTCCCGGGAGTTCGGGTGGGTGACACGGAGTTCACAGGCCGCACTCGTAAAGAGTTCTTCCTGGGTATCCGCAAAAATCCGGCCCGCGTGGGTTTTCGTCAGGCGCTGGCGGGCGTTGTAGGCGTTCTGTACCAGGTAAACTCCGCCGTCGGAAAATTGATAGGCCAGCGTCAGGGCCGGCGGCCGGTTCCGGATCCCGCACCCGCCCAGCGGCCCCGCCAGCAGCAGCAGGAGGATTCCGATTTTCCAACGTGCTCGAATCACTCCGCCCCCTGCGCCAAGAAATCCGTCCTGTCCCGCGTAGGTGGATGGCCGGGACCACCTATTGTCGCCGGAATGGGGGATGGTGTCAAGCGCCGGCGGAGGAGGGTCAAGCCACGCATAAATAATCCCGTCCTTCCCGCAGGCTCAGGGCATCGAGGCGGGACCTGACTTCCGCCCGCTTGCCCCGGGCGCCCACGGCGGCCAGGATAAAAGTCGGGCGCCAGTCCGGAATCCGGAAGTACGGCAGGATCTCCTTGCCGGCCAGCCGGCGCTTGAACTTTCGGGGGTCGATATCGAAGGCCGCCAGGATTTCGATCCCGCAGCGGCTCAGGTGCGGCGCCAGCCGGCGGGCATATTGCCCGGCCCCGGCCAGCACGACGCGCGGCTCCGGCAGGCGTTTGGCCAGGGCTTGGGCCTTCAAACGCAAAAAAGCTTCCCTGGCGTAACGGGGGTCCCGGAGGGACAGCCGGCCGGCATGCATGCGCCAGGCCAGCAAGGTCTGCGGAAGCTTGGCAAAGCCCGCCCCGCGCTCCCGCATTCTCAGCCATAATTCATAGTCTTCCGGCCAGGGCCCCTCCCGGTACCCGCCCGCTTCCCGTACCCTCTCGGCGCGGAACATCACCGCCGGATGCGGCAGCGGGCTCTCGACAAAAAAATTATTTTCAATGGCCTCGGGCGTCAGCAGGCCGTTTTGCCATTCCATGTACAGGCGGAAACCCTCCGCCACGTTCCGCCCGGGAAAAGGAACGACCCGGCAGGCGAGGACGTCCACTCGCGGGCGGTCCCGCAACGCCGCCGCTTGCCGTTCCAGGCGGTCCCGTCGGCACAGATCATCCGCGTCCATGCGCGCGATCCAATCCGCCCGGCAGGCTTCCAAGCCCGCGTTGAGCGCCCGGACCAGCCCGACGGGTCCCACCCGCAAGAGCCGCAGGCGTGCGTCGCGGGCGGCCGCCGCGCGCAGAATGCCGGGCGATTCATCCGTGGAGCCGTTCTCGACGGCGACGATTTCGATATCGGCCAGGGTCTGTCCGAGCAGGCTCCGCAGGCAGGCCGGTAAAAACGGCGCGGCGTCTTTGACCGGCAGCAGCACGGAAACGACTGGTTTGTGCGGCATCCCTCACCCCGCCTCCGCCTTTAGGAGCTTTCAGGGAAACCACCCCGACCGGATGGGGAATCGTATGGGACTCCCTTCGGTCGCAGGTTCCCCTGACACGGACGCCGTGCGTCCTGTTCTCCTTCCTACTTCATTCGGGGGCTTCACCGCCCCCGAACCCCAAGCCTCATCATCTGGATGAGGCGGCGCCGGGAACTCCGCTCGGCTCACAGCAGGAGAATGCCCCAGCCATCCCGCCCCAAATGCGTTCCGACCACGGCTCCGATGGACCCCAGCAGGACCTCCTTGCCGTCCAGATCCAGGGCCCGAACAGCCGCAAATAATTCCTGTTGCAGTTCCGGCCTTTCGGCGCGCACCACGCAGGCGCCGAAGGTCATGCCCTTGGACCGCCGGTGTTCGCGCACGCCCTCCAGCAGGGCCTGCACCGCGGCCTGGTGGCTGTGGACTTTTTTGACGACCTCGATCTCGCCGCTGACGCCGTCCAGCATCAAAACCGGACGGACGCCGAGGTGTTTGCCTAAAAATGCGGCGGCCTTGCCGATCCGGCCGCCACGCTGCAGGGCGTCCAGGGTTTCCACCGTGAAATAGGCGGATCCGGCGGGAATTTTTTCCTGCAGGTTCGCCAGGATTTCGGAATAGGGCAAACCTTTTTTCACCAAGGCATGCGCGTACAGGACCAGCAGACCCAGGCCCCAGCTGGTCGTCTTGGAATCCAGGACTGTGATGTGCAGGCCGCCCGCCATTTTGGCGGCCACGGAGGCGGATTGGTGGGTGCCCGAAAGTTTCCGGCTGAGAAGCAGACAAATGACGTGGGTGTATTCGTTCTGCTGAAGTTGCTGGAACAAGGTTAGAAACTTTCCCGGCGAGGGTTGTGAAGTGGTCGGGAAATGGGGCGAGGACGCCAGCAGCGGATAAAACTTCTCGGGTGTCAACTCGACGTTATCCAGATATTCCCGGTCCCCGAAAAACACGCTGAGGGGCACCAGGTAAACGCCCAGACCCGTCAGCTGATCCACGGGAATATCGCAGGTGCTGTCGGTCACCAGCGCGATGCGTTCCATGGGGCCTAGTCCGTGTCCAGGCCGAACGTGTCCCGGTGCTGCTGCGCCATGTCGTCGATTTTTTCCCACGTCACCCGGCCTAGTTTGCGGGCCAAGCGCAAGGTTTTCCCGGCATCGCGGGTATGGAGGTGGATTTTAAAATGCCCGGCGCCGGCCTCCGCCACCATCAGGTGTTCGCCCATTTCCGCGAATTGTTTCAGGATTTCTTCCCGTTGCCGGCCGGGTGCCAGCAATTGGAGCTCGGTGCAAAAGCGGCAGGCCGGAACCGGAGCCGGTGCCAGCGCCGACACTGAGCCGACGCCGGCCGCCGGGGCCGCCACCAGCGGCAGGCGCTGGCTGTAACGCACCAGGCCCTCCAGGAAATAAACCAGGCCCTGCCCGCCGGCATCCACGACATGATGCTCCTGCAAGACCTTGAGTTGCTGCCGCGTTTTGGCCAGCGCGCGGCAGGCGCCCTGCCAGGCGGAGCGGATGACCGCGAAAACATTCTGGCTCTTGCGGGCTTCACGGCGTGCATGCCGGGCGGCTTCCTCCCCGACGCTGAGAATGGTGCCTTCGACCGGATGGTCGATCCGTTCCCGCGCCCGCAGGCAGCCGATTTGCAGCGCCGTGGCCAGATCTTCGGGACCGAGGGTGTGCCGGTCGCCGACCCCCTCCGCGAACCCCGCAAAAAAGCCAGACAGGATCATGCCCGAACACCCGCGGCTTCCCATCAGGGCTCCGCGCGCCGCGGCCCAGGCCACCTCGGAGGCGCTGTTCCGTTTCACGGCCTCGACTTCCTTGAGGGCGGCCTGGAAGGCATGGTCCATGTTCTTGCCCGTGTCGCCGTCCGCGACCGGAAAGACGTTGATGCGGTCCACGTTGCGCCGATGCTGGGAAAACCATTGAATCCCGGCAGCCAAGGCCCGTTTAAAGCGATGGCCTTTTAACCTCTGCATCCTCCCCGCCTCCCCGCTTCCCGCTCCGCGGCCGCGGCGGCGGGAAAGCCCGGACGCTCCCGCCCACTTCGCCGCCCCGGATACGCTTCACGCTGGGAGCTCCCGCCTTGCAGCCGGCTGGCCCCGGGTTTATTGCTTTTCAAAGCTGTCCTTGCCGGCCCCGCATTCCGGGCAGACCCAATCCTCGGGCAGCGACTCGAATGGCGTCCCCGGCGGGACCTTGTTTTCAGGGTCCCCCTTCTCCGGATCATACACATAACCGCAGACCGTGCAAACGTATTTTTCCATCGTGGTCCTCCTTCACTTGATCCGGCGCCGGCTTCAACCTAGCGCCGCGAGCCATCTTAGCATACTCCGGGTCGCTGTCAATGCGCCTTGCGGCTCCCGCCTTCATCCGCCGCGGCGTCCGGCGCGGCCGGGCCGGCGGTGGATTGCAGGGTGCGGTCGGGATGGAACCACTTGTTCGCGGCCGCGACGACCTGTTGCCGCGAGACCGCGCGCACGGCCCGCGGAAACTGGTGCAGGTAGTCCCGGCCCAGCCCGAAGTATTCTATTTCGCGATTCAGCACAGCGATCCCCTGGCTGTTCTCGAGGGTCAGCACCAGGGCCCCGACCAGTTCCTCGCGGGCGTCGTCCACCTGCTGCTCGCTGACCCGTCCGGCCTGCATTGCCCGCACCTGCCGGAGCGTGCTCGCCACGGCCTGGTCGACCCGGGCCGGATCGGACTGGAACGTCACGATCCAGGGGCGCACCCCGGGCGAAACGCGGAACGTGGAATAAATGGAATACGTCAGCCCTTCCTCGTCCCGGACTTCCCGCATGAGCAGGCTGGACAGTCCGGACCCGCCCAGAATTTGGTTGGCCAGAAAGGCCTGATAGTATTCCGGATCCAAGCGAGCGATCCCCTGGTGCCCGAGGACGGTGACGCTCTCCTGCTTGCCGGGGAGGACCTGGTTCGTCTTCCGGGTTTCTCCGACCGTCTGCATGGGAGGAAATGACTTGTCCGGCGCCGGGCCGGCGGCGGACCAATCCTGCAGCAGACGCTGCACCAGCGTGAAAACCGCCTGCGGGTCCACGTCCCCGGCCACGGACAGGATCGTCAGGTCCGGCCGTATCCAGCGCTGTTGATAGTCCGCCACGTCCTGGCGTCCCAGGCGCCGGATGCCGGGCTCGGCCGTGATCAGGCTTCGCCGCAGCGGATGCCCCGGCGGGTAGGCCAGGTCGCAAAAACCCTGCCAGGCCTGCCCTCCCACGCTGTCCTGGGCCACGTGGCAGGCACTCAGGACTTCCTGTTTGACTTTTTGTAATTCCTCCTCCGGGAAAGACGGCCGGCGCAGCGTTTCGGCCAGGATGCCCAACAGGAGTTCCAAATCCTCCGGCAACGCCTCGGCGCTGATGTTCAATTCCTCCTGTCTGGCCGTGTAATTCAAGCTTGCGCCCTTGAACTCCAGGGCGTCGGCCAACTGCGCCGCCGTATGCTGCGCGGTTCCCCGGTCCAGCATTTCCGCGTGTACGGTGGCCAGACCCGGCCGGTCCGCGGGCTCGCTGACCACCCCGGCCTTCACGAGCCCGCTGAGATGCACGGTGGGGTTGCTCCGGTTGCTTTGCACGAGCAAAACCAGGCCGTTGGACAATTCAAAGCGCTGGCAGGCGTTCGCGTCCGCCTGGCCCCCCGAGGCGGACCCCGCGGACGGCGGCAGTCCCGGAAGCTGGGACAGCCAGGCTTCCGGCCCGCCGGGACGCGTGACGTAGGCTTGGACGTCCGGCGGGGCGGGCGGCACGGGTTCCGGCCGGCTTCCGGGCAGGGGAATGAATTGCCCCACGGTGAGGCGCTCATCGGCCAGATAGGTGCGCGCACAGGCCCGAATTTGTTCCGGCGTGGTCGCGGCCACCTTTTCGGGATACAGGTCGGCGATGCGCCAATTTCCCGCAACGGTCTGGTAATATCCGAGCATGAGGGCTTGATCCGTCAGGCCGTCCTTGGAGAAGATGAGCTGGGCCCGGGTCTGGTTGACCGCGCGCTGGAATTCCCGGGGGGTCAGGAGTTCGGCCTGCAAGCGGCGGAATTCGGCGCGCATGCGGTCCTCGACCTGTTGGGGCTTCACGCCCGGCTGGCACACGGCGGTAAACGTCCAAAAACCCGGGTTCGCCATTTCGTACAGGGTGCCGCCGACGTCCGCGGCCAGGCCCTGGTCCACCAGGGCCCGGTACAGGCGGGAGCTTTTTCCCTTGACCAGGGTGTCGTGGATCACCGTCAGCGCGTACTGATCGGGATCCCCCGCCGGCGGCGCGATGAAATTCATGCGCACCAGGGCCGCCGGCCCGTGGTCTTCCAAGAGCACCCGGCGTTCTCCCTGGCGTTTTTCCTCCGCCCCGAACGCGGTTTCGGAAGGCCGGCCCGCGGGCAGCGCGCCGAAGGCGCGTTCGATTTTCCCGCGCAGCACCGGCGTCTCGAAATCCCCCACCACGACCAGCGTGGCATTCCCGGCCCGGTAGTACTGACGGTAAAAGGCCAGGAGCTGTTCCCGGGTGAGGCGTTGGACTTCCTCGCGCCAGCCGATGATCGGCCGGCGGTAGGGATGCTCCACGAAGGTCTGGGCATTGACGAGATCGCGCAGGCGCACCTGCGGGTGATTGCGGTTGCCGTCCAGCTCGGACAGGATGACCGTGCGTTCATTCTCCAGTTCCGCCGGTTCCAGCAGGGAATTCCGCATCCGGTCGGATTCGATGTCCAGGGCCAAGTCCAGGAATTCTGCCGGTACGGTTTCGAAGTAGGCCGTGTAATCGTAGCTGGTAAAGGCGTTTTGATTTCCCCCCGTGCGCGCGACCCGCCGGGAGATTTCGCCTTTGGGAAATTTCCGGGTGCCCTTGAACAGCATGTGTTCCAGGAAATGGGCCAGGCCCGATTGTCCCGGCGGCTCCTGGCGGCTGCCCACGCCGTACCACATGAAGACCGACACGACCGGCGCGGCGTGGACTTCCTTGGCCAGAACCGTCAAGCCGTTTTTAAGATGGAACTCCTGTACCGTCGTCTGGGGAGACATGCTTTCCTCGCTTCCCGCCGGCGCAGTCCCGAGAAGGCCCAGGCAGGTCAGAATCGTCAAGGCCCGCCGCGTTCCGCCGAATGGTCTCCATGCTGGCATGGTCTGCAAATTCCCCTTCCTTTTTATTGGGGAATCAAATCCAATTGCTGGCTCGGACAGGGATTAGCGTTAGACTCCGCTCCCGGGGTCAGGATCTGGACCCTGCCATAGACGCCGTCGTAGCCCGGCTGGACCTGGACCTCCCCCCGGCGCATGCGCAGGATGGCGCCGGCCAGCCGTTCTCCGGCCATGGCCGCCAGTTCCTCGGCGGGAGTCAGCAGCAAGACCGCCAGTTCATTGTCCGCAGCCGCGACCAGGCGGTCACAGGCGTCCCGTACCGACTTGCTGGCCGCGCCCCGCCCCAGCGCCGAGGCGGCGATTTCGTCCAGCGGCACGAGATGGACGCTCGGCAGGGCCCCGTCGGGGATGAAACCGGCGGGCCGGTCGGCCAGGGCCTCCACCCGGGAGGCCACGCCGCCGGTTAAGGGTTTGCGGCAAACCGGGCAGCTCCCGTGCAGTTCCAGGTAGCGTGCCGGCGAGACCGAGACGTTGCAGGCCCTGTGGCCGGGCCAGTGATACTT
>Ga0315542_1000981_pt1 | contig 18012 bp, 17 predicted proteins | sample SalMarSW160120MG_FD_202541 | JGI IMG/M metagenome (GOLD analysis project Ga0315542, IMG submission 202541) | Salt marsh sediment microbial communities from the Plum Island Ecosystem LTER, Massachusetts, United States - Salt Marsh Sediment SW1601-20 ...
GATCTGGATGATGGCGAGAACGACCCATAGTGAAACAGACCTCCAAAGAAATATGGTAACTCCCCTCAATGATAGAATTTCATAATGGTATAAAACGCGAATACTGAAAATTCGAAGATTTTCGAGCCTTTCAGAACAGAATAGTGAACACTTTTAGGGAAGTATTTACTCAAAGATTACGAGTAACAATATCCTATTAGAACGAGTTTTCCTTTCTTCTTGCTCTTTTTAAAAGAGTCGTGGTAGGAACCAAGATGCCGGAGTATTTACCAGAACTAGTCGAAGTAATGAGTTTTAAATTGGAACTCCCAAAAGAATGAATTAGTGCCATCCCCAAAGGAACTATCTACTCAACCTTGGCGACATAAATGAGAACACTTAGCTTCAAAGCGATGTAATATACAATTTTAATCAATCTAAGCTTCCGCAATAGTCTTACTATTTTAGAAGTGGTTCGGTCCCCAATTGGATTTAGTCCCTTGAATTTATTTTCAACATAGATTCCTGTTAAGTCCTTGTAAGGTAAATTGTGACGTTTGAGAAGTGAATGAAGTCGATTACGTGTATATGGCCAGTATTTGATGTAATCCCTTCCACTGATTCGTTTACAGACCGGATTCCACGCAAATCGAGGAAGCCAAGTAAGTAGTGGTATTAATGTATGAGGTTCAATCAATTGCCAGCGATTCATTACACTAATGTAGACAATGCCTCCAGGATTCAAGACGCGCCTTATTTCTGAGAATACACTTTCAATATCCTCGTACGATATGTGTTCAAGAACATCATTCAACAAGACAGTATCAAACATATTCTCTTCTAATGGGAAGTTTATTCCATCATAGTGAATGAGTTCAAGGTTTGGAAAACGAGATTGAGCGTCATCCACGAACCCCTTTACTACCTCAATCCCTACAGAAAAAATGCCCCTCTCATAGAAATAGTTGATTATTGCTCCATTACCAAAACCAACATCAAGAATTCTTTGGGGATTATGATTGATTTTCTTGAATGCTTGATTAATCTCATTGATTCTAACTAATCGCCTATCAAAGCTTTCTGAAGAATGACGATTGGATGGATTGTCTACATCGGCCATTAAGGAGCAGGTAAACATGTGTGTCTATTAAGAATTTCCTACATTTGGCTCTGCTAAATAATACAAGAATTCATAGACGAATCGGCCTCCTCCACTTTAATTCAAGATGCATCATAGAACATTGGCGAAGACAGTTGATCAAGGAAAAAAGTTGCTTTCATTAATAAGATATGTTTTATCATTGTTAGCTCTTACGAATTGACGAGGTCATCTTCCCACGGGAAATTCGACCATTGATCTGCAAGGGTCTTTATGTTCTTTCAAGTAAGAAACAGAGTAGATTTCCAAAGAAACATGGGAATTTTCCAGTCTAAGCTTGGTTTATGTTCCCAGATTAAATGAAAATGTGTTCTAAAGAATAGTATTATAACTGTTTAATAGACGGTGGTGCTCAGCCCAAAGCTCAATATTTCGAGCCTTTCATTTTGATTTTGAGTAAGTAAGTGAATCAGTTGAGAACTATGCTATCTAAGAGGACCGTGTAAACAAAATGTCATCATTACATTTCCCGGATGATAGATTTCCCGATACAGAAAAGGCACTTGACCATCTCGTCAATAGATCAATGACAGGAATTCTTGTTATTGATGGCGATAAGAAAATTGAGTATGTTAATGACATTGTATGTGAAACACTTGGTTATTCCAGTTCTGAATTGATCGGATATGATTTCGATGAGTTCTTGCACTCTGACTGTCGTGATTGTGTTGATAGAATCTACGAGCAAAGAAAATCTGGAAATAATAATGTAAAAACCTACGATGCAAAAGTACAGGGGAAAGATGGAACTGTCGTTGATGTTCAGGTGTGTTCTACTTCCATCTCATACGGACCTCATAATCTCAAAATCCTAGCTCAAGTCCTCGATAAAAGCGATTTAGAAAAAAATCGCAAAGCACTAGAATCATTCGAGATGCAGCACCAAATTCTTGTTGAAACAATGAACGAGGGTCTCGGAGTCATCGATAATAACGGGGCTCTAATCTTTGCTAATGCAGCACTTTGTGACTTGACTGGTTACAATGTGAATGAGCTTCTTGGTAGTCCTATTGGGGATTTGCTACACGGCCTTGATTTAACCGGTATCACCGAGAAAGTGATTCAAAGAAGGGAAGGTATTAGAGACCGCTATGAAGTCAGCCTAATTCATCGTTCTAAATCGAAAATTCCAGTCATGATCTCTGCTTCTCCTCTCTATGATTCTAATCATTCTTACTGCGGCAGTATAGCCGTATTTACTGATCTCACACAAGTATACGAAGGGAAACGTCAGCTTCGTCAACTCTTTGATGCATTCTCGGATCCTGCATTCCTATGGAAACAAACACACGCGGGTGAAATTATACTTCAGATGTTGAATGAGCCAATGCTCAAATTGACCAAGGGTTCCGCATCAGACTATCTAGGTCATACACTTGATGAGATTCTAGGAAGAACTCCAGACCTCATAAGCTGTGTCCAACAGGTGTTTATTGATGGTAGTCGACAAAGAATTGAACTTCCCTTTGAGGTACATCCAGGTCCAAAAAGGTGGTTCATCTGGGACTTCATCCGACACACTGATGATATGGTTCTTATGATTGCCATTGACATTACTCATCGGATCAAATCTGAAACGAAACTCCAGAAGATGAATGAGCGAGCCTTATTCTACTTGGATTTGTTACAACATGATGTACGCAATAAACTTCAGGAAATTCAAGGATTCACTGAACTCGCTGTAGATAATTTGGAGAATAATGAAATGGCCTCCTTTCTAGATAATGTCCTTTCTGCAGTTTCAGATTGTACTGAGCTGATTTCAAAAACCTCCACTCTCGAGCATCTAATGGAATTACCTCTCAGTGAGGTACCACTTTCTGAAACAATACTTGAGGCTTTGAATAACTTCAAGAATATTGAAAAAATTGTGAATCTGAAGATTTCTGGTCCAATGATTGAAGCTAACGCGTTATTGGAACAAATGTTCATTTTCCTCATTGAGAATATGTGCGAGCGGAATCCATCTGATAAGATACGATTGTGGATTAATGTTGCAGAGAAGGGTATGTATCATGAGGTTGTGGTGTATGATAACAGTCCTATTATTCCAGACTCAGAGATTGTCAATATTTTCAATCCTCTAAAACGCTCATGTGGTGTGGAATTGCTAATTGTTCAACAGATTATTGAGAGGTTCAATGGGAAATTCAGTGTCAACAATAAGCTAGTGGGGAGTAAATGTATGAGAACTGAATTTCAAATCCAATTTCCCAAACTGAATTCTGAAAAGATTAGATAACTTACTGTCCGCAGGCAGGAAGTTCCTTGTTACAGACAAGTTTGAATCTTAGTGTAAGTCGAGGTCAATGAATTCTCCAAAGATCCATAGAAATCTTCCTCTCTGGGGTAATATTGTGATTATCAGAAAGAAGAATTCCATTGCTTTGAAAAATCCCTTTAATTGCCAATTCAGAGGAAAAAAGAATGATATCTAATGAATACATACATGTTCCTCTACGACGGTTTTGCTGATTTTGAAATTACACCATTTCTCCTATTTCTGCGAGAGAAAACCGAAGTCATAACATTCTCATTTGAGAAGGGTGTGCAGAAGAGTGAGGAACAACTGAGGGTAGTTGTAGACCTATCCCTTAGTGAAGTTGATCCCGATGATGTTGACCTCCTTATCCTCCCCGGAGGTGATCCAGAGCCTTTCCGAGATAGAACGGACTTTCACAATCTTTTGAAGAACGTATACAAACGCCGTAAACTAATAGCGGCAATTTGTGGTGGCTCAGGGTTTCTTGCTCATGCTGGCCTCCTCAAGGGATTACGAGTTGCACATGGATAATCGCCTGAAGATGCTAGATGGGTCTTTGAAGGGAGTGAAATCACCAACGAGGATGTCATTGTCGAAGGAAATATCATCACTGCACGAGGTCAAGCATATGCTGAGTTTGCGGTAGAAGTATATCGTACACTTGGTTTCTTTGAGAACGAGAATGAGGCTAGAAGCTCTCTTGATTGGTTGAAAAACATAAGACCGGTAGTCTAGGAGCTACAAATTTACAATTGTTACTGTATGCATACAGTCACACCTCTTTATATCAAATTAACTGGTAATTAACTTCCAGTGAAAGGTGGAATGAAATTGGAAATTAGTCAAGACCTGAGGTATAGTCCTAGGTCGCATAAACTCACAAAAAGTCAAGCAATTGTACTCGATACTTTAAGGTCTAGTGGCTCGCATGGCGTCACTCCGAAACAGCTTATACAAGAAGTTACTTTTGCTCCTCGGACAGTAAGATATGCACTTAGAAAATTACTCAAGAAGCAACTCATTAAGCGTTATCCCTGTCTAGAAGATATGCGACAATGGGTATACATCCCTCTTTAATTAGACAAATTAGTAACAGGAATCAGAACAATCTTTAGTCACTTCTCTCAAATCTATTGTTTCCCAACAATAATGACTCTGCCATTTGCCTTTACGAGTTCAGAGTAAATATCTATCGGATTTTCGACACTTGTCAGAATCTCTGCATTATATGCAGAGATTGCTGTCATAGGAGTATCAAGAATAGTATGAAGCGCACGCTCATAGTTTAGTAACTCTTCAATTAATTTGTGCTCAAAGAAGCAGTTCATTTCCCCAGTAACCCTCATTCCTTTGAAACCTTTCATAATAGCTTCATTGTACGACTTGTTCCAGCTATCCAAAACATCATCTAGATCAAATACACCATCTCTGATGTACATCTCTGTATATGGAATAATCTTCAGAGATTCGTTTTCTTCGTATTCGTCTACATCGATTCCGAATTCTTTCATTAAATATCTAATTTCATTCGGGGTTTCCTCAGAACAAATGTATATTGCAGCTTCTCCTTTTTGTAAGCCTTCTTTGATATATGTAAAGAGCGCTTTTCTCTTCGCTTCACGCGACTCGTAGATTAGGATAACATGGTCTCGTGGTCTTAGTTCCTGCAGAGTCCGCTTCAATTTTTCATCTGAAGTCACTTCATACTCCTGCCAATCTATTGATGTTTCTTGGAGATTGTCAAAATCAGACTTGATAATCCTGATTAGATTTGGATCATTAGTCCAGAGTGACCGCCCAATTGGCGTTCCATTGTGAATTTTGGTAGTAATCAATGCTTGAGTACCATCAAAGATGATATAATTTCCAGGTAGTTCTTCGCAATATTTTATCTTGAAGGAGTTTGCCGGTATATGTTTATTGAGGGACTCAGGAATTAGTTTTGTATGAGGTGGGCTCTCAGTTATGATTGTGATTGAAACATCTTTCTTTCTAGTGTTAATCAGCTCTTCAGCATAGGTAAGTACAAACCTAAATGAATTTTCAAAATTATCTACAAATTCAATCGACTTCTTTGATTGTTGAATTAGAGAGCTAATTCTTTTTTCAAGAGTATCCTTCTCAGATATCAGAGAAAAGCTTGATGCTCCATTAGTTTCCATGTCCTCATATTCGACCTTTTGAAACATCTCCAGCAACTCAATTTTCTTTGCAACAAGATTATTGATTTCCAGAGTAGCTTCATGTTCTTTTCGACTAATAAGAATCGACAACGCATCATCAATAGGAATGCCTCTAACACGTGATGGCCGACCAAGTAACCGCTCAATTAAACCCGTTTTTTCTAGCTTTGGCATTGTCCTATATACTTCTTCACGACGGATGCCTGTAACTCTGGTTATACTTGCTGCTGTCGCTAGTCCCAATTGTAAGACTGCGAGATAGACTTTTGATTCATACATCGTTAATCCGAATTCTGATAATATGCTGGCGCTATCCTCTAGATTTGACAATTATACCTCTACCGTGTTCTTTTATGAATTATATGTGTATTATAGTATTTTAAAATTTTGATAATAAATCCATGGCAGCCAATCTCTCTCAGTTATTTCAGAGAGTTCTTGACCTGCGTGTACCGTATGCATATGCTGTGACTTGGCATTGGTGTCTGTGTTGATCCAAATCAAGCACTTCGATAGGTAAGTCAGTATCACAGAGAGAACATAACATCTCAAGTTCTTCGATTTCTACAGTTTTTTCATACCTTTGAATGATTCTGGGGTGTTAATATGAGCAGACAATGCAGTGCATGTGGTTCAACTGAAAATGTTCAGTATGTCTTTGATTCATTTTGCGAAACTGGTGAATGGCGATGCAACTCATGCCTTGGCCAAAGATTTCCTGAAGGATCAAGGATTGTGAAGTTTACAGACAAATCCCATCCTCTTCGTCCTGCTTATTATATGTGCGTTGAGACCCAGGAAGATCTAGACCTTATCATGACGGTTGGTCAACGCGCACAGAAACTTGGTGCAATAGGAATGGAAGCATGTTTCTATGCAACGCTCATTCACGGGCGTCCAGTTGAACCTCAGTCGTTTTCACTTGGACATGCTGATAGTGAATCTCAACTTCGTGCTTATGTTGACAGTCTTCGAATGCACATAGAAACCTCTGATAAATTCAAATCAATAAAACAAGAGCCGCTTCCTGAGATAATTTGGTCTCGAAGATTACCTAGTGTTCCAGCAAGATAATTGTGTCAACACTACGCCAGTTCAGATATATGGTAGATTGTTTTCCTTTTGTTCATGCAAATGGAACCGATAAATTGGGTTTTTATGATAGGGGACTATGCAGTTGCAGTTATTTTAATTCTCTATTTCACCTGGGCATACAGAAATAACAAAATTTCCAAGGCATATTACTATGCATTTTGGATTGGTTGTTTAATTGGTTCAACATGGGAATTCACATTCATGTTCTTAGGTGATACCTTTGCCCATGCCACTATTGTATGGCCATGGGGTCTCTCTGGTTGGCCAAAGAAGTTGAGCCATTCTATCTGGGATGGTGGTATATTCATGGTGGGCGTGTGGTTGTGCCAAAAGATTCTAGGCTCTGAAAATCGTTTCTCACATTGGAACTGGAGAGAATTCTCTATTGTATGGATCTGGGGGATTGGTTCTGAGTTTCTCGTAGAGTATCTTTTCAATGGGAGAGTATGGGTGTACGAACCCTTACCTTGGAATCCAGTCATAATACCGCCTCTTCCTGGTTCCGCTACAACAGTTGGATTTACACTGATTCCTCAAGCAGTATGGGTGATTGCCCCAGTTGTTTTTTATTTCATCTTTCTGAAGTTACGAATACGATTTGATCCGGTTCATGAAATGTAGATTCAAGAGAGTTTTCTTTCATTTCCTCTCTTGAAGTTACCAGTTACTTTTGCCATAATCAGTTGAGACTCTTTCTTATCAGCTGTAGATATTTTCTCAAGAAACTTCAATGCACTCTCTCTTCGTAGCACAGTCACAACTTTTCCTTTCCAGGAAATCTTAACCTCTCCCATACGTTCTTGCCAGGAGAATGCATTTGAATCGAGGGGACTTCGATAACTGTCATCACACATCATAGTTCCTTCTTTGAATTGATTCTTCTACAATCGATTCATTCTCGACAAATATATAACATAGCTTTGTTTGGCTCATCTTTAGTTTCTCCGGAGGAGATTAAAGAAATGATGCAATTCTTTGGACTTCCTATTTTAGATATAGTATTACTTATTGGATTAATCATCATTATTGCACTCGTTGTACAAGCTATTTTCCTAGGTATTGGATTAGGTTTTGTAAACGGTGACAATAGAGAAATTGGTTCAACCTTTGTAACCGCACTCATGATGTCTTTGGTAATATGGATTCCTTGCCTCGGATGTATCTTGGCTTGGTATTTCATTAAGAGTCGTCACAACGTTGGTTGGGGCGGAGCTCTTGTTGCCTGGCTTCTTGGCGCTATAATAATGTTTATTGTAATCTTTGCAATCCTGATGTTGTTCTTTGGTGCATTATTCGCAAGTATTTTTGCGATTTTCGGTGGAGCTCTCCCCTTCACTCTACCAACATTTACTCCATAATGGGATTGGATTAGAATTGGACAAAGGTGACTTGAATCCAAGACCGTGCGAAGAAGTCCTCGATGATAAGAATCGTGGAAAACTTCTACTTAACATGCGTCGTGTGATTCGTCACCCACTTCTTTTTCTTAAGGTCACTGACCCTTTCATTTCATCACATCATCCGGCTTGTAATCATTTTGACAGTCACATAATTCCTATTCGTGGGCGGAAATGGTGCATTGGATGCACTTTCAATTCGATTTCATTCTTTAGCGCAATGATCATTCTTTTTTCCATCTGGCTGATTGATGAAACTTTTTTTGTCAGATTCTATCTATTTTGGGGAGGCATAGCTCAATCATTGCTATATTTTCTCTTGAGTGTATCAAATATTACTGAAGAACGAAAGCGAGCAAAAGTAGCATCGAAATTCCTCCTTGGATCTGGATTTGCCTTTATCTGCTGGTCGGTCCTATTATTTGAAGGTCTCTTCACAAATCTGGCTCCCAAAATACTGCTTATACTGCTGCTTTATCTAGGATTTGTTACTATTCTAAATATTAAGCGTAGCTTTGAAATCTTCAAAGAATGCGAACACTGTGAGTATAAAATGCGCTGGAGTAAGTGCCCTGGATTCAGAGATGCAGCATGTAAATTGATAAATGCAGATTTTCTTTATCCAGAACAATCTAAAACAAGTTCTAACTAAATCTTATAGAGGGTATAAGATTTCTTTGAATTATCAGAATATACTATCTTTCAATCCTACTTGCATACGATTCTACGTCGAATTTTCTTTTCAGTCCCTTATCATTCATATAACGTACCTTTTCATAGATCGCACATTCTCCCTCATGCGCAATCATATTTTCCAAAACATTACGCTGCAGCTGCATAGCCATTTGGATTTCTTCCAATGTATTCATGATATTATCCTATCACAAGTAAATACGGTAAAATTGAGTATCCACTAAACAAGACTCCAGTCAGATTTAGAAATAGATGGATTATTCCAATAGGCCACATACTACCTGTTCTTCTGTAGAGAAATATGTATCCAATAGGCATGATGAACTGAATGATGAAAAACACTTCAGTAAATAGGAAGACGTAGTTGCTCTCCAATAGGAATTTTCCCCAAAATAGAGCATGGATCATGCCAATCAGAGCGATATAAAAACCTCCTCCAATGAAGACCATAATCGACCGTTTTCTTCCAGCCTTATAGTACTCAGCGAACGAATCAAATGAATAGAGCCAGATTAGTTGTTCGGCAAATGCATTGATTGGAGCCCAGATTATCAGTGTCAGAAACCATCCAAAAGGATCTATGAATCCAGTTCTGACAAGTGTAAACCAGGATGTGATAACCAAAATCCCTTGAAGCAGAAAGAGGAATACGAATAATGGGGTGATATAGCTTCTAAATTGGGTACCAAGATTTCCCTTTTGGATCTCATAGTTAAGACTACCTTTTCTCCATCTCACAATTAACACAGCAAATACGCCGTAGTAGATGACCATTGGAATTAGCGCACCAGTGATATCGAAGAGATATCCAACGGCAATTGGCATGAGAATTGCTGCCATTACAGCAAGAATGAGATCCAAAGATGTTGGATTGTAGTTTTCAAAAACGTAATCAGAAGCCATTTCTTTCAACCTAAGAATAAAATTCACAATAGTGAATTTATAGACCTTTCTATAGGTTCGCAGAACGAAGAATAATCGAATTTACCGATCATTTAATCCCTTTCCACTGAGAATTTGCTGCATATATTTTTCAACTCTTGACTCCCGAGTCTTGGATTGTTTGGGAGCGGAAAAATAAAGAATGTAAGCTCTCTGTCGTCCCGGTGTCAATGCATCAAACGCAGTTTTCAAGGCAGGGATCTCATCTAATTTATTTTGAAACTCTTCAGGAATTGAGAATTCTGTAGTCTTCTTAAGTTCCACTTTCAGACCGACTTTTTCCACTTCAATTGCTTCATTGATATAGGCCTTCAAGATGGGTTCCATATCAACTATTTCTTGAACATTGGTGAACCGAATCTGGCGTGTCGCCTGTGTATTCTCCGTTTGAGATACTAGAATGCCTTCGGCATCTTTTAACAAGGCACCTTTGAAAAACAGAAGTGCACAGTATTCTTTGAATCCATGGATTAAGAGTATGTTACTTTTCTTATGTGTGTAGCAAGGTTTGCCCCACTTGAATTCCTCGGTCAGCCCACTGTCAAGACTGATCTTTCTCAATTGCTCAAATTCTTCCTTCCACTTTTTGGCTTTACTAAAAAAAGCATCAATATCAGAATCCATTTTTCCCACAAAGAATATTCATTATAGTTAATTAAATAACTTTGTTATAGTGTCATAGACACACTTGTAACAGGCGAACATTTCTTGGTAGGTGAATAAAGGAACGAACAGAACGACTAAATAGGTATCTCCATCTTGGTTTACTGTTTACTAATGACAAAACTTCTGATTACAGACACTACACTAAGAGATGCCCATCAGTCACTCATCGCTACTCGAATGCGTACAGAAGACATGCTTCCTATCTGTGAAAAGATTGACAAAGTAGGCTATCATTCCTTAGAAATGTGGGGTGGAGCAACTTTCGACTCAATGATGAGATTTCTTGATGAGGATCCATGGGAACGTGTTGAGATCCTCAAAGATGCAATGCCGAAGACACCGTTTCAGATGTTATTGAGAGGTAGTAATATCGTTGGTTATCACATGTACCCAGATGATGTTCTAGAGTCTTTTGTAACAGAAGCAGTCAAAGTTGGAATTGATATCTTCAGGATCTTTGATGCACTAAACGATGTCAGAAATATGGAGGCTTCAATGAAATTTGTGAAGCGTGAGGGTGGTCACGTCCAAGCATCAATCAGCTACACACTCAGTCCATTCCATACCAATGAGAAATTCGTTGAAATGGCGGAAGAACTTACTGCAAAAGGCGCAGACTCACTATGCATCAAAGATATGGCTGGTCTTATATCTCCTGAAGCTGCCTCTGACCTTGTGAAGCGTCTGAAAGAAGCAGTTGACATTCCCATTCAACTCCACTCACACTACACAAGCGGCATGGCTGCAATGGCTTACCTCAAAGCATCAGAGGTTGGGGTTGATGTCGTTGATTGTGCTATCTCAGCTCTTTCTATGGCAACATCGCAACCCGCAACTGAATCAATAGTTGAAGCGCTGAAGGGTACACCCCGTGATACAGGGTTGCGTATCGACCAGTTATCGGAGATTGCAAATTACTTTAGAAGGATTCGCAGAAAATACAGTCAGTTTGAAGGTAGTATGCAAGGAGTTAATCCACAGGTTCTGGTCTTCCAGATTCCAGGTGGGATGCTATCAAACCTAGACCATCAGTTGAGAGAACAGGGCGCTGAGGACCGTTATGATGAGGTCCTCAAAGAGGTACCAAGAGTTCGTGCTGAACTGGGTTATCCTCCATTGGTTACTCCTTCAAGTCAGATTATAGGCACTCAAGCTACACTCAATGTGGTGACTGGAGAGCGATATAGTATGATTCCTACTGAAATTAAACAATACATTCGAGGTTACTATGGTCGGCCTCCTGCTGAAATTGACCCGGAGATTCAAAAGAAAGCGATTGGTGATGAGAAACCACTCGATTGCCGACCCGCAGATATGCTTGAACCAGAACTTCCTGCAGCACGTGAGGCATTGAAAGATATTGAACACGTAGAGAGAGACCTTGTATCTTATGCACTCTATCCACAATATGCTCTGGACTTTTTGAAACGAAAAGCACTGAAGAAGATGAGAGGGAAAATGACCATTGAACTGGAGGTGGCTCTTGCAGCGGCAGTTCTACACATGAATGGTGCTAGTTCGGGAACAATAGCCTCAGCAGCAGGGCGAGCCCGTGGATGGTCTGATGCTGGAGTATCTGATCTCATGGAAGGACGCACTACTCAGTATACCCCTGGTCAATGGGACTACTCAAGTTCTGCATGGTCATCTGCAGGACGTAAGGACATCATGAAAGGGAGGAGCAGGGGGTAATGGCATGAGTCCGGAGTACAAAGTCACACTTGATGAACGCCCTTTTGATGTTGAGGTCAAAATGCTTGATGAGGGTGGAGTTCTTGTTGTTAAAGTAGGTGACCATAGTTTCACTATGAAATCTACTCCCACTGACGAAGGAATTTGGGTTGTCAACGACCTTACAACTGATTATTCTGTTAAGATTCTAAAACGTGCAGGTAAATCTGTAACTCTTGAGATAAACGGTGAAGAGCGTGAGATTGACTGGGAACGAGTACGCAAGGTCGAAACAGTGAAGAAGAGTGCGGGTGCAGCACAAGGAGGTCCTCGCGTTGCTGGAGGAGTCTATCCTCCAATGCCTGGGAAAATAACCGAGATTCGGGTTGAGGTCGGAGATACCGTAAAGAATGGTGATACCCTCTGCATTCTTGAAGCAATGAAAATGTTCAATGAACTCAAAGCTGACTCATCAGGGTCTGTCAAAGAAGTCAATGTTGAAGTTGGTACAATGGTGACAACTGCTGACCTCTTGATTCTAATCGAGTAAGGAAGTGTTTCTGTGGAACCCGTCAATGTTGTAGGAGTGGGAATGACACCGTTTGGAATTCTTGAAGATTCAATCATTGAGCTTGCACAAAAAGCTGCAATAGAAGCTCTGATTGACTCATGTACAATTGAATCTCCCATTGACCATTTGATAGTGGGGACTCAGAATCCTGAGGAATTCACAGGTCAGGGTCATCTCTCAACTCTCCTTGCTGACTACGTAGGTGTAGTTCCTGCAGGTGCAACACGGGTCGAAACTGGGCCCTCATCTGGATCTAGCGCTTTCGAGTCTGCTGTAGCATTAGTAGGTGCTGGAATGGCTGACTTGGTTTTAGTTATTGGTGTCGAGAAGATGTCTCAGGTTCCAAGACGCACTGCTTCCAAGATATTGGCAAGGATGCTATCTTACGAGAATGAGATTCTATATGGTGCAACTCCCACCGCACTTGCTGCTCTGATAACGCGGCGATATATGCATGATTTTGGTCTGACCCGAGATGAACTGTCTCTCATTCCTGTAAAGGCTCATAGAAACGGTGCAAAAAATCCACTTGCTCACTTCCAGAAAGAAGTTACAGTAGAAAAGGTAAGCAATTCGCCTATTATCGCTGATCCTTTGCGACTCTATGATTGTTGTGCAACAAGTGATGGGGCCGCAGCTGCAGTTGTCGCATCGAACAAAGCTGTTCAAGAGTATGGACTCTCTGATGCTGCAATCAAAGTACTAGGAGTTGGACATGGGACTGATTATATTGCTGTGCAGCATCGTTCATTGTTAACTTCTTTGAATGCGACAAGAATCGCTGCAAAGAACGCATTTAGTATGGCTGGAGTTAGACCTGACAACATTGACGTTTGTGAGCTTCACGATGCCTTTTCAATCCTAGAACTTCTAAATATGGAAGATATCGGGCTTTTTGAAAAGGGGCAAGCGATTACCGCAGTCAAAGATGGAACTACCGAGGTGTCTGGAGCTATACCAGTGAATCCTACTGGTGGTCTAAAAGCAAGAGGGCATCCAACAGGCGCGACTGGTGTCGCGCAGATTAGAGATATTGTACTTCAATTAAGAGGGATGGCACCGAATGACCTTCAAACTGCAGATCCACATATTGGTCTCACGCACAATATTGGGGGATTTGGAAACAACATGGTTGTCACGATATTATCTAATATTTGAAAGAAATATTCATCCACGATTCTCTTATTAGAAAACTGAGCCATTTTCTCAAACAACAGGATTAGTCTAAAGCAGTTCTAATTCAATTTTAGACCTACTTTATTCTGTGGGACCAATGCAATTGGCTAATACCTGCAACAGAAATATTGACGTGGGAAAAGACGCATTTTTTGTATGCTATACTCTCAAGTCAGTACATCTAAAATAACTCGGAGAACTGTCAAAAATGCCTGAAGGCCTTGCTGTATTGAAATGGGATGACGAGCTTGGACCAGTTGTCACATCAAAGACTCCAAAGAAGCTTCAAGTGGGGCTAGACCCTACTACTTCAATGAGAGTCTATGGAATAGCAACTCTTGGTGAAACTGAAGAGTCTCAGAAACCTGGGTTTAGCTCACTTGCTTTTAATGACTTCAAACTTGCTGTTTATTATGGTGGTTTGAATATGCACTTGAAGGGATTACCATCGATGGTATTCCTTGTTTTGAGTCTTGATGAGGACCCAGACGTATACAAGGATGCTCTACCAGAAATTGCCACCCAAATGTTTCTCAATGCAGATGGCGATGAATACAAAAAGATGGTACCCAAGCTCTACAAACAGATAGCTCGCTATACTCAGATGACTGCTGAGCAGCGTCAGGCTTCAATTCTCAATGATCCAGTACGCCGTACGATTGTACAGACATTGATGAGGAATGGGTCTATTCAATCCACAGAATTAGAACAGATGATCTTTGATGAAGTTGGAAAGAAGATTGATGTTGACTTAGTCCTCAGGCCCCTTGTTAAGATGGGAATCATTGCGACAGGTTGGGTCGAGGGATTATCATCCGAAGTTATCTATCTCACAAGAGCATTATTCATCTTAAGAAAGATCAATTCTGATACAGTGAAATCTGTACGGAAGGGTAGCCTACCAACAGAAGTTGCAGATCAGTTCCTTCAAGCTTCAAGACGATATCACAGAGACTATCTAGCAAGGCTTCGCAAGGACTTGTTTGATACAATCTGGACTGAGGCTGAGGAGCTTGCTAAACATATTCTCGACTTTGAAGCATATGATGTAATTCAGGTTCTGAGAACAGGACCTAAAGAAGTAGAGCAGCTCAAAATCGATGTGGACATGACCGAAGATAAGCTACGAAAACAACTAACGAACCTTGAGAAAGCAAATATCATTATGCGAATCAACGATGAAGAAGGTCGCCAATACCTAATTTTGAAATGTGACCCAGAAGTGTCGACAGTTTATCCCGAGTGGTTGATTCAAAGGACAGTTGACTTGTATAATGATGAAGAACTTGTCAGTAGGCAAGCCATACATTACTTGGAAGTTCTCAAAAGATCTCATCCCAGTCAAGTCGCAGAATTAGTAACAGGTGTCGAGTAAAATGAAGAAACAAATCAAATTATTCATGTTCATTGCATTTGCTGCATTGTTCCTGATTCCTGTTGCTAATGATGGTTCAATGACTACTAATACACAATATGGTATTCAAAACGGAGGATTCGTTTCTGGAAATCAAGATGAAGCATCATGGTGGAACTCCACTTTCCTTTATCGAAGATATTACAATATTTCAGAACCTGATGTATCCGGTCGTGTGGATACACCAATTCATTTGTACTTGACATTCGATGATCTTCACTGTTACAAAGACTCGATACGTGTCATGTACTATAATTCAACCGGCGGCGACCATTGGGATTCTTCACCGTTCCAGACATGGAATACAACCTACTATCCCGGTTCTGATTTCATCCAATCCACTAGTGTATCTTTCACACTAGATTTAGCAAAAGGTGCAACTGAAGGTGATTTTTACATCTATTATGCTGCTGAAGATGTGGGTCCAGTCAGCTATCCTGATTACTATCCCTTCATCTATAGAAGCTACACATTCTCGCTCATCAACTTAGTATCGTATTATGATAATAATCAGTATCTTGTTGAGATGTGGGATGGTTCATCATGGGATGACCCACGCAGTGTTGACGCACGATGGTTGGCTGGAACAGTTACTCCTTCTAGTGTTCCAAATGGAACCCTCTCCAAATATGAAAATGTAAGGTATGAACCAAGTGCAACAGATTACACCAATTTCTGGGGTTACTATACAGTGTACTCCAATTATCCAATGGCGGTTTCAATGGGTCAAGGTGATAAGGGTTCTAATTCAGCAGTTAATGACTGGTGGCCTGGTGTCAATGAAATCGGAAATGGCGTTGGCACAAAGTTCATTCTTGGTGGTGTTGAAGGATTCGAGAGTGGCAATGAAGGTAAATATTGGATTCAAGCTCAATCTGACAATACCGAGGTTTACGTGTGGACTACAGCAGAAGTATTAGACTCTGGATGGAGCTTCTATAATGGGACCGCAGTAAGTTCATGGCCTGCTGTCTTACAAGCTGGAGAATACATTGCAAAGCGTGATGTACTATATACTATCTATATGATGGCCAATTCTACAAAACCCGTATCTGTTAGAGCCGGTGACTCTGACTGTACCTATGCTCGAGATATTGGCGGTTATTTCTCATCAATAAATGGTGACCTCGTCGGTGAAGAATTCTACACCATTGACATGGGAAACTCACTTGATAAGACAAGAGTTACCAATATTGGTAATACTGCAGTCACTGTTGAATGGTGGCGAAACACAGGTTCTGGCTGGGTCAAAGGTGCGAATCTTGTTGATATCCCTGTAAACGGTTCCGCCAGCATTCCTGCAGGAACTGCTAGCATATCAAATCCTGAGGATTGCTTACGAATTCTTGGTCCTGCTGGCTCTAAACTCTTCGTTGAGGGTATCTATGGTTCACCAGGAGTAGTAGATCAGGGCGATTGGGCACCAACAATGACTGGTGACCGATTCGGTTTAGATTACAGAATTTGGGCTGGTCGTTCACAAAAAATCATGATTATGGCTTGGGCTGATGTTTCGATTGACATTTCAAGTTATAGCGGAACCTCCAACATTGAGATTGCTGCAGGTGGCATCGGATTCTACATGCCAAGTTCTTCCAATCAGGCATTATACGACCTTCATGCTAATGGCACAATCAGTATTGTAGTTGCTGGGCAGTTCGGAACTTCAAGCCCATATGCTCCAAGCGGTGACCAAGGATATGGCTGGATGGTTCCTTCCTATAATCAGGATGGTGACCAAGCAGGATTTGCTATTGTTTCAAGTGGTGAAATAAAGCTCTTTGAATTTGATATAACAGTTAGAGACCTCGATGGAACTCCCATACAAGGAGCATCCGTTGAGTTATTGAATACCGATAACTCCCCATGGTTAGATGACAATGGTCTGGGTCGTTCTGGTGTATCTGATGCTAATGGTCTAATCGTTTTCGAAGGACTCTATAATCAAACATATAAAATCTCAACAGAGATTGATGCGGCAGACTGGCTTAGCACTGATCTTGCTAATATTTTTGTATCAGATTCTACCAATCATACAATTGACGGATCTGTTACAAATGTCAACATCATACTAAAACTTGCTAGTATCGACATCTACTATGAAGACCTCATGGGCAATGCCATGATTGACAATGACAATGAGGATACGAATATTAGACTTGACACAGATGGTTCACCAGATACCAATTACGTAGCACAGGCGCAGACTGATGCAACAGGAACTGCACATTTCTATCGTGTGCCTCAGGATGATTATAACGTCTTTGCTCGGTATGCTGGTTCTCTCGGTTGGTCTTATGGTTACACCGACATAGCAAACTTTGCTAGTTGGACTATCACCTCAGGAGAATTTGCCGGAGGTAGCTTCAGTCACAATTGGAATATTCCACTGGTTACTTTAGATATTCATGCAGAATCTTGGGATGCGTTGGATGTAGAAGGAGCAACAATAAACATCGAGAACATGGGCACATATTCCCATACTAAGTTATCTAATGCTAATGGTGATTACAGCTTCTACAGAGTCTTGAATGGAACTTGGGATGTGGATGTCTTCAAAGCAGATGATTATTCCAATACACCCCTAGCTCGAAATAATACTGTAACCTTGAGTGATCTTCAAAATTACACAGCTCAAACAATTCAACTGCCACTCTCAAAACTCGTTATTCGCGTTCAAACAGGTCCAACTACATATGTGGAAGGTGCCCAAGTTAATGTTACAATGAGAGGCGTTGGTTTGGTCGCTCAAGGAACAACGAACAGCACAGGTCATGTGACTTTCTTGAATATTCATGCGAAT
>Ga0315542_1000982_pt1 | contig 17992 bp, 13 predicted proteins | sample SalMarSW160120MG_FD_202541 | JGI IMG/M metagenome (GOLD analysis project Ga0315542, IMG submission 202541) | Salt marsh sediment microbial communities from the Plum Island Ecosystem LTER, Massachusetts, United States - Salt Marsh Sediment SW1601-20 ...
TGCCTGGCACCGGCTTTGACGTCGCATCGTGCGTCGACGGGGTGTCCGGGATCGGCTCCGGCCTCCCCATCGGGCATGCCCGCGACGGCCGGGAGCGCGAGCTGCAACGCGATAGAAAAGGGGCGCGCCCGTGGGCGCGCCCCTGAATGCTCGATCCGCTGCTGCGAAGGATCAGTAGCCCGCAGGCGGGTTCTTGAACTCGTGGATGGCCTTCTTGTTGTGGAGCTCCTTGGTGAAGTCCACCTTCTTGGCATGGTCCTCGCCGGTGTGGCACCCGTTGCAGGTCTGCTGGTCGGGAATCACCAGACCGTTCGCGATGGCCGTTTCCTTGTCCTTCATGATGCTCATCTTGAGGTAGTGGGAGCCCGGTCCGTGGCAGGCTTCACACTGCACGCCGGGATACTCCTCACTGGAATCCGTGGCATGGCACTTGAGGCAGCTCGAGTCGAACGTCCGCTCGGTGGAGTTCTTGGCCGCCTCGGTCGCCTTCGCGTGCACGGTCTGCTCCCACGAGGTGTACTCCACCTTGTGGCACATCTTGCACTTGGCGGCGCCCACGTAGGTGTGGTCCTGGGCCGGAACGGACAATGCACTCAGCATCATCGCCGCGAACCCAAGCACACACAGGATAGTAGCCTTCTTCATTGCGTACTCCTCCTTTTCAGTCGACCGCACACGTCATTATCGTTGGTCACCCTAGCATCGTTCGCGTCGACGTTGCAAGAAAGACCGAAACCTCGAGCCATCCCCCTCAGTGTGCACGATCACTCGCACACCACCATCGGGGAATCACCGATGCCCCCTCCAGTCAGCTCCCGGTCGTCGCCTCCCCGCCCGCACGCATGGCGTCGGGCTCGGCAACGCCCTCGGGCTGCGAGAGATGCTCCACGATGATCAGCATGAGATCGTCGGCCAGCGGCCCGCCGCCGGTGTGGCGGTCCAGCGCGGCCAGGATCACGGTGCTCAGCTCGGCGCCGTTCAGGTTCGCACCCTCGGCGAGGACCGCCATCAGTCGATCGTAGCCGAACGGCTCGCCCGCCGCGTCCGCGGCCTCCACGAGACCGTCCGAGTACAGCACCAGGAGGCTGGAAGGGGGGAGCCGGATCTCGGTCTGGCGGGGCACGGAGAGTCGATTGCCGAGGGGCAGGGAGCCCAGCAACAGCTCCCGGACCGAGCCGTCGCTGAGCAGGTAGGGGGGAGGATGGCCGGCGTTGGTGAGGCGGGCCCGCTCGGCCCCCGGCTCCAGCTCCAGCACGGCCAGGGTGACCATGGTCGGTTCGCGACCCTGCCCCACCAGGAGGTGGTTGAGCCGCCGCACCAGGTCCGCACCCTCATACCCTTCGTGCACCAACGCCGCCACGGAGGACTTCAGGCCGGCCATGAGGAGGCCGGTGTGCAGGCCATGCCCCGCCACATCCCCGACCACCAGCGCGAGGCGATTCTCCGCCAGCGGGAACAGATCGAAGTAGTCGCCGCCCACGGCCTGCGCCGGCCGGAACGTCGCGTGCACGGTGAGGGGACCGTGCTGGAGATGCCGCGCCGGGAGCAGGCTCTCCTGGATCTCCCGGGCCAGCTCGAGCTCGCGGGCGAGGCGCTCTTTCTCGGCCACCGCCGCCAGCATGCCCTGCACCGACTGCGTCATGCTGTTGAACGAGATGGCGAGGTCACCGAGCTGGTCGCGACGTTTGACCGCGATGCGATGGTCGAGATCACCGTGCTCCACCGCGCGGGCGCCCCGCGACAGCCTGGCGGTGGAGCGGGTGATGGAGACGATCATGAGCGCCGCCATGAGGAACGCGATCCCGTACAGGATCACGAAGAACACGCCGAGACCGAGCACCGCACCCCGCAGCTCGCTGCCGAGCTCGTACCGGGACAGCGTGAAGTCCTGCCACACGTTGGCGGGGGACGTGCGCAACAGGGACACCGGACCGGTCTTGGGAGCGGCCTGTCCCGTCGCGAGGTCCAGCACATCCCGCGGCATCCGGAACCACACGACGAAGGGCCAGTTGAAGGCGCCTCCGGCGCTGTCCGGCCATGCCTCCCACAGCCCGTCCAGGCCGGCCGTGCCCGGATGAATCTCCAGCCGGTAGCCGTGTTCGTCGCGGTTGAGGGTCGCGTTCATGCCGGGCTCGTCCCCGGCGTCCCCCCCCGGCTCCCCGAAATTGGTGAAGGCGACCTGGAACCACTCGTCGCCGCTGATCGCGTGGGCCGTGGCGCCATCCAGGGGGACCAGGGCGGCCACCCACCTCGCCCCGTCCCCGGACACGGCATCGCCCAGCCAGTAGGCGGCCCCGCCTGACCGGACGATCACCTCCTCGATGCTGGGGTCCACCCAGGATGGCGCGCGCAGGTCCTCGGCCCCGGGACCGCGACGCACCCCGGCGCCCAGGTCCGCCATCCACAGGACCCTGGGGAAGCCCGCCACCTGCTCTCCCTCGAGATCGCTCAGCTCTGCCAGCGCCGCGGCCCTCCCCTGGGAGTCGGCGACCTCCAGCACCCGCTCCGCCCGGGCGCGAACCTGAGCCATGCGGACCAGCATCAGGTCCCCGTAGCGCACCGACGTGTACTGCCCCATGAACATGTACAGGATGAGCCCGGCGAAGGCGCCACAGAACAGGAACGGCGTCACGCCCAGGAGCAGGTAGGAGATGAACAGCCGGACCCCGACCCGGTAGGTCAGCCAGCGCCAGATCTTCCACGCCCCGACCGCCAGCGTGATGAGCGCCCACAGCCACAGGAGAGCGGCCACCACGGGCGTCAGCCCGGCGCCCCTCGAGGTGGCGCTGGAGATGATGTAGCCGCCGAGCAGGACAGCCCCCGCCAGCAGCCAGCGCGATGTGCGCTTCCTCATGGCTCCGATCCGTCGCCATCCACGTCGCCGATCGGAGCGAACAGCCAGGCGTCGGCGCCGGCCACGGCGCCCTCCGGCTCGTGGCACCGCCGGCAGCGGGCCTCGTACACGTCGGCGGCCCCGACCACGACCCGCTCGGTGGACTCGGTGAGCCGCTGGGTGTAGGCGGCCGGAGCGCCGCAGCGGGCACAGATGGCGTTGATCTTGTGGACCCGCTCGGCGATGGCCAGCAGCTCCGGCATGGGCCCGAAGGGAACGCCTCGATAGTCCATGTCGAGGCCCGCGACGATCACGCGCTTGCCCAGGTTGGCCAGATGGGCGCACACCGCGGGCAGGTGGTCGTCGAAGAACTGCCCCTCGTCGATGCCGACCACCTCGGTCCGGGGGTCCAGCCGCGCAGGGATCTCATCCGCCCGCTCCACGACCTCGCACGGAATCCGCCACTGGGAGTGGGACACCACGTCCCCCGCGGCGTAGCGGTCGTCGAGGGCCGCCTTGAACACCTGCACCCGCTGCCGGGCGATGGCCGCCCGTCGCAGGAGGCGGATCAGCTCCTCGGACTTGCCGGAGAACATCGGTCCCGTTACCACCTCGATCCAGCCACTTCCAGGTCGCAGAAAGCTCATGACCGGGTCAGCTTAACTCAGCTCGGTACTCAATACGCGCGTCGAGCCGTCCGGTTTTGGTCCATCGCCGCACCTCCGCGACCGCTCGCCCGCTCTCGCCACCCACCCGCAACGCGCCGAGGCCGGACCCGGGGGCGGAGGAGGCGGCACGATCCACTCGAGCCGCGCTCCCCGGCAGGACGTGGGAGAATGCGCCACAGCATGGCGTCGGCATGGGGTTCGCGGGACCGTCTCCCCCACCCCGACCCCGCCATCTGGAACCGGCGGACCGGCTCAGACGAGGGTAGGAACAGACCATGGCTCACAAGACCTACGAGGAGTTCGAAAAGGAGCGCGTCGAGCTCAACGAGCTCGTGCTCGCCGACGCCACTCTCGAGACCAAGCGCTTCTTCAGCCTGGACTCCCAGGTGTACCGGGAGGGGGCGCTGCCCGCGCGGACCAAGGAGATGCTCGGCCTGGTGGCTTCCCTGGTGCTGCGTTGCGACGACTGCGTGCTCTACCACCTCGGCCGCTGTCACGAGCTGGGGGTGGAGGACACCGAGGTCCAGGAGGCACTCGGTGTGGGCCTCGTCGTGGGAGGGTCCATCGTCATCCCCCACCTGCGACGGGCCCAGCGCGCATGGCGCGAGCTCAACTCCTGATCCTGGGTTCTCAACCGCGGGAAGGGGTGCTCCAACGGTGCCTTGTCCCCGGCCCCCCACGCGGCGAGTCAGACGTTAGAAATCAGAAGTTAGAAGTGCCCCCGCCCACCCGGAACGCGTTCGCATCTCATAACTCCTCATTTCTAACTCCAAACCCCGAACCCGTAACTCCTAACTTCTAACGACAGCGCTGTCGCGGACGAGGCGCGCTCGATCCAGACAGGCCGGCCGCGTGCTACTCGTTGAGGATGTGGATCGCACGTCCGAGTGCGTTCTCGACGGCCTCCTGCACCGCCTCGGACATGGTGGGATGGGGATGGATGGTGTACCCCACGTCCTCCAGGAACGCCCCCATCTCCAGGGCCAGGGTGGCCTCGCCCATGAGCTCTGAGACACCCCGCCCCACCGCGGTCAGCCCCAGCAGCTGCTTTGATGATGCGTCCGCCACCGCCTTGATGAAGCCGTCGGTGGAGGCCAGGGACATGGCCCGCCCGGAGGCCGAGAAGGGGAACGTGCCGGTGGTGACCTCGTACCCCTGCCGTCGCGCCTCGTCCTCGGTCAGCCCGGTCCACGCGACCTCGGGGTCCGTGTAGATCACCGCCGGGATGGCGACGTTGTCGAACGCGGCGGGCTCACCCGCGATGACCTCGGCGGCCACCTTGGCCTCCTGGTACGCCTTGTGGGCCAGGAGCATGCCCCCGGCCACGTCGCCGATGGCGTAGATCCCGGGCACCGAGGTCTCCTGACGGTCGTTGACCGTGATGAACCCCTTGTCGTCCGTCGCGACGCCCACGTCCTCGAGGCCCAGGTCCTCCGAGTTGGGCACCCTGCCGACGCTGACCATGACCACGTCGGCGTCCAGCTCCAGAGCCTCGTCCGGGCCCGAAGCGTGCACCTTGCCGTCGGCGAAGCGCTCGGCCCGGTGCTCCAGATAGAGGTCCACGCCCATCTTCTTCAGCCGGCGCCCGAGGACCTTGGCCACGTCCCGATCCAGGCCGGGGAGGAGCTCGGGCAGGAACTCCACGATGGACACGTCGGAGCCGAGCTTGGCGTAGACGCTCCCGAGCTCGAGGCCGATGTACCCGGCGCCGATGACCACCAGCCGCCCGGGTACCTCCTGCAGGGACAGGGCCTCGGACGAGCCGATCACCCGCTCGCCGTCGAAGGGGAAGCCATCCAGCTCCATGGGGCGTGAGCCGGTGGCGATGATGGCGTTCGCGAACTCGATCTCCACCCGCTCGTCGGCGCCCTCCACCGCCAGCGTGCGGTCCGAGAGCAGCGTGGCGCGGCCCCGCACCACGTCGACGCCGGTCTTGTCGCACAGGAACTTCACGCCGCTGGTGAGTCGCTCGACGATCCCGTCCTTCCAGGAGACCATCTGTGGGAGGTCCACCGACAGCCCGTCCACGTGGAGCCCGAGCTTGTCCCCCTCGCGGATCTCCGCGGCCAGGTCGGCGGCGTGGATGAGGGCCTTGGACGGGATGCAGCCCACGTTGAGGCACACCCCGCCGAGGCGCTCGTTCTTCTCCACCAGGATGACGTCCTTGCCGAGCTGGCCGGCCCTGAGGGCGGCCGCGTAGCCGCCGGGGCCGGCGCCGATCACCACCACGTCGCAACCACGGGACACTGAACCGACAACCATCACAGCCTCACCATCAGCAGGCCCGGCGCGGACACCAACCGCACCAGGTCAGTCGCGAACCGCGCCGCGTCGGCGCCGTCGATCCACCGGTGATCGAAGGAAACACTGAGGTACATCATCTTGCGGATCACGATCTGGCCGTCCACCACCACGGGCCGCTCCTTGATGGCGTGCAGTCCGACGATGGCCAGCTGGGGCTGGTGGATGATGGGGGTCGCGAAGACCCCGCCCAGCGGACCGATGTTGGTGATGGTGCAGGTGCCGCCCCGCAGCTCCTCCAGGGAGAGCTCTCGGGAGCGGGCGCGGGAGGCGAGATCTGCAACCTCCCGGGCGATGGTGAGCATGTCCTTGCGATCGGCGTTCCGCAGCACCGGCACGATCAACCCCTCGGGCGTGTCCACCGCGATGCCGATGTTGTAGAAGCGCTTGATCAGGATCTCACCGGCCTCCTCGTCCACCTCGGCGTTGAACATCGGGTACTGCTTGAGCACCGCCACCAGCGCCTTCATGAAGAACGGCAGCAGGGTGAAGCGCACGTCGCTGTCGTCGGCGAGCGCCTCCTTGATGCGCGCGTGCTCGGCGAGCAGGTCCGTGACGTCCGCCTCGTCCACGTGCGTGACGTGGGCGGCGGTGTGGGCGGAGGTGGCCATGGAGGATGCGATCACCTTGCGCAGGTGGGAGATGGGAACGCGCTCCACCTCTCCCTGCTCGGTGACGGACACGTCGCCCCGTGGCGCAGCCGTGCGGACGGCGGCCTCGGGAGCGGGCTGCTCGGCGAGGCCGCTCGCCGCCCGATCCACGTCCGCGTCCGTGATCCGTCCCCCGGGACCGGTCCCCCGGACCCGCTCCAGATCGACGCCACGCTTGCGGGCCAAGGCGCGGGTGCGGGGGGTGGCCAGGGGGCGCCGGGGGGGGCCGCCCTCCCGACGCGTCGGTGCCGCGGCCACCCGAGCCTCGGCGGCCTCCTGCGCCGGCCGGCCGCTGACGGGTGCCGCCGTCCCCTCACCGGCGGCCGCCTCCGCATCCGCCTTCTCGCCCGCCTCGCCGATGGTCAGGAGGGGATCACCAACCTCGATGGCGGCGTCCTCGGCCACGTGCAGCGTGAGCACGACCCCGGCCCTGGGGGAGGGCAGATCCACCACGGCCTTGTCGGTCTCCACCTTGAGGAGGGGCTGGTCCTCGGCCACGGTGTCGCCCACGGCCACCAGCCACTCCACCACCCGCCCCTCGTGAATGCCTTCCCCGACATCGGGGAACGTGAACACGAACGCCATGTCCTCCCCTTTCGCCTCTGGTCCCGACTCAGAACTCGAGGGTCCTGCGCACCGCCGCCAGCACCCGCTCCCGGTTGGGGAGATAGAGCTGCTCGCTGCGCGCGAGCGGGAACACCACGTCGAAGCCGGTGACCCGCGCCACCGGCGCTGAGAGCTGCAGCAGCGCGTGCTCGTTGATGAGGGCCGCGATCTCGGCGCCGAACCCCCCCGTCCGCGGCGCCTCGTGGACCACCACTGCCCGCCCCGTCTTCACCACGCTGGCGATCATGGTGTCCCGATCCAGGGGGTTGAGGGTCCGCAGGTCGACGACCTCGGCCGAGACCCCGCCGCCCTCCAGGGCCTGGGCGGCATCCAGGCACACCCTGGTCATGGCGCCCCAGGCGATGAGGGTGACGTCATCGCCCTCGCGGGCCACCGCGGCCGATCCCAGGGGCACGGTGTACTCGCCGCTGGGGACCTGGTCCCGGAAGGCGCGGTAGATCCGCTTCGGCTCCATGAACAGCACCGGGTCCTCGTCACGGATGGCCGCGATCAGGAGACCCTTGGCGTCGTAGGGGTTGGACGGCACCACCACCTTGATGCCGGGGCTGTGGATGAACAGGCTCTCGTAGCTCTCGGAGTGGTGCTCGGGCGGGTGGATGCCGCCCCCGTACGGCATGCGCACCACCATGGGCACGTGCAGCCGGCCGCGGGTGCGGTTGCGGAGGCGCCCGGCGTGGGCGAACATCTGGTTGAGGGCCGGGTAGACGAAGCCCATGAACTGGATCTCGGCCACCGGCCGCAGACCGGTGGCGGCCAGGCCGATGGACATGCCCACGATGGCGCTCTCGGCGAGCGGGGTGTCGATCACCCGGTCCGGGCCGAAGCGCTCCAGCAGGCCGTCGGTGGCCCGGAACACGCCGCCGTCCGTGCCCACGTCCTCCCCGAGGACGAGCACCGCCGGGTCCCGCTCCATCTCGGCGGCCATGGCGTCCCGCACGGCCTGGGCCAGGGTGAGCCGCTCGGTCGTGGCATCGGGCACCGCGCGCAACCTGCGCTCCTCCGACGAGGCGGGCCGCGCGCTCACGACTGCACCTCCTCGAGCAGCTCGTCCCGCTGCTCGGCGAGATGCCGGGGGAGCTCGGCGTACATGGACGTGAAGATGTCGGACGGCTCGGGGGCCGGCATGGTCTCGAGGGCCGCCACCTGGGCGTCGACCCACTTGCGCACCTCCTCCGCCAGCACCTCCTCCTGCTGCTCGTCCCACAGGCCGCGGCCCTCCAGGTGGCGGCGCAGCCTGGCGATGGGGTCCCTGGCCTGCCAGCGCTCCACCTCCTGCTCGTCCCGGTACCGGCTCGCGTTGTCGGCCGTGGTGTGGTCGCCCATGCGGTAGGTCACCGCCTCGATCAAGGTGGGCCCTTCCCCCCGCCGGGCCCGCGCGACGGCCTCGCTGACCGCCACATACACCGCGAGCACGTCGTTCCCGTCCACCTGGAGCCCCGGCAACCCGTAGGCATGGGCCTTTTGGGCCAGCGTCGGAGTCGCGGTCTGGCGCTCCAGGGGCACCGAGATGGCCCAGTGATTGTTCTGGATCACGTACACCGCCCGCACCTTGAACACCGCCGCGCAGTTGAGGGCCTCGTGGAAGTCCCCCTCCGACGTGGAGCCGTCGCCCCCGAACACCACCGCCACCGCATCGTCACCCTGCAGCTTCAGGGACAGCCCGACGCCGGTGCCGTGCTGCCACTGGCTGCCGACCGGCACCGAGACCGGGAAGCAGCGCACGCCCTCGGGGAAGCAGGAGCCCCGTTCGTCGCCGGCCCAGTACGCGTACAGCAGGTGCGCCGGCACCCCGTGCAGGAGCATGGTGCCGTGCTCGCGGAAGGCGGGGATCAACCAGTCACTGCGATCCATGGCCAGAGCCACCCCCGCCTGGACCGCCTCCTGCCCGAGGATGGGCGCCCACGTCCCCATGCGGCCCTGCCGTTGGAGCTTCAGCGCCTTGTCGTCGAAGGCGCGCATGCGGATCATGTCCCGCAGCAGCGCGCGCAGGGTCTCGTCGTCCAGGGCGGGCGCGAGCTCCGCGTCGACCTCGCCGTCCTCTCCCAGGATTTCCAGACGTTCAGTGATCGCTTCGTAGACACGCGTTCGCGGCATGTACCTCTCCTACCACTCCCCGGGCCCGAGTCACCCCGTGACAACATGCCCCCCAAGATCGTTATTTCTGGCGAAATACAGCTCAGCCCCCGATTCCCGCGTCCCCACCCCCGCCCGCGTCCGCGTCCGAATCCGCGGCAGGGTCAGAGCGGGTGCCAGGCACGCTTTCGAATCAGACCATCCGCGTCCTGTCGAAGCAAGACGGCGTGCCAGGCACCCTGTCTGATGCTCCCGGAGCGAGAGATACAGCCACCTGCGGCTCCTCGCCGCGACCGGAGCCGTCACCCCCTCCGCGGCGAACACCGCCCTCGAGCGTTTCGATCGCGTGCGCGCCATGACCTGGCGTCCTCTCCACCCGAGGCCGTGACCATCACTGCGATCCGAGGGGGCCGGCACGATCCCCTCGCCTCTCACCCTCAGACGCCAATCCCTTACGCCCTTACGCCCTTACGCCCTTACGCCCTTACGCCTGACCTCGTACCAGATACTAGGAGCCGAGGGCCTCGTCAGGGACGGGCGCCCAGCGCTCCTCGGCGTACGGCTCGAGGAAGCGCTCGGGAAGGTCGGGGAGCGGACGACGGTCCGGCTCGCGATCGAGGGCCGTCGCCAGGGCCGCCGCCACGGAACGACCCACCGCTCGCCAGTCGGCGTTCGGAACCGCCGGGGCGAGGTGGGCCGCCACCCGCTCGCCAGCGACGGCGAAGACCCGCGCGTAGAGCTCGGTGTCGACCCCGAGGAGTACGGCGGCGTGGATGAGCACCCCGCCGCTGCGCCGGGTCTGGGCACAGCCCACCGCCTTGCGGCCATCCACCAGCAGGGTGTCGGCGAGCTGGTCCTCGAAGCAGATGGGGGAGCGCACCCGGGAGGCGTGGCGCTCCTCCTGCGGACGGCACACCGAGCCGCCAAGGGACCGCAACGCGGGCGCGAGGACGTCCAGGAAGATGCGGTAGAGCCCGACCACGTTGGCCGCCCAGGGGTGGGTGCGGGGCAGCGCCAGTGACACCGCCAGGTCGCCGTGGTGGGCGACGCCGGTGCCGCCGGTGAGGCGACGCAGCACCGGCACCCCGTGGGCACGGCACCAACCGAGATCCACGTCGTCGGCCTTCTGCGAGTAGCCGAGCACCACTACCGGGCGCGGCCACGAGTACAGGACGAGGCCGCAGGAACCGTCGCCGGCCCGCTCCAGCAACCAACGCTCGAACGCCAGGTCGGCGCTCGGCCGTCCCCGGCCGCCCTCGTACACCGCCAGCGCGGAACCCCCGCGTCTCATGGCTCCGTCATCCCAGGATCGAAGGGTCCAGCAGCTCGTCGATGTCCATGCGGCGGAGGGGCCAGCCCTCGGGGAGGAGCGACCGGAACCAGGCCGATTCGAACCACTCGGCATCGCCGTCATAGGTGGGCACGACCACCCTCGGGAAGCGCTCCAGGATCTCGCGGTCCGAACGCGCGCGCACTTTCTCCAGATCACGGCGCCGCTCCTCGGTCCTGTCCAGGCCGGCGAAGAAGCCGTCGGCCGCCTGGAGCTGCATCACCAGGTGCCCCTCGTCGAGGACCGGCCGCCCTGCCCGGGGGCCCAACACGAGGCGGGCGAGGAGGTGGCGGAGCACCTTGCCCGGCCCTCCGTCCTGCAGGCGGCGCCGCCAGCGCTCTTTCCGCGACACCGGGGCCGGCTGGCCGCCGAAGGGATCGGCCAGGGCCGCCGCCAGGTCGTGCCCGGCCCCGGCGAAGGCCACCAGGCGGTGGAGAAAGGTCGCCAGGACGGCGGCGCCCAGGGCCTGCCGGAGCTCGTCGTCGGCGTTGGCGAAGAAGGTGCGCAGCGCATTGCGCTCGAAGAGCACGCCGCGCCGGAAGTCGCCGAGGGCTGAGGAGGTGGCCGCTCCACGATGCCGGGCGACGGCGGCGGGCGCCGCCACCACCTCCCGTCCCATGGCCCACAGCCGCCACCCCAGGTCCACGTCCTCGAAGTACGCGAACAGGTCGCGGTCGAAGCCACCGCACGCCCGCCAGTCGCTCGCCCTGACCGCCATGTTGCCGCCGCAGGCGAAGGCAAGGGGCTCCCCTTCCTGGAGAATGACCAGCTCGTCCACGGGCCGTCCCTGGCCCACCTGGAAGGCGTGGGCGTCGAAGGTGACGACGCCGCGCGCGAAGTCGTGCCGGGTCCCGTCCCAGCTCACGAGGCGGCCGCCGGCGGCAGCCGCCGTCGGATGGGCGGCCAGAGCCTCCAGGTGGGCCTCGACGAGTCCCTCCTGGGCCGCCGCGTCGTCGTTGATCAGGACGAGGACCTCGCCCCGCGCGGCCTCCGCGCCCAGGGCCACACCGCCCGCGAAGCCCAGGTTGCGCCGCGCCCTCACCGTCCGCACCCATGGGAAGGCCGTCGCCAACCAGGAGCTGCAGTCGTCGGCCGACCCGTTGTCCACGACCACCACCTCGACGTCACCGCGCTCGCCGTAGGTGCGCAGCGGAGGCAGGCTGTCGGCCAGGTGCGACCTGCCCGCGTGGCTGACCACGATCACCGATGCGATCACCGCTCACCCCGCAAGCGGCCAACCGCGCGGCGCAGTCGGTCGAGCATGGGCTCCCGCACCGTCACCCCACCGGGGGCGACGGGCGCGAAGCGGTCGTGGCGGGGGGCGCGTCGGGGAGCGGCGGCAAAGTCCAGCAACGGACCCGCGACGCGCTCCCAGGAGCGCTCAGCGGCCCACGACCTGCCGGCTGCTGCGGCCCGCTCGCGGCGCCCTGCGTCCGTCAGCAGCGATCGGACCGCCCGCGCGAGCGCACCGGGGTCCGCGGGCGGCACCACCTCTCCGGCGCCGATCTCGCGGACCACCCGGGACATGGTCCCACCGGTGGTGACCACCGCCGGCAGCCCCAGCCACAGCAGGTCCACGAGACGGGTGCGCAGGCTGAGGTCGGTCTCCAGGCCCGGGCGATGGCACGCGACCGCCACATCCGAGACCAGGGGGAGCTCGTAGCGCCGGGCATGGGGCCGCCAGGATTCGAAGCGCACCGCCCCCCCGAGCCAGCCCCGCCGCTCGGCCTCGGCGCGGGCCCGGGCGGCTTCGGACTGGGGGGTCAGCTCCGGGTGCGGGTGATCAACGAACAGGAGCACCGTGCGCGGGTCGGCCGCCAGCAGCTCGGGCATGGCCGCCAGGGCGGTCCGGGGGTCGTACCAGTCGTAGATGCCCCCGAAGTAGAGCACCGGGGCGTCCCCGGCGACCCCGGGAAGCACCTCGGCGCGGGACGGCGCCGCCGGCGGTGGCCCCTGTGGGGTCCCGAAGGGCAGCTCCACGATGAGCCCGGCCAGCGTCGGGTCGTCCTCCACGACCAGCGGGTTCACGCGGCCCAACGCGGTGAGCCAGCCCAGGTAGTAGAGGCGCTGCTCCTCGGACGAGCACAGAAAGAGGTCCCCGCGACCGAGCTGGAGGCGCCACGTGGCGTGGTCGTTGACGAACGGCTCCAGGCCCAGCCGGCGGTGGTAGTGCAGGTTCTCGACCAGGAACGGGTCGTACAGATCCACCACCACGGGCAGATCATCGCGCTGCGCAAGGTAGTGGTTCCCCAGGTGCCCGTGGAGCAGCACCCAGTCGTGGCCTCGCGCCTGCTCCCCCAGACGCTCCGGGACGGCGCGGACCGCCGCGACCGACGGCGGCACCACGGCCTCCGCGGGGTCGTTGGGGAGGGCCAGGGTCACCTGGTGGCCGGCGTCGGTCAGCAGCCGGGCCAGCATCAGGAAACGGCTGCCGACGCCGGCGGTGAGCTCACGCACCGGCTCCGGGCAGATCAGGAAGGCGCGGCTCAACGGTCCGCCCCGGGCGTCATGGCCCGATCATAGGATAGGAACCGCGAAAGCCAAAAAGCAGATCTGGGCGTTCGCGGTTTGCATTTTGCGATCGTAACCGGGGATGATAGCGCCATGAGCGGAGCACAGCCCCACAGAAGTCGGCCGCGATGAGCGATCGCCACGCCCCACCCGGGACCACGGGCGAGGTCCACGCCGAGCGCGTCCTGGTGATCTCGCCCCACTTCGACGACGAGGTCATCGGCTGCGGCGGCCTGCTGGCGCGGCTGGCCCGCTCCGGCGCGGCGGTGCGCGTGCTCTACCTGACCGACTCCAGCGGCGGCAAGGAGTACACCGGCGACCGGGCCGCCTACGCGGCCCGCCGCCGGAGAGAGACCGTGGCCGGGCTGGCGGCCCTCGGCGTCCACGACGCCCGCTTCCTGGACCTGGAGGACGGCGTCCTGGAGCAGCACCTCGAGGAGGCTGCCGCGGGGATCACCCGCGAGCTCTCGGAGCTCGCACCGGACCTGCTCCTCACCGTGTCCCCCCTCGAGGTCACCTCGGACCACCAGGCCGCGTTCGCCGCCCTCCATCGCGCTCTCGCCGGGATCCGACCGGGAGACGAGCTCGAACCCACGATATCGAACCTGCGCCTCCTCCTGTACGAGGTCAACGGCCCCATCCACCCCGACCTCCTGGTGGACGTGGGCGCCGAGCTGGACGCGGTGCGCAGCGCGCTGGGCGCCCACGAGAGCCAGCTCGAGCTCCACAACTACCTGGAGGCCTCCCTCGGCGCCCGCCGCTACCGCACCTTCTCCCTGCCTCCCCAGGTCACCGCCGCCGAGGGCTATCGGACCCTGCGCCCATCAGATCTCACGACCCGCAGCATGGCCGGGCTGATCCGAGCCCTGGGGGGCGAGCCCTCGGTGTACGAGGTTCGGGAGGGTCCGAGCATCAGCGTGGTGGTGCGCACCAAGGACCGCCCGGGGCTCCTCGCCCAGGCCCTGGCCAGCCTCGCCGCCGGGAGCTACCGGCGCGCCGAGGTGGTGCTCGTCAACGACGGCGGAACCCCGCCGGAGGTCGCCGCCGACCTCCCGCTCCCCCTCGTGCAGCTCGACCTGCCGTCGAACCGCGGCCGCGCCGGGGCGGCCAACGCCGGCATCGAGGCCGCATCGGGGCAGTACGTCGCCTTCCTGGACGACGACGACCTGGCCGAGCCCGAGCACCTGGCCACCCTGGCCGGCCTGGTGAGCGCGACCGACGTCAAGGTGGCCTACACCGATGCCGCCGCCGGCATCTACGAGCTCGACCCCGACGGCGGCTGGCGGGAGGTGGAGCGCCGCCTGCCCTACAGCCGCGACTTCGACCCCGACCTGCTCCTGTTCGACAACTACATCCCCTTCAACACCCTCCTCATCGATCGCGAGCTGCTGCTGGAGGCCGGCCCGCTCGATCCGGAACTCGAGTTCTTCGAGGACTGGGACCTCCTCATCCGACTGTCCAGGCTGGCGCCCTTCCACCACCTGGCCCGCGTCACCTGCGAGTACCGGCACTTCCGCTCCGGCGGGCGGCAGATCCTCGGCGAGAGGCCGTCACAGCGCGCGGACTTCGAGAGCATGAAGGCGCGGGTGATCGCGCGCCACACGCAGCACCACACGCCGGAGGTCCTGGCCCGGGTGGTCAGCCGCCTGCGCGCCGAGACCGTGCAACGGAGCGAAGAGCTGGTGGGCCGGACGGCCGAGGCCGGCCGCCTGCGAGAGGCCCAGGCCGGCCTGGCGGCCGAGCGCGACACCCTGCTGCGCACCGCCGGGGAGCTAAAAGCCGCCCTCGCCGAGCAGCGCGCGCTCGCCCACGAGCTGGAGGGGCGGCTCGGGGAGCAGAGCCAGCTCACGGCCCGGCTCTACGCCGAGATCGAGCGCCTCAACGGGCTCGTCGCCACCATGGAGGCCACCAAGGCCTGGCGCCTGCACCGCACCCTCGAACGCCTGCGGGGCCGCCGCCCGTCACCCTGACGCGCACAGCAGTCGTGGCACCGACCAGGAGGGCGGCCCGATGCCGCGGAACCGCGCTCAGGCGCCGTACTGCTTGATCGCCGTGTCCAGACGCGGCAGCACCAGGAGCAGGAAGACCACCACCAGACCCGCCAGGCCGGCCAGGAGCAGGAAGAACGTCACCGGGCTCATGGTCTGCTGGATGCCCCCGAAGAAGCCGGACAGGTTGTTGCCGAAGGCGGTGGCCAGGAACCAGCCGCCCATGGTGAGGCCCACCAGGCGCTTGGGAGAGAGCTTGGTGACGAGGGACAGGCCCATGGGCGACAGGAAGAGCTCGCCCAGGGTGACCATCATGTAGAAGCTCGCCAGCCACAGGCCCGACACCTTCATCACCCCGCCGTTGCTGGTCAGACCGGCGCCGGTCATCAGGAGCAGGGCCCCGGTGGTCAGGATCATGCCCCACACCAGCTTGTGGGCAGTGGGCATGGGGCTGCCGCTCCTGATGCGCCAGCCGAAGAAGGCGACCACCAGCGGGGTCAGGAGGATCACGAAGATGGGGTTCCAGGACTGGTAGACCTCGGGGTTGATGACGGGCATGAACTTCCCTGGAGGCAGCAGCTTCGGTTCGTGCCCGTAGTGCTGGCGGTAGGCTCCGTAGATCTCCTCGAAGGTCTGCCGATCGAGCACGAAGAGGGCGATCCTCTTCCCGTCCACCTCGCGCAGGAAGGCCACCTGCCCGACGGGCGCCACACCATCCGGGACGGACACCGAGATCACGGTCTGGCCGTGGGCGCCCACCGCCTTGGCGATGTGCACCTGGCCGTTCGGGTAGACCGCGGCCGCCCGGTCCCGCCACTGTTTGGGAGAGTCGGGACCGATGTCGGCGACCTCGATGCCGGGCATCGCCGCCAGCGTCTCCACCGCCGACGTGTCCATGCGCTGCTGCCCGTACATGGCGGCGATGCGTTCGTCGTCCACCACCAGCAGGCTGTCGGGGTTCGGGCGCGGGACGTTCTCGCGGGCGTTGGCGTAGTACTGGGGCAGCCCCTCCTGCTCGGCCCAGGGGTTGAGGGTCGAGATCACCGCGTTGGAGCCGTGCACGCGCCGGTCGGTGTCGTCCCTGGCCCACTGGGTCATGGCCGAGCCGTTGAGGTGGAGGATCATGAAGAACGCGCCGCCCGCCACGTAGATGGGCAGCAGGGCCAGGAGCCCGGCGCGCTCGACCTGCTTGGCCTTCAGGCCGAGGCGGACGAAGAAGATCAGCACCGGCACCATGCCGGCCAAGAAGCCGCACACCGCCGGGCGCAGGGGGATGCTCGGCGGGAGGTAGGCTCGGGCGAGGAAGTAGCCCCCGACGCCCACCGCGAACGCGGGCAGCAGGATCTTGAGGATGATCTCGCCGAAGCCGGTGTCCTCCGGGTCCCGTTCCGGCTGCCGGTCGGCGCGGGACAGCAGTCGCCAGTTGGCACTCAACACCACCACCCCGATGAGCACCCCCAGACCGGCGGCGCGGAAGGTCCACAACCAGCCCAGGGTGTTGCGCACGATGGGGGCCACGTAGAACGTGGCCAGGAAGGCGCCGGTGTTGATGCCCATGTAGAAGATGTTGAAGCCGGAGTCGCGCTTCGGGTCCCCCGGCTCGTACAGGTTGCCCACCATCACCGAGATGTTGGGCTTGAAGAACCCGTTGCCGACGATGAGGCCGATCAGACCCAGGACGAAGAAGGAGAACCCGGGGACGCCCATGAGGAACAGGCCGCCCGCCATCATCAGGCCGCCCACCGCCACCGCGCGCCGGTAGCCCAGGAAGCGGTCGGCGATCATCCCGCCCAGAAACGGTGTGAAGTACACGAAGGCCAGGTACAGCCCGTAGATCTCGTTGCCCTTGGCCGACGGCAGCCCGAGACCGCCGCGCTCCACGTCGGTGGTGTAGAGCAGCAGGATCCCGACCATGGTGTAGAAGGCGAGTCGTTCCCACATCTCGGTGAAGAACAGGGGAAACAGACCCTTGGGGTGTCCGAACGCCATGGGGTTCACTCCTCGTCCGTAATGGATTCGGTCCCGACCGTCCGACCGAGTGCGGGAATCCTACCCGATCCCCGGCGGCGGGCCAAACCGCGCCAGTGAGCGGCGGCAGTGAGCGGCGGCAGTGAGCGGCGGCATGGTCACTCCGGGTCGTTATGTCTCATGAAGGTAGCCGGTGGCCGGCTCCACTGAGGCCGATCGGCGATCAGGTGATTCGCTCCGCGAGCTCGGTCCCCGCGAACCTCGCACGCGTCGGGTTCGCCAGAGTGGGAGCCAGGCACCGTTGAAGATGTGGCGCCTGCCCTTCTCGGCTCGATCGTGACGGTGCCTGGCACCGGCTTCGAGATCGCAGCGGGCATCGATGGGGAATGTCCCTCCTCTGGCACTCTCGAAGCGAAACGCCGCTGATCACTGTTCGCTGGTTGCTGATCGCAGACGCTGTTCACTGCCGCTGTCCGCCGTCCACTGATCGCCGTCGCGGCCGCTGCCGCTGTGGACGGACGCGGGCACGGACGCGGGTCGTCGGCAGCTAGGACAGAAGGCTCAGGGCCAGCGGTAGACCACGGAGTTGACGTTCATGCCCGCCCCCACGGACGCCAGGACCACGAGGTCCCCCGACTCCAGGCCGTGGTTGCCGAGCTTCCCTCGGCGGATGAGATCGAGCATGGTGGGCAGGGTGGCCACCGAGCTGTTGCCCAGCCAGGAGATAGTCATGGGCATGATGTCCGCCGGCACCTCCCGTCGACCGTAGAGACGGAACAGGCGCTTCAGGATGGCCTCGTCCATCTTGCCGTTGGCCTGGTGGATGAGCACCTTGGTCACGTCGTCGAGGCCGATGCCCGCACGATCCAGGCTCTCTCGGACCAGATCCGGCACCACCGTCAGCGCGTACTCATAGAGCTTGCGCCCCTTCATCTTGAGGTAGAGGCCGTCGGCGGTGTGCTCCGGGTCGTAGGACCCACCCATCCACATCAGCCCCGCGCCATCCAGGGTGTCCGACCGCGTCGCATGGGCCAGGATTCCCA
>Ga0315542_1000983_pt1 | contig 17992 bp, 22 predicted proteins | sample SalMarSW160120MG_FD_202541 | JGI IMG/M metagenome (GOLD analysis project Ga0315542, IMG submission 202541) | Salt marsh sediment microbial communities from the Plum Island Ecosystem LTER, Massachusetts, United States - Salt Marsh Sediment SW1601-20 ...
GCGCCTGTCGGGTGCATTATTAACCAGGTAGTTGCTGTTAAGCAATTTCGGCGTCCCGGATATTCCCTTTCAGAAACGAATCCACAGCCCCTCCCTTGAGCGACGTGATGGCTTGTAGAAGTAGCAATGCCGGTTATAAAGATATAAAGAAAAAAAGAGAAAAGAATAAAAAGAAATGGAAAAATCTTTTTTTATTGACATCTTTATATCTTTATGCTAGGCGTCAATTCATGAAAAAAAAGGTCTTTTCAACTCAGGTCAAGAATGACCTCCTTAAAGAGTTTAAGAAGCTCGCTATCGACCTGGAACGTCCCATAAACGACATCCTGGAGGAAGCCATGCAGGAACTCCTGGGGAAATACGGTAAAAACCGGCGCCTGCAATGAAACACGCATCATCCCTTTCTGATATTGTCCGCCAGCCGACACATATCAACACGAAATGGGATACGGGTGGATGCAACCAGATTTTAAAAGATTCCATTAACCTCTTAGAGCAGGAGATGAAAAATGGCATCAGATCTTTTAAATGAAAACGGAAAGCTGATATCGGAGAATAATCAATATATCCTTGCGGATATTGCCTTCTACCTTTCCGCAGCCCGTTCAGTCTTTGCCGGTTCCTTTACCTACCAGAGGGAATTCCAGGGTGAGGTGATAGGAGATAATCGCCGGGACGGTCTACGTAAGAAGGCCCTTGAAAGGATAGACAAGCTCCTTCTTGAGGAATTGATTTCCTATCTCCGGGACGAACCGGGGATGAAACCTTTTGCAGGTTCCAAAGAGCAACTGAAAGATGTGGCGGAAAGGCTCCTCAAAACCGAGATCATGGAGGAAAAACAAGAGGAACGGAACTACTACCTGAAGGCAAGAATGGTGGGAGATCTTGAATCGCTCAAGGGCGATTCAGATGTGCTGGCGGAGATGGAAAACAAGGTAAAAGCACTTGAAAACGCCGAACAGAGAGCAGCAGAGATTATTGAAGAAATAGAGCGGCTGAAAAAAGAAATAGAGGTGGTCAAAGTCAGGATACGCCTCTCTGAAGAAGCACCGGAACCTGAGATTGAGGAAGAAGAACCTGGATTTGAGATTGAGGAAAAAGAACCGGAACCCGATATTGAGGAAAAGGATTTGCCACTCATGGAACTGGAAAAGGGAAATGCATTTTATGAAAACGGGGAGTTTGATCAGGCCCTTGAGGCCTATACCAGAGCCATGGAAAAGGACGACAACTATCCTCAGGCCTATGTCAACAGGGGGATCGTCCATCTGAGGATCGGCGACTATGAGAACGCGATCCGAGATTTCAGCCGGGCCCTGGAACTGGAACCGGAGAGCGCATTTTTTCATATCAATCGCGGTAGTGCCTTTGTTATGAGTGGTGACGCTGAAAAGGCCATCGAGGATTTCAGCAGGGCGATTGATCTGATGCCTGAATCTGGAGAAGCCCGTTACAACAGGGGAATCGCCCTGTTGAAACAAGGGCAGGCCTACCAGACGGCTAATGACGACCTGACCCAGTTTATCCGGCTTCATCCGGAGGAATTCAAGGGGTATTTGAACAGGGGCGTAACGTTGTCTCACATGGGGGATCACGAGGCTGCACTGGAGGATTATGACCAGGCGATTCAATTGGATCCATCTGACGCCTCCGGCTATTTCAACCGTGGGAACAGCCGACTTAAACTGGGAAAAGTCTCCGACGCCATCGAGGATTATTCGCGGGCGCTGAGCCTAAACGCCGAGGAAAGGGATGCGTTTTACAACAGAGGCTTTGCATTCGTCCAGACGGGAGAGATGGAAAAAGCGCTGGAAGACTTTACCAGCGCTATTGCTTTGAATCCCTTAGAGACCGAGGCCTATCTGAGGAGAGGGTGGATTCATGCCCGGACGGGGAATGCCTCTCTTGCCACAGAGGACTGGAAAGAGGCTTTTCGGCTTGGAGATAAAAATGCTCAAACCTATCTCGACAAATATGGTTTTGGACAAGACGGAGACTCTGACCTTACTGCGTGAGAGATTGTGGTTCGCTTTCTGAACCAGACAGGTAACGGCTTTTTCCATTACGCGATCGTTTCTCCGGACCCTATGATTCAAAAGGATCCTTCCGGCTCCACACCTTTCCATCAGTCTGATTTCTGAGATGAATTTGCGTTACAAAAAAATGACCCTCTCAATGCTGCCTTTGGCGGCAATCTCGTATCTCTGCCTGTGTTTTTCCTGTAGTGCCGTTAAGACCGGTTACCGCCTCACCAAGGGAACGGTGAAAACCACTTACAGGATCACAAAAGGGACCGCAAAAGTGGCCATTGGAACGGGTAAGGTGGTCTACAAGGTGGGGAAATTCACCTTCCACGTGGTCATGGCACCCCTTTCCTGGCCCTTGACCCGACCCATCGACTCCATTAATGATTTGCCCCCGAAGGAGGCCATCAGGAAAGGCCAGGTCAAGAGGTCCCCTTACGTTGTCAATGGCAGGAAGTATGTGCCGTTTTCCATGGAAATAGCCGAAAAATACCATGAAAAGGGGATCGCTTCCTGGTACGGGAATGAAACTTTTAAAAAAAAAGGTGGACATATGACCGCCAATGGGGAAGCATTTAATCCGAATGGCCTCAATGCCGCACACAAGTATCTGCCCTTGCCCAGTTATGTGCGCGTGACAAATCTTGAAAATGGAAAACACATTATCGTAAGGGTCAATGACCGGGGCCCTTTTGTCGACGGCAGAATTATTGATCTGAGTGCCGGGGCGGCCAGAAAACTAGATTACTTCAAAAGGGGAACGGCAAGGGTACTCGTTGAGACAGTTAAGGTAGAAAGTTGAGGTCGCGGGAGACATGGAAGAGAAATCGGGCAGGTTTGAGAGCCCCGAAGCCTTTGAGGATCTAGAGCGATTCACTGCCTCGTGGAATGGCGGTGCAAGCCCGGTCAAGGACATTTTTTTGAGGATCAAGACGGTCCTTCTTGAACGCCCGGGGACCAGACTTGATTTCCACAGCCGGCCGGGAGTGAGCTATTCCCTGCGGGCCTCAAGGGTTATCGGAGCCTCGAGTCGTCTGTTTGCCTTGGTCGATGTGGTGGATGACGACCCTGAAAACCGCTGGCTTTCGGTCTGCTTTTATGCAGACACTGTGACCGACCCGGAAAGTTTGGGGAACCTGGTTCCGGAAGGGATCATGGGGGAGAATGGATATTGCTTTGATGTCTTTGAAGAGGATTCTTCACTCTTCGAGTACCTGGAAGAGCGGATCAGGGAAGCCTGCAAACATGCCGGGGACACATTATCATCGAACGGGGAAAGGGAAAGATGAAAGGATATGTACAGGTTTATACGGGTGATGGCAAGGGCAAGACGACCGCGGCGTTGGGACTCGCCGTGCGAGCCGCCGGTGCGGGACTGAAGACATTCATCGCCCAGTTTGTCAAGGGGATGAAGTACTGTGAGCTGGACTGTCTGGGGAGGTTGTCGGATTCCATTACGGTCAAACAGTACGGACGGGATTGTTTCATCTACAGGGAACCCGAAAAAGAAGACATCCGTGCTGCGCGGGATGGCCTGGCTGATGTCAGGGAAGTGATGCTTTCCGGGGAATATGACCTTGTCATCCTTGATGAGGCGAACATCGCGACCTATTACCAGCTTTTCTCCGTGGAGGATTTGCTGGATCTCATCGCGGCCAGACCGGAAGAGGTCGAACTGGTCATTACGGGCAGAAAGGCTGACCCCCGGGTCATCGACGCAGCCGATCTCGTCACGGAGATGAAAGAGGTCAAGCACTACTATCAGCAGGGGGTCCAGGCACGGGACGGGATCGAGAAATAGGGCAGATTAGGGGCGCTTTTGTATAGACGTTGACAACGGCGGGTTGTAACGATAAAAATAGAACGAACTGTAAACCGTCATGCCGGACATGATTCGATATCCACAACCTATTGAAATCGCGTGATTCCAGCCCTCTCTGGGATGACATTATCAAAAGATTCCTGATTTTTTACGACGGTATCATAAATGATGGCTTTGTAAAAAGTCATCATCGTGCCCATGGACGGGCACGCAAATCAATGGGGTGCATCGCAACCCGTTGATTTGTAAGGAAACCGAAAATCACACTTTTCGGTTTCTGTGAGTAAAAAGTCCATGGACGGACTTTTTACGGTTCCATCATAAATGTTGGAGTGGAAAATATATGAATTATATGGAGGATAGAGTATGACACAAGAGAACCGGATGGATCCTGAGATGTTCAACCTTGTCCTGAATACCATCGATAAACTGGAAAAGGACAAGCTCCCGTTGGAGACCAAGCTTGAGATGGACCGCTTGGGCGAATTTCCCATGCAACTGATCAAGTTCATGCTGAGCCCCGAGATGGCATTGCATCTCATTTTCATCCCCGAGATTTACGGGGGGCTGGGGGCCGGGGCCACGGAGGTTGCGGTGGTCTCCGAACGGATGGCCAAAATGGACCTGGCGATTGCAACTTCTTTCCTGGCCATTTGCCTGGGGATGGACCCGCTTCGGGTGGGGGCCACGGACGAACAGAAGAAAAAGTATATCGGCAGGATTGCCGAAGAGGGACTTATTGTCGCCTATGGGGTTACCGAGCCCAATGCAGGATCCAATGTCCAGTCTTTGAAAACCAAGGCGGAGCGTGTCCTGGACGAAGCAGGGAACATCACGGGATACAAGCTGAACGGCCAGAAACAGTTCATCACCAACGGGGGTGTGGCTGACCTCTACACGATCCTGGCGGACACGCCTGAAGGGCCTTCATTTTTCGTGGTGGAAGGCGGGACCCGGGGACTCATACCCGGAAAACATGAGGACAAACACGGCATCAGGGCCTCCGATACCTGCCCGCTCAGCCTGGAAGACCTCTTCGTCCCGAAGGATAATCTGATCGGCGGTGTCGAGGGGCAGGGCCTGAAAGAGGCCAACAAGGTCTTCGGTTACACCCGGTTGATGGTGGCCACTTTCGGCCTGGGAGGCGGGATGGCCGCACTGGAGAGGGCGGTTAAGTATTCCAAGGAACGGGTCCAGTTCGGGACGACCCTGGCGGAAAAACAGGGCTACACCCACAAGCTCCTCGTCCCACACGCGGTGCAGCTGGAGGCGGCCCGCGCCCACATAGAAGAAACAGCCCGCAGGCTCGACGGCGTTGAAGAAGACCTCCAGGTGGAAGGATCCATTGCCAAATATTTCGCCACGGAGGCCGGGGACGCCACGGCGAACGACGCCATCCAGGCCTTCGGCGGGTATGGGTACATGCGCGAATACGAGGTGGAAAAAATCAAGAGGGACGTGAAGATCCTCACCATCTATGAAGGCACGAGCGAAATCCAGAGAAACATCATATCCATGTTCCGCCTCAGGAGCACGGTGCGATCCAAAGGGGCCTTTTATCAGAATATGGCCGAGAGGCTCGAAACCCTGCCCTCGGACTGCGGCGGCGATCTTCTGGCCGGGGCCTTTCGGGCCTTGAATGAAGTGATCTTCGCCTCGAGGGCACACAAACTGAACCGGAACCAGTATGTGATGTTCCTGCTGGCGGACATCATGACCTGGTGCGAGGTGGCCGATGCGCTTTGCAGGAAGGCCGCGGTCTATGAACGTCGCTCCGGTTCCCGTTCCCCGGAATATATCAAGGCCTGTGCGCGGCTTTTTGCCAGGGAAGCGCTGGAGAAAACCTACATGAACGGCGTCAGGATCCTTCAGGGCTGCGAAAAGACGGTTGATGACATGATGGAGACGCTCGAAGGGCTAAAACTTGGCGAGGCCATGAGAAATACGCTCAAGGATATGAACCAGGTCTCCGCTGAACTCGTCTCGTAAGCTAATAGAGGTTTGGGATACCCCTTGAAAAGTCATTACAGAATGAGGTCGGCGCAACACAGGTCTCGGAGGAAAGAGGGCGGAAAAGATCGAAGTGGATACGAACACCCCAGGATCGAACAGGGGCTGAAGCGTGTTTTCTCCAGAATCGGCGTCCCTGAAGAAGGGGCTTTTAAGCCCGATCCTTTTCAGTTGGAGGCGCTGGAACTCGTCAGGGATCATGATGTCCTGGTTTGTGCGCCCACCGGCTCCGGCAAGACCTGGGTGGCATCTCAGGCCATCCGGAACTGTCTTATGAAAAACATGAGGGTCTGGTATGCCTCTCCCCTCAAGGCTCTCACCAATTCCATATATGCCGAGTTCTGCGGCGATTTCGGAAAGCAGAATTGTGGAATCCTGACGGGCGACAGAAAAGAGAACCTTGAGGCTCCCGTCATTGTCGGGACAACCGAGATCCTGAGAAATCAGCTCTACGATGTGATGCACCAGGGGGGTACCCTCCGGTCCGACCTTGTTATCCTGGATGAGGCCCATTACCTGAGCGATCCCGAGAGGGGCGTTGTGTGGGAGGAGGTCCTCATTTATCTCCCCTCGAGGGTCAGACTTTTACTCCTTTCCGCAACCATATCCAATGCCAGAGAAATCTGCGGGTGGCTGCACAAGATTCGCGGAACACCCATGCGAGTGGTGCGATCGGACCAGAGACCGGTACCGCTGAACATGCTTTTCCTTTTCCCGGACGGGCTGCTTTCCCCCCTGTCAGGTAAAAGAGGGCTCGTACCCAAGATCAAGAAATTCATGGGTGCAAGCGGGCACAAGGGGCGAAGAGGACGGTCCGTTGTAAGATTCGGGGCCGTGATCGAGGAACTGAGACAGTTCGATCTTCTTCCGGCCATTTTCTTTCTCAAATCTCGGTCTGACTGCGACAAGGCCCTGCGAACCTGTCCATCGGTTGAGACCCCCCTCAAGCTGAAAATGCGCCTCAGGCAGGGAGTGCAATCATTCCTGGAAGAGTATCCCCACCTCAGGGAGCATCGGCAGTTGGGAAGACTCCTCAAATCCCGGGTGGCTTCCCATCACGGGGGCCAGTTGCCCTACTGGAAAGTACTCATTGAAAGGATGATGGGGTTTGGGGTTCTGGAGGCCATCTTTTCCACCTCTACCGTTGCGGCGGGCGTCAATTTTCCCGCCAGGACCGTGGTCCTCGTTCAGAGCGACAGGTTCAACGGACATGATTTCGTTGACCTGACCTCCACGGAACTCCACCAGATGGTGGGCCGGGCAGGGAGGCGGGGAAAAGATCATATAGGCTTTGCAGTGGTCCTTCCCGGAATTCATCAGGATCCCAAGCTGATCCATGAACTGAGTGATTCATTGCCGGAACCTATCGTCAGCCGGATCCATATCAATTTCTCTATGACATTGAATCTGCTCCTCTCACACACCCCTCTGGAGGTCAGGGATCTGCTTGAGCGGTCATTTGCCCGGTTTCAGGAGGAAGAAAAGAGAGGAGATCCTGCTGGATACCCTGAAGGCAGAAACGAAGACCTCTGGGACAGCTTCAGACACCATTTGCGGTTTCTCGAGAAGACCGGGTTTGTGGACAAGACCGGGAAGTTGACGCCTGACGGGTACTGGGCAAGCAAGCTCAGGGTGGACCAGCCTCTGCTCATTGCAGAGGCCATTCGAAAAGAAGGTCTGGCGGGGGCTGAACCGTTGCTGCTTGCGGGCGGATTGGCTCCCTTTGTGTGGGACCGCTCGCGGGAGGTTGAACTACGCGTTGATCAGCAGATCGATTTGGCGGACATGGAGTCCTTTTTTGACGCTATACTTGTTTCTATCAATGGCCTTAAGGGACTCAAGACCAGGTGGGGTTTTCCAACGCCCCCCATCTCTTTTTGGCCGGCGGCAGCCCTCCACCTGTGGGCGGGTGGCCTATCATGGGATGAACTCCTGCGGATTGTGCCTGTCGGAGAAGGAGATATGGCCTCCCTGGTCATGCGGACAGCGGACCATTTGCGCCAGGTATTCAGCCTGAAGGATACGCACCCGGACCTGGCAACCATTGCCAAAGAAGCCATCGGCCTCATATTGAGAGAGCCGGTCTATGTCCTCTAGCAGAACCAAAAGGGGTGGGGAGCAGGAAGTGAGGGTGTCGAGCTATGCCGGATACCAGGCGGATGAGAGGCCTCTCCACTTTATTCTTGAAGAGCGGAAGCATGTCGTGAAAAGGGTCCTGGACCAATGGCGGGAACCGGATGACGATTTTTTCAAGGTTGAGACGGAGGACGGGCAGGTCCGCATGTTGAAGCGAGACCGAGAGGCGGATCGATGGTTTGTCATATGAAAGAAGTGATGGGTTATTTATTTCCAGTCCCTAAAATAGCCGAACCGAACCTGACAATCTTTTTCAAATGCTTTCTAAACACTCCGGCGGGAATGGACGCCGATTTGGGGTTTGGCGGTAGGCAGTAGAAAACGCATAGGTTTAGGAGGTGTAAACCCCAAATAACCGTCCATGTCGGAGTAGAGTGCCACGTGCACTATGAGAAAGCACATGAAAAAGAATCTCAGATCCGCTTCCCTAGACCCATAAGATAAAGCGACTTCGTTAGAGGTCCAAGGATGGTATGGGTTAGAGCTCGGTGCTGTAGACCCATTGATAGTTGATGGGTCTCGCATTCAGGGCAGCGGCTTTGGGGTGGAGATATTCAAACCAGAGTTTCAACCAGTTGTAGGCCGGCCAGAGATTCCTCAGCCTGCCGTCTTCCGGGGGTTTGGAGTAGGGCGTGTAGGTGTAACACACTTCTGAAATACCCACATAGTAATCCTGAGCGGGATACACGTAGTTGGACACAAAGGTCTCGGGGGTCATGGATTCTCGCTCCGCCAGGGCCTCGATTTCCTTTTCACTGAGATGAACCAGGAAGAACTTTGATACCCCTCTTTCCGAGTATTTGTACATGGCCCGCGATTCTGAACTGGACACGAAGACCGTTGATACGTAGTCCATTTTCTTCAAGAGCTGGGCCGCGATCAGGCCGGCCGTTCTTCTCCCGCCCACGCTGTGGTGGCAGCCGTAATATTCGAAAAGCTTGTTTTGAAGTATGCGGGCCTTGTTGTCACCCTTTTCATAGAGATTGTTTTGGATGTACTTGAGCCATTTTCCCAGGTCTTCGGCCGCATCAGCGATCGGCCAGTCAATTTTTACGTGGAAGTGGGTCAGGCAATAGCGATTCCTCTTCTTAACATTAGGGTCCTGTTGGATGAGGAGGGCATAGTCCACATTCAGGAGGTCTTCCAGCAGGCCGAGAAAACCTGGATTGTCAAAATACCGCAAGTTGCGGTTATACCGATCGAAAAGTGAAAAATTGGCGAGATATTCGATGTTTTTCTTGAGCAGAGTGTTCTCGGGAAAAAAACGGATGTAGTTTTTCAGTTCGGGCCGGACGATGTCTTCATAGAAGATGACGATAAAGGTATTGAAGAGTTCCGACTCCTTTTCCATCTTTTTTGATTTGGGCCTCAGTTCGCTTTTTTCAAGGAAGGTGTATTCAACCCCGTTCTTCACGTAATTGTAATAGGAATCGATGAGGGAGATCTTCATGAGGCGCCGTTCGAGTTCGTCCCTGAGGACTTCGTAAAGGGAGCGCCTCAATCTTTCATAGTAGTGCAGTTGCTCTCTGAACTTCCACATGGCCGGTAAGAATTACCCCCTTGGAAAAGGCGAGAAAATGTTAGATATATTGACTAGATACATAATAGAAAATCTTCGCGGTGTCAATAAAAATAATTAGACCCAAAGGAAATCGCTATTGAAAAAAAGTATTTTTTTGGTGTATGATGAATACTCGACAAAGGATTAATTCCCTTGACAAAGGGAATGTGTTTTATATACTGACCCTTTTAGTTTTACCTGTCGATACTGAACCTGGGATTTCATGAATACGAGCATATGAGTACCCGGCTTCACCTTCGACGAAATCTGAAACTCATGGTGATTGATCTCAGAAGTATCCTCCATGGGACCAGGGAATTTAACTTCCTCATGGACCGGGATTGGTGGCGGGAAAACGGCCTCAATGACTCAGTCATTGGCCTCGCGTCACCATTAAAGGTCAGGGTGGGCATTTCCAATTCAGGAAACAAGTACTTCCTGGATGGGCATCTCAGCGGAGAGGTCACTGTTCGATGCGATCGTTGCCTTGAACATTACGGATATAAGCTGGACACCGGATTCCTTGTGGCCCTCGTGGTACGGCAGTCGGAGAGCGGTCAAGTGGAGGTTGAGCTCTTTCAGGAAGATCTTGCAGTTGAACTTATTGACGGTTTTGTTATAGATCTTAATGAAATCGCCCGCGAACAGGTTTTCCTTGCCCTCCCCATGAAAAACCTATGCCGCGATGATTGTGCGGGCCTGTGCCGCCTATGCGGAAGCAATCTGAACAGGGGCACATGTCGGTGTATGGCGAAAACGGGTCACCCCGGTTTTTCTAAATTGAAACATTTGAAAATAAAAGGAGCTTAGACAAATACCATGGCTGTACCCAAAAAAAGAAAATCAAAGGCCAGACGTGACACACGTCGGTCGCATGATCATGTGAACTTGACCGGCGTCACCAAGTGTCCCCAGTGCCATGAGGCTGTATTGCCGCACCATGTCTGTCCCGCGTGTGGGACCTATCGGTCAAAGACTATCCTGAAAACGGAAGAGGAATAGAATGAAGATAGCCCTGGATGCCATGGGAGGGGACAGTGCCCCTGACGTGGAAGTGCAGGGAGCCCTGGATGCCGTCGAGGAATTGGGCGTCGAGATCACACTGGTAGGGAACCGGGCGTCCATTGAACGGTCCCTGGGATCCAGGGCAAAAGCGGAGAAGCTGTCCGTCTATCACTGCGACGAAGTGGTGGGGATGGATGAAACTCCCTTGAAGGCCGTAAGAAATAAAAGGGATTCATCTATTCGAGTAGCCTTTGAATTGGCCAAGCAAGACAAGGTCGCAGCGGTTGTGAGTGCCGGAAATTCAGGCGCCACCATGGCAGCCGGCGTGCTGATCCTGGGACGCATGAAAGGCGCGGAAAGGCCGGCCATTGCGAGTATCTTTCCTGGTCAAAAAGGCCCGGTGATCCTCATTGATGTGGGCGCAAATGTGGATTGTCGCCCGGAGCACCTTTTCCAATTCGGCGTCATGGCCCATGCCTTTGCAAGCGTCTGTCTCGGCGTTCAGGACCCGAAAATCGGTTTGCTCAGTATCGGGGAGGAAGGGAGCAAGGGAAACGAGCAGGTTAAGCTCACGCACGAACTTTTTGAAAAGAGCCCCCTCAATTTTTCAGGAAATGTAGAGGGGAGAGATATCTTCACGGGCGATGTGGACATCATTGTCTGTGACGGGTTTGTGGGTAATGTGGCCCTGAAATTGACGGAAGGGCTGACAGAAACCGTATCCACTATGGTAAAAAGGGATTTGAGGCGGTCTTTCTCCGGAAGGATGGCGTCTTTTCTGGGGCGCAAGGCACTGAGGAATTTTATCGGAAAACTGGACTATGCCGAATATGGGGGGGCGCCGCTTCTGGGTATCAATGGCGTGGGTATTGTCTGCCACGGCGCCTCATCGGCCAAGGCTATCAAGAATGCCATCAAATTGGCCGCACGATACGCCATGAATGACACCACCGTCAGGATGGCCAGGTTACTGAAGAATCCAAAGGCCACCTAGTTTTCTTTGTTTGAAAGGAAAACAAATGGATGATAAGGGCAAAAGAGTGGTGGTAATAACAGGCGGCTCCATGGGCATTGGACGCTCTATCGCACTGAGATTTGCCGAGGAAGGCCCCAAAATCGTCATTGTCCACTATGATCCCGATGAAGAGGCCTCCCAAGAGACCCTGGCCTTGCTGAAAGAAAAAGGGCTTGAAGCCGTCAGTTATAAATTGAACGTGGCTTCCTGGGATGGGGTTCTGGCCTTTTTCAAAGAAGTCCTTTCCGATTACGGAAAGGTCGATGTGCTTGTGAACAATGCAGGCATTACAAGAGACACACTCTTGATGCGCATGAGTGAGCAGGACTGGGATACGGTCATCCAGGTCAATCTCAAAAGCGTATTCAATTGCACCCAGGCCGTTGTCCGGGCGATGATGAAAGAGAGGTATGGCCGGATTGTCAACATTGCCAGCGTGGTGGGGCAGATAGGAAACGCCGGCCAGGCCAACTATTCCGCCTCCAAGGCGGGAATCATGGGTTTTACCAAGACAGTTGCACGTGAGGTCGCACCCAGGGGCATTACGGTCAATGCCGTTGCACCGGGGTTCATCGATACGGAGATGACTGCCGTGCTCCCGGAGAAAGTGAGAGAGAGCTTTATCCAGCAGATACCACTGGGCAGGATGGGAAAGCCCGAAGATGTGGCGGAAACGGTTTACTGGCTCTGTTCGGATGCAGCCGGCTATATTACAGGCCAGATTGTTCATGTGAATGGCGGGATGTATATGTAAAAGGCCCGCACGATTTGGAAAAATCAAGTAGGTTCATTTCTTAAATATACTGAGGAGGTATCAGCAAATGTCAGTTGTCGAGGAGAAGGTCAAAAAAATTGTTTGTGAGCAGTTGAATGTATCCGAAGAGGACGTGGTTTCAGAGGCGTCATTTGTGGATGATCTTGGAGCGGATTCATTGGATCAGGTTGAATTGATTATGGCCATGGAAGAAGAGTTCGACATATCCATCCCGGACGAGGACGCCGAGAAGATCGGCACCGTCCAAGATGCCATTGATTATGTCAAAAACGCTATTGCCTCGTGATCCTTTTCAGAGCGCCTTGGCGCGGTATGTTCAAATAGAGAAGAGGAGTTTGAAATGGCCAGAAGGGTTGTGATAACCGGCCTGGGAGTTGTATCCCCTCTGGGAACCGGTGTAAATGAAAACTGGGAGGCCTTGTGCGCCGGCAGCTCAGGAATCGGTCGGATTGAGAAATTTGATGCCTCTGCTTTTCCCTGCCAGATTGCAGGGCAAGTAGAAGGTTTCAGGCCCCAGGACTTCATGGATAAACAACAAATCCGTCGTTTTGACGTCTTCATCCACTATGCGGTGGCTTCGGCTCGGATGGCGATGGAAGACTCCGGATTGAAGATTGACGAATCAAACGGAAGCCGTGTGGGTTGTATAACCGGCTCCGGTTTGGGCGGCCTGGAGATGCTCGAGCATTTTCATTCCACCCTGTTGGATCGCGGCCCCCAGAGAATCAGTCCCTTCTTTATTCCCGGTATAATTGCGAACATGGCCCCCGGACAGATCGCCATTGAGTTCGGGGCCAAAGGACCGAACCTCTCGATTGAGACGGCCTGTGCGGCCAGCTCCCATGCCATCGGGGAGTCCTTCAGAATGATCCGTGAAGGCATCGCAGATGCCATGATCACGGGGGGGGCAGAGGCGGTTGTAACACCGTTGGCACTAGGGGGCTTTTGTTCCATGCGTGCACTTTCCACACGAAATGACGAACCCGAAAAGGCCTCCCGCCCTTTTGACCTGGACAGGGATGGGTTCGTCATGGGAGAGGGGGCGGGAATACTGGTTCTGGAAGAAATGGAACACGCCCTGGAGAGGGGAGCGAAAATCCGCGCAGAGGTTATCGGGTACGGCCTGAGTGGTGACGCCTACCATATCTCTGCACCACACCCGGAAGGCGAGGGTGCCATTAATTGCATGCAAATGGCCATAAGATATGCGGGACTTAAACCGGGTGATGTGGAGTATATCAACGCCCATGGAACGTCCACCCAATTGAATGATCTCTCGGAAACCAAAGCCATAAAAGCGGTGTTTGGTGAGCATGCCTATAAGCTGGCGGTAAGCTCCACAAAATCCATGACCGGTCATCTTCTGGGAGGCGCTGGTGGGGTGGAGGCCGTTTATTGCGTGCTTACCCTTGAGCATGGAATCATTCCACCCACCCTGAACTACGAAACGCCGGACCCGGACTGCGATCTGGATTACGTCCCCAATGTGGCTAGAAAGGATGACGTCAAGGTCGTCATGTCCAATTCGTTTGGATTCGGCGGGACCAACGCGTCGCTGATTTTCAGGTCTTTTTCCAACTGATCTGAGCCCTTGCCGTCCAACCGGCCCCTTCCGGTTCCAGGTCTTATGTGTCTGTGATTTTATTCTGATTTCGGATTTCGTTAGCAAAAAGTTCAGGCACGGACTTTTTACGCTTACATCAAATCAGGGGAAGGAAAGGTTTTCATGAAGATTAGGATTGGATCGGATCATGCAGGCTTTGATTTAAAGGAGGTTTGCAGACAGTTTCTCGAAGACCTGCCCAACTGTCAGATCAAGGACGTGGGAGTGTATAACCGCGAATCTGTCGATTACCCCAAGATTGCCCATCTGGTGGCCCAATCCGTATCAAGAGGAGAGTGTGACCGGGGGATACTGATCTGCGGCACCGGTCTGGGCATGAGCATGGTGGCGAACCGCCACAAAGGCGTTCGTGCGGCCGTTTGCTGCAACCTCTTCACTACGAGGATGAGCCGGGCCCACAACGATGCCAATATCCTCTGTATGGGGGGGCGTGTCATCGGACCGGGGATTGCCCTTGAAATGGTAGAGCTTTTCATGAAAACCCCTTTTGAGGGGGGGCGGCACCAACTGCGCTTGGACCAGATCGAATAGAGACTTTTTCTTATGGGGCGCAATTTACAGATGAAAGACAGAGAAGTCGAGGAAGCCATTCGGGCGGAAATGCACCGGGAACAGAACCGCCTGGTCATGATTGCTTCCGAGAACTATGCCAGCCCGGCCGTCATGCAGGCCCAGGCCAGCGTGCTGACAAACAAGTATGCGGAGGGCTACCCCGGTGCCCGATACTATGGGGGTTGCGAGCACGTCGATGTCATTGAAAGGTTGGCCATTGAACGGGTGAAAAGGCTTTTTCATGCCCCTTATGCCAACGTCCAACCCCATTCGGGTTCCCAGGCCAACATGGCCGTCTATTTTGCCTTTTTGAAGCCGGGTGACGCTATCCTGGGCATGGATCTATCCCATGGGGGCCATCTGACCCATGGCAGTCCCGTAAGCTTTTCAGGAAAACTGTTCAAGGCGTTTCACTACGGGGTCAATCCCCGAACTCACCGGATTGATTACGAGCAGGTTATGGATCTGGCCAGGCAGCACCGACCCCGCATGATTATTGCCGGAGCCAGCGCCTATCCGAGATTCATCGATTTTCAGACCTTCAAGGAAATTGCCCACGCAGTGGACGCCTACCTGATGGTTGATATGGCCCATATCGCAGGCCTGGTCGCCACGGGTCTGCACCCTTCCCCGGTAGGTGTGGCCGATTTTGTAACATCGACCACGCACAAGACATTGAGAGGCCCCCGTGGAGGTCTCATTCTGGCGGAGGAGGTCCATGGCGGGAAGCTGGACAAAGGGGTCTTTCCAGGGACACAGGGGGGACCCTTGATGCATATCATTGCCGCCAAGGCGGTTGCCTTGGGTGAGGCCCTCAGGCCGGATTTCCGAAAATATCAAGAACAGGTGCTCGGAAATGCCAAGGTCCTTGCGGAGGAACTGACAGGTGCAGGATTGGACCTTGTTTCCGGAGGGACGGACAACCATCTGATCCTGGTGGATTTGAGTCGCGGAAAGATGACGGGTCTCGATGCGGAAAAGGTCTTGGGCGAGGCCGGTATCGTGGCCAACAAGAACACCATCCCATTTGACAAGAACGGCCCCAAAACCACAAGCGGCCTTCGTCTTGGAACACCGGCCCTTACGACCCGGGGAATGGGTGAGACGGCCATGAAAGCCATTGCCGGTGTTATTGTAAGGGTGCTGGACAGGCCTTCGTCAGCGGGCGTACTGAAGAAAGCCCGTGAGGTGGTATCTGAACTGTGTGAAGCCTATCCCATTTACGCCGAACTGGCGGGGAGGGCCTGATTTGAATAGACCTTCCTGGGATGAATATTTCATGACCTTTACCAGGGTCGCCGCCAGTCGATCGACCTGCCTGCGGCGGCATGTCGGAGCTATTCTGGTCAAGGACAAGAGGATTTTGGCAACCGGATACAACGGTGCTCCTGCGGGCATGAAACACTGCCTGGAAGTGGGATGCCTCCGGGAAAACACCTCCATTCCTTCGGGCACGAGACACGAGTTGTGCCGGGGGCTTCATGCGGAACAGAACGCCATCATTCAGGCCGCCTACCACGGTATATCCATCAAGGGGTCGACACTTTATTGCACGAACAAACCGTGCGTTATCTGTTCGAAGATGATCATTAATGCCGGGGTCCTTTCCGTCTGCTATGATGAGGGATATGATGATCCGCTGGCTGATCAGATGTTGAATGAGGCAAAAATAGTCCTGACGAGGTTTCATCCATGAAATGCCCCTTTTGCAGCGAGATTAATAATAAGGTCATTGACTCGAGGCTGAGCAAAGATGGCCGTACGATCCGACGTCGCCGCGAGTGTATTGAATGCGACAGGCGTTTCACCACTTATGAAAAGCTTGAAGATGTTCTCCCCATGATCGTAAAAAAGGACGGTCGAAGAGAGCCGTTCAGCCGCGAAAAGATCATTTCAGGGATCCGCAGCGCCTGCCAGAAGAGACCGGTCAGCGCCACCAAGATTGAAGAGTTCGTGGACAGTCTTGAACTCCATTTTCAGGAATTGGGCAAGAAAGAGATTGACAGCACTGAGATCGGAGAGAGGGTCATCAAAATACTCAGGGAATGGGATGAAGTGGCCTATGTCCGGTTCGCGTCGGTCTACAGACAGTTCAAGGACATCAAGGAATTCATGGCGGAGCTTGAAGATATCCTGAAATCGAGAAAGGAAGCGGACCTTAGCTAACCTCCGTCGGCCGTCTCATCACTCCCCAGCTCCCGCTGAGCACACACACCTTCTTCTCCCGATAAGGTGAATCTGCCTTTACGAGTTGTCCTTTGACCTTCCTGAAAATTCCGGATGTGTTGATCAGGATAAAAAGGGGTTTTTTGAAAGCGAAATGGATTTGCAGGAAAAAAGAGATTCCAAATTTATGAGAGAGGCCATTCGGATGGCCGAAAAGGGGCTCGGGCGCACGGCTCCCAATCCGGCAGTGGGGGCGGTCATTGTGAGGGATGGAGTGGCCGTTTCAAGGGGATACCATCGGAAGGCAGGGGCCCCCCATGCAGAGGTTGACGCGCTTGACAAGATTGGCGGAAGGGCGGAAGGTGCCACTCTCTATGTAACCCTCGAGCCGTGCAACCACACCGGCAGAACGCCACCCTGCACAAAGGCCATTCTGGATGGAGGCGTTGAAAGGGTGGTTGTGGGCATGGAAGATCCCAACCCTGAGGTGAAGGGCGGCGGGTGTTCCTTTCTGGCGGCAAACAACATCGAGGTGAAGACCGGTGTTCTTGAGCCGGAATGCCGTCGTCTCAACGAGGCCTTTGTGAAGTACGTTACCTCAAACCGACCTTTCATGATTGTGAAATCCGCCCTGACACTGGACGGATGGACGGCCACGGTAGAGGGCGATTCCAAATGGATCACCAACGAACGTTCCCGGACCTTTGTCCACCGCTTGAGGGACCGTGTGGATGCCGTGATGGTCGGCGTCGGTACGATCCTGGCCGATGATCCGCAATTGACCTGCAGGTTGAAGCGTGGTAAGGGAAAAGACCCCCTCAGGATCGTAGTCGATACCCATTTGCGGACGCCCCTCCAGGCACGCGTGCTCGGTCTTGATTCATCGGCCGCAACGCTGTTCGTTGCGGGTCCTGAGGTGAACGGAAAGACCGTCGAGGAGATTGAGAATACGGGCGCCTCCGTGGTGGTCTGCCCCACCGGAAAAGCCGGAATTGACATGTCAGCCCTGATGGATATACTGGGGAAAAGAGGTATCACGCAGGTCTTGGTGGAAGGAGGGGCAGGTATTGTGGGCTCTCTCCTGAGGGAAAAACTGGTAGATAAATTTTTCATTTTCAAGGCACCCAAACTCCTCGGGGGTGGAGACGGCATTCCCATGGCCGCCGGCCCTGGTCCCCGAGTGATGGGGAAAAGTCTTCCCCTCAAGGATCTTAAGGTGAGACGTTTCGGCAATGATATCCTTGTGGAGTGCTATCCGCACTATGGTGCAGTGCCTTGACTTCGAGGGCTGTTGTCAGCACG
>Ga0315542_1000985_pt1 | contig 17962 bp, 6 predicted proteins | sample SalMarSW160120MG_FD_202541 | JGI IMG/M metagenome (GOLD analysis project Ga0315542, IMG submission 202541) | Salt marsh sediment microbial communities from the Plum Island Ecosystem LTER, Massachusetts, United States - Salt Marsh Sediment SW1601-20 ...
CGAGGCAGCATATGATCAGTATGACGGGTATTTCCAACAGGTTTTGTTCGATTATTACAACCCCGTTTCTATCCTCGACCTGAACACGAATGAAGGAAAAAACAGAGTCTTGAATATGTCCTTGAAAGGAACCTATGAAATTATTCCCGGTCTGGCCCTTGATGCTTTTTACTCTATACAAAACAGCGGCGATCTTGGAGGCGTTTATTATGACAAGAACGATTACTGGGGAGGAATGAACAGGAATGGTCTTGCTTCGAGGAGTGCAAATAATTATTCAAGCAGACTTTTTGAATCAACCGCACATTATACCGGGGATATAAGTTCTTCTGTGAATATCACCGTTCTGGGTGGTTATTCTTACCAGGATTTTTTCAATGAAGGTTTTTACGCTCAGGGTGGAGATTTCCTTACTGACGATTTTACATTCAATAACCTGGGAGCGGCCCTTGATTTTAAAAATGGAAAAGGCACCATTACCAGTTATAAAAATTCAAATAAACTGATTGCATTCTTCGGACGTGTTAACCTGAATGTTAACAACATGTGGTTTGTTACTGCAAGTGCCCGGTATGAAGGATCATCGAGGTTTGGAGCTGATAATAAATGGGGACTGTTCCCGTCTATTGGCGGTGGTCTTGATCTGGCCAGCCTGATAAACGTCAGTTTTATTGATAACCTCAAAATCAGGGCAAATTATGGTATTACCGGTAATCAGCCAAATGATAGTTACCTGTCATTACTCCGCCTGGGTCCTCAGGGAAACTTCTACTATAACGGAGTATTTGTTCCCGGATATTCACCGGTAAGTAATGCAAATCCCGATCTTAAATGGGAAAAGAAAGGCGAGTTTGATGCAGGATTTGATTTTTCACTGTTTAAATCCAAGCTATCCGGTTCGTTTGACTTTTATACCAGAACCACAACAGACTTATTGTTCCAGTATCAGGTACCTGTTCCACCAAACCTTTACAACCAGGCTTGGCTGAACCTTGGAAAAATCAAGAGTAGTGGTATTGAATTATCGCTTAACTACAATGTCATAAAGAAATCAGACTTTTCTTACAACCTTACACTTACTCCTTCCTATAACCTTGAAAACACACTTGTTTCACTTTCCGGCACTTATAATGGCGCTGATCTTGAATATGGAAGACAGGAACTTGGTGACATGGGTTCTCCCGGACAGAACGGAACACCCATAGCAGTAGTAGAGGAAGGCAAACCGATCGGACAAATTCTGACCTACGTATATGAGGGAATTGATGCATCAGGTAAATTTGTCTTTAAAGACACAAACGATGATGGAGAAATCAGTGGTGCTGACAGGGTGGTAACCGGAAACGGGTTACCCAAGTTTCTGATAGGATTTGGCAATAACTTTTCTTACAAAAACTGGGATCTGAATATATTCTTCCGTGGTGTATTCGGGCATGACCTGGTTAATTCATTCCGGGCATTTTATGAAGTGCCTGCTTATATCACTTCATATAACCTGCCAAAAACAGCTGCAAATATTCGCAGTGCTGACGGAACACTTCTGGCAGTTACTTCAGGTACTTTATCAAGCAAGTACGTTGAAAAAGGAGATTTTGTTGCGCTCGATAACCTGGCCCTAGGTTACAACTTCAACTTGTCAAAAAGTTCGGTATTCAGTAAAATAAGGCTATATGTTGCCGGCAACAATCTGTTCTTTATTACTGGTTATACAGGTGTTGATCCTACCCCAAGATATGTGGATAGTGCCACAGATTTAGGAACTTATAATAGTCCGCTCGTAACAGGCATGGACCGAAGGAATACATGGTTCAGGACCAGGTCAGTGACTTTTGGAGCTAACTTTGTTTTTTAATCCAGAAAATGAATAAGATATGAAATCACAAGAAAGAAATAAAATGAAAAAATCACGATATCTGATCAGAGTCATTATGATTCTGTTGGGAGTGGCTGCTTTCAGCCAGGCTTGTACCAATCTGGATGAGGAACTTTTCAGTGAGGTTACGCCATCCAATTTCTTCAAATCTGATGCAGAGTTTGTTTCTGCATTAGGTGCCGCTTACACTCAATTTGGTGGGTATGCTACGGGTGATATTAACGAAGTGCAGGAGATGACCACAGATGAACAGGTTGTTCCAACCAGGGGATCCGACTGGGACGATGGCGGTACCCAGAGAAGACTTCATCTGCATTCATGGGGTTATGATGATGGATTCATGAATAATCCTTGGGATTTCTGTTTTTCGGGTGTTAGTACTGCTAACAGGCTGATCTATCAATTCCAGACTCTGGCTGACGGAGGACAGGTTGACGCAGAAGTAGCCAAAGCATATGTTGGAGAACTCACTGCAGTGCGCAGCTTCTTTTACTGGCAGCTGGTCGATATGTACGGAAACGTACCTTATGACAACGACTTTGCAAATGCCCAGGCAGCACCACCTCAGGTTCCGAGAGCAACAGTTTACGATAATGTTGTTTCAGATCTTGAAACTGCTGTTCCCGACCTTACACAAAATGTAGACGGAACAACATATGGCCGTATGAACTATTGGGCAGGAAAATTCCTGTTGGCAAAATTATATCTTAATGCCCAGGTTTATTCCGGCACAGCAGAATGGGACAAAGCAATCTCTGCATGCGATGAGATTATCAACTCAGGTAAATATTCTCTGGAATCAAATTATTTTGCCAATTTCAATGTGGACAATTCCAGTTCCAAGGAATTTATCTTTGCCATACCATACGACCAGATATTCTTCCAGGGATTCAACCTGAATATGGCAACTCTGCACTACGGCAGTCAGTTTACATATAACCTTACATCCCAGCCATGGAATGGTTACTGTACACTGGAGAAGTTCTATAATTCATATGAAGATGCTGATTTACGCAAAGGTGATGTGGGAACTGTCGATGGCCCTCAGGTTAAACGAGGCAACTTCCTTGCAGGATATCAATTTACCCTTTCAGGAGCACCAGTAATAGATGATGGAGCTGATGGCGCTGATCCGGACGGTAAACCTCTAAATTTTGGTAATATGGGACATACTCCGGCTGTACCTCAGATCAATGAACTGGGTCCTCAGGCCTGGCGTCAATCAGGGGTAAGAATTGGTAAATGGGAATTTCAGATTGGAGGTACTGAAAATATGAGCAACGATTATTCAGTATTCCGTTATGCCGATGTACTTCTGATGAAAGCAGAAGCTCTATGGCGTAAGAGTGGTAGTGCTACTGATGCCGGTGCATTGGCTCTGGTTAACCAGGTCAGAGAACGAGCTGGTCTTTCCGACCTGACTTCACTGGATGGCAAACTAAGTTTTGATTTGGAAGGTCCGGTTGTTGCAGGTGGAGAATTATTCAATGAAAGGGGACGTGAGATGTTCGCGGAACATTCCAGGCGTCAGGACCTGATCCGGTTTGGATTCTGGAGTATGGTCAATAAATGGGTTCTTCCACATCACAATACTACCGATGTTGTAAATGCAAAATCGGATCCTTATCTTAGCCTGTATCCGATTCCAAAACCAAAATTGGCTGCTAACCCAAATCTTGTTCAAAACCCGGGTTATTAGTAGCAATAATATTTGAATAAATTCTTTAAGAGAGCAGGCAATTATTATATTTGCTTGCTCTCTTTCTTTTTGCCAGTTTCTCCCCTACCTTTATAGAGTTTGGTTCAGGATTTTTAAGACCTCATCCCCCGGCCCCTTCTCCCAAGGGCGAAGGGGAGTAAGAAACAAGGGATAAGGGAAGTAAGAAAAGCGTGAATGTTTTTAAGTCCCTCTCCCCTGGGAGAGGGATTTAGGGTGAGGTAAGAATAACGGAGAGGAATTTAAGGTTGAGGTAAAAGAGTTGAATTATTTTTTTAAGGATTTATTTGTTAAACCCCTTACTCCATAAAATGCGATATTTGAGGTTCAGAGATTTATTTGCAGGGTTGGTGCTGATATCCATTTTGGTGTGTTCTTGTCATACCAGATTATTTGACAAGGGTAAAAGACCACTGTTTTCACTTCTCGACAGTAAGCATACTCATATCAATTTTGTGAATCAGCTTGAATATACCGAGGAATACAATACATACACATACAGAAATTTTTATAATGGTGCGGGTGTTGGCCTTGGCGATTTCAACAACGACGGCCTGTTGGATATTTATTTTTGCGGTAACCTTACAGGCAACAAGCTTTATATAAACAAAGGAAATTTTGTATTTGAGGATGTATCAGAACAAGCTGGCGTGGGCTGTCCGGATTCCTGGTCAACCGGTGTGAGTATTGCAGACGTTAATGGAGACGGATGGCTTGATATATACGTTTGCAAATCGGGAGATCCGCGGGGTAAGCATCGATATAATGAATTATTTATAAACAACGGAGACCTGACATTTACTGAAAGATCTGCGGAATACGGGCTTGCTGTCCTCGGATTATCAAACCATGCAGCTTTTTTCGATTATGACAGGGATGGGGATCTTGATTGCTATCTGCTGAACAATTCATTTCACTCTGAAAGTGAATTTGAGATGAAATCCGGTCAGCGAAATATCAGAGATCCCCTGGGTGGGAATAAATTATACCGGAATGATAATGATCATTTCGTGGATGTAACCAAAGAAGCAGGCATATACGAGAGCAGGATTGGTTTTGGTCTTGGTGTGAGTGTCGGGGATGTTAACCGCGACGGATGGCCTGATATTTATGTATCAAATGATTTTTTTGAACGCGATTACCTGTATATTAATAACAAAGACGGAACATTTACCGAATCGTTGGAGGATCAGATGAGGGAGATAAGCCTGGGCGCAATGGGCGGCGACATGGCTGATATCAACAATGATGCCTATCCTGAGGTCTTTGCAACGGAGATGACACCTGAAGGAAATTCAAGGCTGAAAACAAAAGCTCTGTTTGAAAGCTGGGAAAGTTATCAAAATAAAGTAAAAAAAGGCTACTATCATCAATTTGCAAGGAATGTTCTCCAGTTGAATAACCAGAATAATACTTTCAGTGAAATAGGAAGATATAGTGGAGTGAGCAGCACTGACTGGAGCTGGGGCTCCTTGATAATGGATCTTGACAATGACGGATGGAAAGATATTTATGTGGCAAACGGTATTTATAAAGATTTACTTGATCGTGATTACCTCGATTTGTACTCGAATCCTGCCATAATGAGATCAATAATAAAAACCGAGAAAAAAGCAATTTTAAGAATCATTGATATGATCCCGTCTGTTAAGGTCCCGAATTATGCATTTCATAACAATGGTAATCTCACTTTTACGAATCTTTCAGATTTATGGGGTCTGAATATACCTTCATTTTCTAATGGAGCTGCCTATGGCGACCTTGACAACGACGGAGATCTGGACCTTGTAGTAAATACTGTTAATATGCCACCTTTGATTTACAGAAATGAATCTGACAAGAGGCCCGGAACTAATTTTCTCAAATTGAGCCTTAAAGGAGCGGGGAAAAATACTAATGCAATTGGAGCAGAGGTTACTCTTTATTACGGTGGGAAAATAAATTACGAGGAACTTGTCCCTGCACGGGGATTCCAGTCAAGTGTGGATAATCGGCTTCTTTTCGGACTGGGCAAGTCGGAATCAGTCGATTCCATCATTATAAACTGGCCCGATGGGAAATGCTCTGTTATGCGTGATATTGCAATAAATCAGTTTATTACAGTAGATGAGAAAAATGCATCTGAGAGATGTTCTAAAGTACCAGAAAAATTTCCTCCTACTCTTTTTGAAAAGATTTCGCAACCAGAAGGTCTTGATTTTATACTCAGGGAAAACGATTTTGTGGATTTTGACCGTGACAGGTTACTCTTCCAGATGTTGTCAAATGAAGGACCTCATATTGCGGTTGGCGATATAAATGGAGATGGGCTGGATGATATATATATTTGTGATGCAAAAGATTCTCCCGGAGCATTGTACATACAGGATAATAAGGGCCATTTCAGAAAGACAAATGAATCATTGTTTGAAGCCGATAAAATATCAGAAGATACAGACTGTGCATTTTTTGATGCCGATGATGATGGCGATCAGGATCTGTACGTTGCCAGTGGAGGCAATGAGTTCCCTGCCAGTTCTTCTGCTCTTAGCGACCGTTTGTATTTAAATGATGGTAAAGGGCAATTTATTAAATCAGGACAAATACTTCCTGCCGGAAGATATGAGAGCTCTTCATGCGTAAAACCTGCTGATTTTAATAAAGATGGCGACATGGACCTGTTTGTGGGTACGCGTTTGCGTCCTTTTGAATACGGCCTCCCTGCAAACGGATACCTCCTGGAAAATGACGGGCATGGACATTTTACAAATGTGACAGCAAAAAAAGCTCCGGAATTGACAGGAATTGGCATGATAACGGATATGGACTGGGCCGATGTTGATAATGACGGAGATCCGGATATGGTGATAGTTGGCGACTGGATGCCGGTGAAGATCTTAATTAATGATAATGGTACTTTTAAAGACAAATCTGTGCAATTTGGCCTTACAGATACAGAGGGATGGTGGCATAGAATAGTAGCGAAAGATCTGAACGGAGATGGAAAAATAGATTTTGTTCTTGGCAATAATGGATTAAATTCGCGGTTTAAAGCATCGGTTCAGAAACCTGTAACAATGTATGTGAATGATTTTGATATGAACGGCAGTATAGAACAGATAATCTGTACATATAACGGGGATAAGTCATATCCTTTGGCAATGAAGGATGATTTAGTCAAGCAAATTCCTTCACTGGAAAGGAAATATAAAAAATTTGAAGACTATAAAGATGCCACAATCGAGGATATTTTTTCACCTGAGGTACTTCAGCGTTCTGTTAAATTAAGTGCCAGAATAATGGAGAATTGTGTGATGATAAATACAGGAACGGGATCATTCAGAATAATCCCTTTGCCGGTGGAAGCCCAGTTTTCACCAGTTTATGCAATAGATGCCGATGATTTGGATGATGACGGGAAATGTGATATTCTTATAGGCGGAAACCAGTACAGGGCAAAACCTGAGACCGGAATAAATGATGCAAGTTATGGCCTGTTTCTAAAAGGAAACGGCAATGGCACATTTCAGGTTGTTCCCCCGCTAATATCCGGTATCTCTACCAAAGGAGAGATGCGCGATCTGAAGATCCTTAAAATAAATGGAAACAAAATCATAACAGTAGCAAGAAATAATGAAAGTTTACAATTTTATAAATATTGATAATAAATTATGAAGACTAGACTTAACTGGATATTAATGATAATAATTTCCGGATTATTTATTTCCGGATGTTCACCGCGGGCAAAATATGAACGAATGCTAAAGCGTGAACTGGCGAGCGGAGTAAGATATGATACACTATTTCTGGGACTGTATTTCGGTATGCCCGAAAAGCAATTCTATGTACATTGCTGGAATCTGAACCAGAAAGGGATGATAAAGCAGGGTGAAAGCAATACAACTGCTGAATATGAACTGAAAGATGAATTGAAATACCCTGCATTAATGGATTTCTATCCAAGATTTATGCAGGGCAAAATTTCCGAGATGCCTGTTTCGTTTAAATACAAAGGATGGACACCATGGAACAAAACTTATTCATCCGATAATCTCCAAAAAGAAGTACTTAAATGGTATGAAAAAATCTATGGAGCTGGCTTTATAAAAGTTAATCATCCCTTACATGGTGCAGCTTATGTAAAGATAAACGGAAACCGGCGTATCACAATACTAAAACAAGACGAGTTACATGTTTGGGCTGTATTTACCGATATGTCTGTGGCAAAAGAATGGAACAGTCCCATTTTTACACCCGAAAATATTCAGAATGATACTACCAACAGTTCAAAAAGGTAGGATGATGGTAAAGATTCTATCCGACAGGATTTTAATCAGGCTGATCTGGATATTAATACCATTTCTCATATGGGCTTGCGGAAAACCGTCAGGAAATCATTTATTCACACTTATGCCCGCTTCAATTACTCATGCTGATTTCGTAAATAAATTAGATTATCAGAAACAACTTAAAACTAAATTCAACATTTATACCTTCCGTAATTTTTACAATGGCGCAGGTGTAGCATTAGGCGACATAAATAATGATGGTCTGCTCGATATATTCATGACCTCCAATATGGGGACCAATGCTCTTTACCTGAATAAAGGCAACTTTGAATTTGAAGATATTTCAGAAAAAGCCGGAATTCAGGGTATAGGGTGGTCTACCGGCGTCAGTTTTGCTGATGTAAATGGCGATGGTCTTCTGGATATCTATGTTTGTAAATCAGGGAGTGAAGAAGTTAAACACCAGAATGATCTGTATATCAATAATGGGGATCTAACATTTACTGAAAAAGCAAAGGAATACGGCATCGATGAACCGTCAGGAAATTCAACTGATGGTGTCTTTTTTGACTATGATAAAGACGGTGACCTGGACCTGTTTTTGTTGAAAAATTTTCCAAAAGCCATTGGGGATTTTAATCTAAAATTTAATCAACGACTTGTCCGTGATTCTGTTGGCGGTGATAAACTCTTCAGGAATGATAGCGGGAAATTTACTGATGTAAGCGAATCTGCCGGCATTTACGGAAGCACAATTGGATTTGGTATGGGTATTGCTGTCGGTGATATTAACCAGGATGGATGGATGGATATCTATGTGTCAAATGATTTTTTTGAACGTGACTATATTTACTTAAATAACCACGATGGAACATTCAGGGAATCAATGGTTAATATGATGAGATCGAACTCTGCAGCCTCAATGGGCGGCGATATGGCTGACATAAACAATGATCACTATCCGGATTTGTTTGCCACTGATATGCTTCCAGAACATAACGATCGCTTAAAAACTAAAACAACATTTGATAATTGGCAAAATTACAAATTCAGCATGGACAATGGTTATCACCAGCAGTTTACTCGTAACATGCTTCAACTTAACAATACTGATGGCACCTTCAGTGAAATCGGGAGGCTAGCCGGTGTCTCTTCTACAGACTGGTCATGGGGTGCTCTGATCACGGACCTCGACAATGATGGATTAAAGGATATTTTCGTTGCCAATGGAATATATAAGGATCTCACCGATCAGGATTATATTCAATATTTTTCAAATCGCGATATTGTTATGTCAATAGTGGTTGGCAAAAATGTGGATTACAAAACACTTATTGATGCAATTCCCTCGGTAAAAATTCCCAGCTATGCATTCAAAAATCTGGGAAATTACAGGTTTCAGAATGTGGCAGCCTCCTGGGGACTGGGAGATCCGGGTTTTTCAAATGGGGCCGCATATGGGGATCTCGATAATGACGGCGATCTCGATCTGGTAACAAATAATGTGAATTTGCCAATGTCTGTTTACCGTAATGAATCCAACCGACTGCTTCCTGACAATCATTATCTTAAAGTAATTTTAAAAGGGGAACCCGGAAATACCGAAGCTATCGGTGCTAAAGTGACTGTAAAACATAAGGGCAGGTTTTTTTATCTTGAACAAATGCCAATGCGCGGGTATCTGTCTACGGTCGATCCCCGTCCCAATCTTGGCCTGGGTCAATTGACAATGGTAGATTCATTAATTATAAACTGGCCCGACGACAGGACAACAGTCATGACCAATGTAAAAACAGATCAGACTTTGACTGTATATCAAAAAGACGCCATGCGGATGCCGCTTCATGTGGTTGATTCTGTACACTCCGAGCATCTGTATTTTGACAATATTAGTAATCAGAACCGGATAAATTTTGTACATAAAGAGAATGATTTTAATGATTTTGAACGGGAACCTTTGCTTTTTCAGATGATGTCAACCGAGGGACCACATATGTGTAAAGGTGATGTAAATGGAGATGGACTCGATGACATATATATATGCGGCGCAAAAGGACAACCCGGCACCCTGCTTATCCAGAATAAGAATGGCACGTTTGAATCGGTTGAGAAGCAGGTATTTGAACAGGATAAAATATCAGAGGAGACTGATTGTGCAATGTTTGATGCAAACGGGGATGGGGCTCCTGATTTATATATTGCCTGCGGAGGCAATGAATTTCCGGAGAGCTCATCAGCATTGATCGATCGATTGTATATAAATGACAGAAAAGGTCACTTTAAAAAATCCTCACAAATCTTACCTGCAGGGAAATATGAAAGTACTTCGTGCGTAAGAGCGGCAGATTACGATAACGATGGCGTTATGGAATTGTTTGTAGGCATCCGCCTTAAACCGTTTGAGTATGGAGTACCGGTAAATGGTTATTTGTTGGAGAATGATGGCAAAGGAAATTTTACTGATGTAACTTCCAGGATTGCCCCTGAATTACGCAGTATAGGTATGATCAAAGATATGCTTTGGGAAGATGTAGACGGAGACGGAGATGAGGACATGATAATTGCAGGAGACTGGATGCCTTTAAAAGTCTTTATAAACGAAAATGGTAAGTTTAAAGAAAAAAAGGACGCTTTCAGTCCCGATAAAACGGAAGGTTGGTGGAACAGTCTGACCGCCGGTGATTTTAACAGTGACGGACATATCGATTTTATTGCCGGGAATCATGGTTTAAACTCAAGGTTTAAGGCAACCCCTGAGAAACCGGTAAGCATGTATGTGAGCGATTTTGACCTTAATGGCACTGTAGAGCAGGTAATCTGCACTTATGATGGTGACAAATCATTTCCACTGGCTTTGAAACATGACCTTACCAGGCAAATACCGGGATTACTGAAGAAATACCCTAAATATGAGATGTATAAAGATCAGCAGATTACAGATATATTTACCCCTGAACAGTTAAAGAATGCAATCCATTTAGACGCTAATCTGCTTGAAACTTCAGTGTTTATAAATGATGGTACCGGGCATTTTTCGAGGAAAGTACTTCCCATTGAGGTGCAGTTTTCTCCGATTTATGCTGCATCGGCAGGTGATTATAACGGCGACGGGAATCTTGATATCTTACTTGGCGGTAACTTGTTCAATGTGAAACCTGAGGTAGGACGTTATGATGCTGATTATGGTGATTACCTAAAAGGTGACGGACATGGAGGATTTACCTGGGTTCCAGCTAAATTGTCGGGATTTCACCTTAATGGAGAGATAAGGGATATCATGGAGGTGGAAACTTCCAGGGGTAAAATTATAGTGGTCGCCAGCTGTAATGATCCGCTACAGGTTTTCAAAGTATCAGGCAGGTGAAACTTTTATATGAAAAATTCTGCATTAATTTTTCTTGTATTTTTATTGGTTTACTCCTGTAAACAGGAGAGTAAAAGAAGTGACCGCTTATTTACACTTATATCGCCCTCCTCCACTCATGTCGACTTCAATAACAAACTTACAGAAACTGAACAATCTAATCTTATTGAATACCTTTATTTTAATAACGGAGCAGGGGTAGCGGCCGGTGACATTAATAATGACGGACTGGTAGATTTATATTTCACTTCTAATCAAAATCACAATAAATTATATTTGAACCGTGGAAATCTCAAATTTGAAGACATTACCTCCGCTGCAGGTGTGGCAGGAACGGGTGACTGGAAAACGGGTGTTACAATGGCAGATGTAAATGGAGATGGTTTACTGGATATCTATATTTGCCAGGTAGGAAAATACAAAAGCTATCAAGGTAAGAACCAGCTCTTCATTAATCAGGGTAATCTGACCTTTAAAGAAGAGGCGCATGAATATGGGCTTGATTTTCAGGGTTACTCTACCCAGGCGGCCTTTTTTGACTATGATATGGATGGGGATCTTGATATGTACCTTCTTAACCATTCGGTACATACTTCGCGTAGTTATGGTAATGTTTCACTGCGTAATGAAAGAGATACACTCGCTGGTGACAAGCTATACAGAAATGATGAAGTGGATGGTAAGCAGGTTTTCCATGATGTCACGCTTCAATCAGGTATATACAGCAGTCAGATTGGTTATGGCCTTGGAGTAAATATATGTGATATTAATAACGATGGCTTTCCGGATATCTATGTATCGAATGATTTCCACGAAAATGACTATCTCTATATCAACAATGGCAATGGCACTTTCTCAGAACGTCTGACAGACTTCATTGCACATACCAGCAGATCGTCGATGGGTAATGATGTAGCGGATTTCAATAACGATGGTCTTCTGGATATTATGGTTCTTGATATGCTGCCGGATAATGAAAGAATTAGGAAACAATCTGGCGGAGAAGACGACTATGAGCTCTCTGAATTGAAACTCAAAGATGGTTATAATCACCAATTTGTTCGAAATACACTCCAACTAAATCTGGGAGGTGGTATGTTCAGTGAAATTGGGCGGTTAGCAGGGGTTTATTCTACCGACTGGAGCTGGTCCCCCCTGTTTTGTGATGTGGATAATGACGGATGGAAAGATCTTTTTATTACTAACGGCATATACCGAAGGGCAAATGATCTTGACTATATAAAATTCCTGACAGGCGGGAACAGGGTTTTTCCTTCACGCGATCTTACCAGGTACACTGATAAGAATCTTTATGAGAAGATGCCAGTCTATCCAAATATCAATTATATCTTTAAGAACAACCACGATCTGACATTCTCGAATATGTCAGGAGAATGGGGTTTTAATAACAGATCATACTCTAACGGATCCACTTATGCTGATCTGGATAATGACGGTGATCTGGATCTGATTACCAACAATATAAATGAAAAAGCTTCTATCTACAGAAATAATTCCGCCATCCTGTCTGCTAATCATTTTTTATCTGTAGTCCTGAAAGGGAAAGGACTTAACACCAGGGGAATAGGTTCGCGGGTTACCTTATATTGCAATGGATTAAAACAGGTAGCCGAGCAATTTGCGACACGAGGTTTCATGTCTGCCACTTCCGATGTGTTACATTTTGGATTAGGAAAGGCAAAATTAGTCGACTCAATTATTGTGCGCTGGCCTGATTTATCAGAACAGATTATAAGACATGTTCCTGTTGATGAGATTATCACGCTGGAAATGAAAAATGCGACTAAAACGCTAACAAAAATGAATCAGGCAGATGAAAACATGCGATTGTTCTCCCCCACCCTGATTCCTGGCCTGGAGTTCAAACATCAGGAAGATGATTGGGTGGATTTCTACCGTGAGCGGCTCATTCCCCATAGTTTGTCGGCTGAAGGACCTGCTCTGGCAGTTGGTGATGTAAATGGAGACGGGCTGGACGATCTGTTCATTGGCGGTGCTAAAGGGCAGCCAGCTAAGATATTTGTTCAACAAAAAAACGGATCTTTTATTGCTCTGGATATTCCGTTGCTGGCCAGGGCGCGGTTTGCAGATGATGTTGATGCTTCTTTTTTTGATGCCGACGGGGATGGCGATAACGATCTATATATAGTGCGGGGAGGCAATGAGTTAGCTATCGGGGATCCTTTACTGACTGACTTGCTGCTTATAAATAATGGTAAAGGTGGCTTTATTAAAGGGCAATTGCCATTTTTATCACATAATGGTTCATGTGTAAGACCCTGTGACTTTGATGGAGATGGGGATATAGATTTATTCGTCGGGTCAAGATCAGTACCCGGTGCTTACGGATTATCTCCAGATCAGTTGCTGCTTGAAAACGACGGACTTGGCCATTTTAATATTGTGGAAGATGACAGAATTAAAGCTTTCAGGAATGCCGGTATGATAACTGGTGCTTCATGGATCGATTGGGACAAAGATGGTCAGCAGGATCTGGTATTGGCAGGTGAATGGATGAATATCAGTATATTCAGGAATGACAAGGGCCATTTTACAGATGTGACCAGCATTGCAGGTCTGGGTGAAACATCAGGGTGGTGGAACTGTATAAATGCAGATGACATCGATGGCGATGGAAACATGGATTTAATAGCCGGAAACCTTGGGTTGAATTCGATATTAAAGGCCTCAGAAAAAGAACCGGTAGAAATGTATCTGAATGATTTTGATAACAACGGATCTGTCGATCAGGTCATCTGTTCATATCAGGATGGTATAAGTTACCCTTATGCCTCACTTGATGAGTTGTCAGCCCAGATAGCAGGCCTTGAAAGAAAATACCCAAAATATTCCGATTTCGGAGGTCAAACCATAAAAGACATCTTCGGCAAGAATGCGGTTGATCAATCCATAATAAAAAAAGCAGTATTGTTTGAGAGTTCCATTTTTCTTAATAATGGAGATGGCACCTTCAAAATTGAAAAGCTGCCTGTGGAAGCACAGTTTTCTCCTGTTCGAAATATTCTTATCAGCGATATCAATAAAGATGGGAAAGAGGACATCGTTCTTGCAGGTAACGATTATAATGTCAGGCCTTCATATGGCCGCTATGATGCCAGCTATGGCTGGTGTCTGCTCAGTGATAAAAATAACGGATTCAGGGGTATGATGCCGGTTGAAAGCGGTCTGGCTATAAGAGGGGATGCAAGGAAAATACAGTTTATTGACATTAAGGGTAAGCAATACATGGTAGCAGCTGTAAATAACGGAGAGCTCCAGATATTTCAAATATTGAAATAAAATTTCCGGGAAAAGCCAAATAAATCATACTAATAAAACTCATTTGTTATAATTGAAAAATTATGTAACTTTAGTTATACAAATTCCTATTACAGTGAAAAGGCAGGTCCGATTGATTGCAGGAAAAAGACTGTTATCATTTCTTCTATTTTGCTTTACATTCAGCTTTATCTTTTCACAGCAAAAACTAATAACTCATAATCCTGATTCTGAGACTGGAATAGTATTGACATCTGATACTGTTGTTAACATCGGATATGGCACTCAGAATAAAAGAGATGTTACCGGTTCCATTACCACCATTACATCTGATGAATTTAACAAAGGCAATATTAATAATCCGATGCAGCTTATCCAGGGCAGGGTAGCCGGGTTAGATATCAGCAAACCGGGAGGCGATCCGAATGGTCCGTTTTATTTGCGGCTAAGGGGACTTACTACCATTAATTGTAATACTCAGCCGTTAATTGTAGTGGATGGCATACCTGGTGTGCCTTTGAATAATGTGGATCCGAATGATATAGAATCTTTCACTGTGCTGAAGGATGCAGCAGCTGCTTCAATCTATGGAATAAGAGGCTCCAACGGAGTAATTCTGGTTACAACGAAAAAGAGAACAACAGACAAACCTGTAGTAAATTATAGTGTTTATGCCAGTGCTGAGAACGTTGCAAGGAATCTGCCTGCAATGAATGCAACGCAATGGCGGGCATTCTCAAATGAGATGGGTCTGGGTACTGATTTCGGGTATAGCACAGACTGGTTTAAGCAGATAGAACATACAGCATTTTCACAATCACATTCCTTATCCCTTTCAGGTGGCAGCGATAAAACCAGTTATCGCGCTTCAATAAATTACCATAATGGAGAGGGTGTTGAGATAAATACTGGCTATTCACAAGTAGGCGGAAGGCTGAACATAACACAAAAAGCCATTCGAAACAGGCTTACACTCGATCTTAATATGAGCGCTACAGAAAGACAGGCAAAATACGGCTTCCCTGAAGCATTCAGGTATGCTGCTATTTTTAATCCGACTGCTCCTGTAAAAAGTGATGATCCTCAGTTTGAAATATATGACGGGTATTTTCAACAGGTACTCTTCGATTATTACAATCCTGTTGCCATTATTGAATCAGATAAAAACGAAGGAAAGAAGAGGTACCTTGATCTTTCTCTGAAGGGCTCATTTGATTTAACAGAAAAGTTAACACTTGATGCAACTTATGCTGCAGGTAATAACGGAACACTTGGAGGTATTTATTATGACAGAAACGATTTCTGGGGAGGGTTAAACTGGAATGGACTGGCATCTAGGCAGAGTGATATTTCTTCAAATCAGTTTTTTGAGTCAACGGTTCATTATAAAGGAAGTATACTCCCTTCAATAAAACTTGAAGCTACCGCCGGTTATATGTTCCAGGAATTCATAAATGAAGGTTTTTTTGCAAAGGGAGGGGATTTCATCACGGACGATTTTACCTTCAATAATCTCTCAGCTGCCCAGGGATTTAAAAACGGATATGGAACTGTAACAAGCTATAAAAATTCCAATAAACTGATCTCATTCTTTGGTCAGTTTAACCTTAACTTCAAAGATATTTTATTTGGAAATATCACAACCAGGTATGAGGGTTCATCAAGACTGGGCTCCAGATCAAAATGGAACCTCTTTAATGGCATAGGAGCCGGAGCTGACCTTTCAAAACTTTTCAGGATTAATTCATTTGATCTGTTAAAACTTAGAGTTGATCATGGATTAACAGGCAATCAGCCTTCAGAGAGCTATCTGTCACTGGAGAAATGGAGGCCATCATATAATATTTACTATAATGGAAATTTTATACCGCTTTATACGCAATACAGCAATCTGAATCCGTACCTCAGAGCAGAAAAGATCAGGAGTACTGATCTGGGAATAGATTTTTCATTGCTCAGCCAAAGGTTATCAGGCTCCCTGGATTATTATTCCGTTACATCTTCCGGCCTACTGTATCAATATTATTTAACGGCTCTTAATTATTACTACTTTTTTCCTCAACAATGGATAAATATAGGTAAGCTCAGAAGCAGGGGATTAGAAGTTACTCTCAACATGACTGTAATTAAGAAAAAAGATTTCTCTTACAGAATAATGCTTACCCGTACGAGAAACCTTAAGAATGAACTGGTATCCTTATCAGGCAACTATGATGGTAATACTTTAAAATATGGGATCCAATACATCGCGGATCTGGGCTCCCCTGCCGGATCTACCCCGGGACTGATAAGGTCGGAAGAGGGCCAGCCGATAGGCCAGTTGCAGTCCTATGTTTACCTGGGCATTGATGAGAATGGAAACAGGATAATCGCTGATATAAATAAAGATGGCTATATTGATTCAAGAGACTGTACCGTAGTCGGTAACGGACTTCCCAAAAACCTCACAGGGTTTGAAAATATATTCAGTTATAAAAACTTGGATCTCACTGTTTTTTTTCGCAGTGTCGGTGGACATGACCTTTTGAATTCTTACCGGGCATTCTATGAAGCACCGGTATTCATATCGTCTTATAATCTGCCAGTTACAGCTAATAATATGAGAAACCAGGAAACGGGTAAACTAATGACAACCTGGAACATGGTAACAAATATTGATGTAGAGAAGGCAACATTTGTTTCTCTTGATAATATTTGCCTGGGATACAGTATTAATTTACCCGGAAATTCACAGTTCAGAAAAATCAGGTTATATATGGCGGGTAATAACCTTTTCTATATTACTCATTATAAAGGCTCAGATCCAAACCCAAGATATATAGATACTGAATTATATAGTGGAGGTTATAACAGTCCGCTTGTCCCGGGTGTCGACAGAAGGGACACCTGGCCGAGAACAAGATCAGTTACATTTGGTGCTAATGTTGTTTTTTAATTCCTTCTTAACCCTTAAAGCAGATTTTTTCTAAAAATTCCACTAATCCATCCACATCGGGGCTGATACCTGTTTTGACATACGATCCGGAAACTGCATTTGCCACGAGAATCGTTTGAAAAAGATCCAAATCATTTAGAAGGGAAAAACAAAAGCCTGCATTGAAATTATCTCCACCCCCTGTTAACACGGTTGGCTCTGAACAATAGAAAGTATCGCATTTTTCAAAAGTAACCCCGTCATAAGCGAATGCATCGTTTACACGGTGAATAACCAGTAGATCGCAGTTACATACTTTGTACATTGATCGGATAAATTCCTCTTCTGATGAATCAGTAAATACATCAAGAGCACGGGCAACCAGTTCTGCTTCATTAAGATTCAGACTTAGAGTAACTCTGAAATAATCCCTGAACCTGCCAAGCAGTTCAATTGCATAGCTGATCTCTTGCCCTGATTTTCTGGAACAATCTGAAAAATCGGTAAAAAAATCATTTTTCTTTTC
>Ga0315542_1000986_pt1 | contig 17953 bp, 16 predicted proteins | sample SalMarSW160120MG_FD_202541 | JGI IMG/M metagenome (GOLD analysis project Ga0315542, IMG submission 202541) | Salt marsh sediment microbial communities from the Plum Island Ecosystem LTER, Massachusetts, United States - Salt Marsh Sediment SW1601-20 ...
CTCTCAGCCGGTTCTTTGGAGCCGGCTACGGGCGCATCTACGAAATGCACCCCCCTCGCCTGGGCTTCTGCGGCCATACGTTGTGAGAAAGAGGGGTTCACGGTGCTGAAATCGACCCATAATTTACCGGCCTCAAAATGATCCAGAAAGCCATCCTCTCCCAAGGCCACTTTCTCTACCACGGACGGAGTGGCGAGCATGGTGAAGAGCACGTCCACCTGGCGAGCAACTTCCGCCGGGCTGGAGGCCCACACAGCGCCGCGCGCAACCAGGGCATCCGCTCTGGATCGGGTACGATTGTGAACCACCAGGTCATAACCATGGCTCTGCAAGTTGGCAGCCATGCGGCTGCCCATAATCCCCAAACCTATAAAACCTAATTTCATCATTAAATTTCCTCCACTAGAATTTTCTCCCCCATCAAGCAATGCTGTTCTCGGCACGCATCACCAGAAATCCATCCTGGCGATAGACGCGCATGGCAAAATCGAAACGATCCACTATCGAGTGTAGCGCGTTGTATTTGCATCTCTCCATCCACGTTGATCATTGTTTGATATCTTCCTGCTACAGGTGCCTCGCTTCACTCGGGTCTCCCCCAGATCTCCAAACCAGCCAGGTACGGCACAGTATAACCACCCCTCACTGGCAGCAATTTACCCGCCTGCCCCTTTCATTTTAACACGCTTTGATATAGTCGTTAACCCTCGGAGGCACATCCCCGAGGGTGGAGCATTTTCTTTGTTCAGGCGAACAAAGAAAATGCTCCACCCCTACTTCTGCTGTTGCTGTTTCTCCCAGGCCAGCTGCCAGGAGTCGTAGGCGTCTGCGAGATTGGAATCATCCACGACCAATACTTTGTCCACACCATCGCGATCCTGAATGAAGAATGTGCGCTCCGGGCACCCATCGTCCACGGTCCCGATGGTGCAGTCTACTGGTGTAATTTCATCGCGCAGAAAATGCCAGCCGAAATGCGACTCGCAGGCTGGGTTCCAACAATTGCACGAACGCCGGTCCAATACGATCTTCATGATTCCTCCTCGCTGCTTCGAAACCAATACAGGGTGGATAAATTCAGGTTGAATTTGTGTATACTGTATTTACTTTACCAGAGTAATCATGATTGGAACAGCGACGTTTGGCCTGTTTTTAACGGGAACTATTACCTGTTTTGTGCGATTTTATAGGGATAGGTCAGGTTTCTTACTTGATAAAAGCGGCGGGATAGAATCCCGCCCTACATGTGTGGGCCAGGTTTCCTGCCTGACGGAGATGGCAAGAATAGCGTCCCGCCCGACAATGGATTATGGTTGGACGAAGGTGAGCCGCCAGGCGCCCCAGTAGCGTTCTCCACCGGAAAGCGCGCATTCGGGTGCGGTCAAATCGGTGATCGGTTGCCCACCTTCGGCCAGGCGCAGATTATAGCTGACCCCGGGGGTCAGGGTGAAATCGGCGTAACCCATTCCCAACTCAGGCTTCAGCCCGGTATAAAAATGCTCCTCGCCCCCTTCCCAGGTGACGACGATTTCCACTCCAGGTACCGGCTGACCCTGATCGTCGAAGGTTTCCACCTGGATCTGCGCCTCACCCAGGTTCTGATCGCAAATGGTTTCACGTTTATCGAGTACGAAGGGGGCTCCAGGGGTAGGAGTCGTCGTGCGGGTTGGCAGCGGTGCAAAGGTTGGCGTGCGGGTTGGTGTGAGGCTGGGAGCAGGTGTTGGCGTGGCAGTCGGCCCAGAGGTGGGTTGCAGTGTGGGCGTAATCGCATCCTGTGAGGTCACAGTTGGCGTAACAGTCAGAACCAGCGTAGAGGGGGCTGCCAGCGAGACCGTGAGAGTTTGCGTCTCGAGAGATGGCGTGCTGGCGACAGAAGTAGCTGCTACCGCCAGGCCGATCTGGGCAGAGGGAGAGGGGCTGCGCTGTGGTGCAGCCGTCAGTATTTGGGCAGGCTGTGCTGATGCGGATTCGGCAGTGCTTTGACCGGGTCCGCCCCCCTGACCCAGGGCGACAGACAACATTCCCAGGGCGCGCGCCTCTTGCGGCGAGCTGCCGTCCGCCAGGGCTCGTTGGGCCTGCTGCGCCAGCGTGGTGTAAATATCGGAGTCGCCTAATAATGAAAGGCGCGCTTTGGCGCGCACCAGGTCGCCGTTCGCCAAATAAGCCGCGGCGATCAGGGTCCGGTACTTATCCTTGTAGTTGGAGCTCAACGAGGCAGGCGACGAGTCAGTGTATTCCACCGGGCGCAAGAACCAGGCGTATACAAGTCCCAGAATCACCCCAATCACCAGTCCGGTCAGCAGGTACCAGGAACCGCGCTTTTCTTTCATGGGCCGGAAGTCTCCGATCCTGCAGGCTGGTTCGAAAGCGCATTCGCCAGGGCCTGCATCAGCTCCAGGTCCTGGCTGGCGTAATCGTGCGCCTTGCCGGAATCGATGGCTTCCTGAACCAACTCGCTGGGAGGCGCATTACCTAAATCCGCCAGGCGGCTGACCGCCAGCACCAGGTCCTGATCAGCATGGAAGGACTCGGAAACCATCAGCACGTAATCCGTCTTATAGTCGGCGCTCAACATACCGGGAGTGGCGTCGACAAACTCGACCGGATCGATCACCCAGCCATAATACAGACCGGCGGCTATTCCAATTGCGATAACGATGAGAAACCGAAACCAGCGTGATGACATGGCAAGTGTATTGTGCCACAGACCCTTCAGCAGGGCAAGAGGCGAAGATGGGAAATAGCCAGCCTGCGGCAGGTGAGGGGGCTATCTCTTGAGTCCCAGGATTTCATCCAGCGCCCGGACAACGATCTCATTCTCCTCAAGCGTATTGTAGAAGTAAGGCGCAATGCGCACAGCGCCGGGACGCTTATCGACAATGATGTGCCGGTCGGCAAGATCGCGGGTGACGCGCATGGGCTCGGGCACCTCCAGAATTGTGATGCCTGCCTGCTTCTGCGGATCGAGTGGGATGCGCAGCGTTAAACCGAGTTCTTGTAAACGGGCGACCAGGTCCTGATTCAGGTAAGCCGTCCGCTGCCGCAGGTTGTGCGGCCCGATCTCATTGATAATCTCCAGTCCCGCTTTGGCAGCATAGACAGCGGCTACGGATGGAGTGCCCGTCTCGAAGCGCTGGGCATCGTCGCGGAACTCCAGCGTATAGGGGTCGAAGTCGAACTGGCGGCGATGCCCGAACCAGCCAGCTACGCGCGGCTCCAGTTCGGGGATCAACTCACGCCGAACGTACAGGTAAGCCACGCCAGGACCGCCGATCAACCATTTCAACCCACCCGTCACCAGAAAGTCCACCCCCGCTCGCTTTACATCGATGGGAAGCTGCCCGGTACCCTGGTAATCATCTACCAGGCACAGGGCGCCTTTGCGATGCGCCATTTCACTAATTGCCTGGATGTCCTGAATGTAGCCGCTGGTGAAATAAACCCGGCAGGTCGCAACCAGCGCCGTTTCTTCATCGATCGCGCTCTCGAAAGCCTCCAGGGGAACACCTATCTGATCCGGAGAGGCCAAAATATGCGCTTCAACTCCCTGGGATTTCTTGGCCAGAAAATGATGCGTGATCGTCGGAAAGTCCAGCTCACAGGAAACCACGCGCTTACGCTGCTCAAAGTTCAAACTGGAACTGACCGCTGCCAAAGCCGAGGAGATATTCGGCAGAATGGCAATCTCGTCCACTGAGGCGCCGATTAACCGGGCGAACTCGCGTCGCAGGCCGTCCAGCTCTTTGAGCCAGTAACTGTACCATGCCGACGCACCGCGCTCTTCCCACAAATCGAGAAAGCGATTAACCGCCGACCGCGAGCGTTTTGACAATTGGCCCAGTGATACCGTGTTCAGGTAAGTGTTTTTATTGAGCCCCGGGAATTCTTGACGCCAGGTATCCCAATTCGGATGATTCATAACGCGATGCTCCTTTTTATTTGAGGGTGACCGTCTGGGGCGCAGGCGGTAGAAGTTTCGAACTTCACACACCAGGCTAGTTTACAACAAACCCATCCAGGTGTTAAGCAAACTTAACCAGAAAAATGGACCAATCTAGACATTTATGCATTTTCCTGCTTGCTTCGCGCCCAAAAATCTTGTAAAATCGTATACAAGAGACTACCTCATTTGCAGTCATCATCCAGATATGATTCTTGCCAGGGAGGGAATCCATCTATGGATATCATCAAAGTATCAGGAACGTCACGCACTTCCGCCGTGGCAGGTGCCATCGCAGGGGTTTTTCGGGAGAATAAGCACGCCGAAGTCCAGGCGATCGGTGCGATCGCGGTTAATCAGGCTGTCAAAGCATTGGCGCTTGCCAAAGGCTATCTACAAGAAGACGGCTACAATGTCATATTTATCCCCGAATTCGTGGATGTCGAAATCGACGAGAAAATTCGCACGGCGATCAAGTTCACTGTAGAGGAACGTTAGGCATGCGCCTGACCTGGAAGAGTCTCTAATTCTTCTACTTCTTGGGGGCGATCCTGATTGACGCGCCGGCATTTACGGACAGTGCAAGGGGAAAAATTTAGAATATGCAAGATGGTGCACGTTCCCGTGTACCTTTGGTGTATGTCAAACAAGAACCCTGCCAGGCAGGGTTAGTTTTTCGCGCCTGATAATTGGGATGATAACGGGCTTTTCAGCGCCTAAACCCTGAAGAAACCTGTCACGCGCTTTTGTACAGAGCTAAATTTTGCGTTACAATGTCCTGGTGATGCAACTGGGCTGTAATTTTCTCTATCTGGCAGCGAGCAGATCGTGAGGCGTAAAGCACTCGATGGGTTCGTGATCTTGTGTCTGCTGGCAAGCATTTTTCTTTCAGCTTGCGGCTTGGACGCAAACGCCAACCTCCATAAGGCCGGTGCCGCTGCCTTGCAAGAAGAACCCGTGGTAGCGCCAGTATCTTCTCCTACAGCCACCCCCTCTCCGGAACCTGTAATCCCTACGATTACGCTCACGCCTGCTCCTACAGCCACACCGGCTCCAAGCGCCACACCAACCGCTCTGGCATGCTGGAGCCAGGGGGGACGGCTGGAGTCGAGCAGCCTGCGTTCGAAATATGTGCCCCTGCCCCTGGAATACTTCATTTACCTGCCTCCATGCTATGATCAACAACCCGAACGCCACTATCCCGTACTGTACCTGATCCACGGGCAGAACTACAACAACGATCAATGGGTGCGCCTGGGTGCGGGGGAGACCGCGGATGCTTTGATCGCTGCTGGGGAGGTGGCACCTTTCATCATTGTCATGCCGCGCGATCGTTCCTGGACTCAACCCAGCGTGGATGGTTTTGGACAGGCATTGATCAACGACCTGCTCCCCTGGGTGGATAATCACTACCGCACGCTCCCGAGCCGCACTTACCGCGCCATCGGCGGCCTGTCGCGCGGCGCCTCCTGGGCTGTCCATCTGGGATTATCGCATTGGGAGCTGTTTAGCATCCTGGGCGCTCATAGCCTGCCCGTTTTTTGGGACGACACGCCTCACGTGCGCGCCTGGTTGGATGCTATCCCCCTTCAATCCATGCCACGCATTTTTATGGATACTGGGGAGAAAGACTACCTGATCCAATCCACGCTTTGGTTCGAAGGAATCCTGGATCAAAAAGGCATCCCACACGAGTGGTATCTTTTCCCCGGATATCACGAAGAGGCCTACTGGCACGCGCATATCGAGCAATACATCCGCTGGTATGCCAGGGATTGGTAAAAAGCATCGAAGCTGCCTGGCAATGTTATAATCGCCTTTATGAAACTAACTCTGGAAGAAGTTGAGCATATTGCCGAGCTGGCGCGCTTACAATTGACTGAAGCGGAGAAAAGCCGCTATCGCGAGCAACTCTCCGATATTCTGGAGTATGCAGCCCGCTTGCAGGAACTGGATACCAGCGGCATTCCGCCGACATCCAGTGTGCTGCCCGAACGCAGTGTGCTACGTTCGGATGAGCCCAGGCCGGGGCTGAGCTTAGATGAATTGCTGCGGAACGCACCCGCGGTGGACAAGAACCAATTCCGAGTACCGCCAGTGCTTGATTAAATTCCTGGCGAAATTCTCCGGTGCCGGTGTGAAAAAGCCAGGGGGAGGCGCCAGGCGCTGCTGTTCACCCAGAGCATCGCAAACCAATCCTGCCGGGGTAAATTGAACCTATGAGTGAACTGACCGAGCTGAGCCTCGCCAATGCTGTCGCATATTTACGCCGCGGAGAGATCTCCAGCCGCGAGCTGACCCAGGCATACCTGCAGCGTATCGATCGCCTGGATTCAGCGCTGCACGCCTTTCTCACCCTGACCCCTGAGCGAACCCTGGAGCAGGCAGATGAAGCCGACCACCGCCTGATCGCCTGGCGCAAAGACCCCTCCCAGTCGCCGCCCGCGCTGTTGGGGCTGCCAGTGGCGATTAAGGATGTGCTGTGCGTTGCAGATATGCGCTGCACCTGTGGCTCACGTATCCTGGAGAATTTCGTGCCACCATTTCATGCCACCGCCGTCCAACGGCTGCTGGATGCTGGCATCATCATCCTGGGAAAAACCAATACCGACGAGTTCGCCATGGGTTCTTCCACCGAGAACTCGGCTTACGGCCCCACACATAACCCTTGGGACCCGCAGCGTGTACCCGGGGGATCCAGTGGCGGTAGCGCCGCCGCAGTCGCCGCCCGTATGGCGCCTGTGGCGTTGGGCACCGACACCGGGGGCAGCGTGCGCCAGCCGGCCTCCTTCTGTGGTGTGACCGGGATTAAACCCACCTACGGGCGTGTTTCACGCTATGGCCTGGTCGCTTATGGCTCATCCCTCGACGTGGTGGGGGCTTTGGGACAAGACGCTTCTGATGTAGCGACTATCTTCACCCTGATGGCGGGCCACGACCCACTGGACGCCACGACACTGGATTTGCCCGTTCCAAAAATCAACCTGCAGATGAAGACGGCTGACGATTCGAGACCCCTGCGAGGACTGCGAATCGGTGTACCACAAGAATATTTCATCGATGGAATTCAAGCGGAAGTGGAAACGAGCGTGCGTCAGGCAATCCAGACTTTGGAAACCCTGGGGGCCCAGGCCCGGCCAATCCACCTGCCACATACTGAATTCGCCCTGCCGGTATATTATCTGATCGCTCCGGCGGAGGCCTCTGCCAACCTGGCGCGTTTCGATGGCATCCGCTACGGACCGCGCATGCCGGCCGATACGATGTGGGATATTTACCGCAACACACGTGGTCAAAAATTCGGTTCAGAAGTCAAGCGGCGGATCATGTTGGGAACCTACGCACTCTCCGCTGGCTATTACGACGCTTACTATGGCCAGGCCCAAAAAGTGCGCACGTTAATTAAAGGCGATTTCGAAAAGGCTTTCGAACAGGTGGACATGATCGCGGCTCCCGTGGCGCCAAGCACCGCTTTTAGAATCGGTGAACACGGCGATGATCCGTTATCCATGTACCTGGAAGACGTATTCACCTTACCGGCGAACCTGGCGGGCGTGCCCGGCCTGTCCTTTCCTGTTGGCTTTGACAGCCAGAGGTTGCCCGTTGGCATGCAGTTAATGGGACCGCATTTCCAGGAAGAGATCCTCTTTCAGGCAGCCTACGCTTACCAGCAAGTCACCGGATGGCACGAAAAAACACCTGCACTTTAGCAGATAACAGGCTTCATCGGGGATATCTACGGTCTGTCAAAATAAATTTGCAATACACCCGATAGGAGGAATATTCGCATGTTCAAAACTATTCCAAATACCACCCATGAATTTGTCAACTGGTCATGGGTGCAGATCGAGCCGTATTTTAAAGATTTACTGGACCGGCCGCTAAATGCAACCAACGTCTCCAGGTGGCTGGCGGATTGGACGCGCCTGGCGGACTTACTGGAAGAGACGTTCTCGCGCCTGTCCGTGGCCACGACGGTGGACACCGCCGATGACGAAGCGGAACGCCGTTACAAGAAATTCCTGGATGAGATTTATCCATCTGCTGAGGCGATGGAGCAAAGACTGAAAGAAAAAATCTTGGCCAGCGGGTTGAAGCCGGAAGGTTTCGAGATCCCTCTGCGCAATATGCGCGCCCAGGCCGATCTTTTTCGCGAGGCAAATTTGCCTTTACTGAGCACAGAGATCAAGCTCAGCATGGAATACGATAAAATTAGCGGCTCGCAAACCGTGGCCTGGGATGGTCAAGAGATCACCATCCAGCAAATGCGGCCAGTCCTGCAAGAAACGGATCGAGCCAGGCGGGAAAAAGCCTGGAGGCTGGCAGCCGAGCGCCAATTGGCCGACCGTGAGAGGCTGAATACATTATGGCAAGACCTGCTGGAACTGCGCCTGAAAATCGCTGAAAATGCAGACAAACCCGATTACCGCGCTTACAAATGGCAGCAGCTGATGCGTTTCGATTATTCGCCGGAAGACTGCAGACACTTCCATCAGGCCATCGAGGTTGCTGTGGTTCCTGCAGCCGAACGTATCTATGAAAAGCGCCGCCAAAGGCTGGGCGTCGAAACCCTGCGACCCTGGGATCTGGACGTCGATCCGCTGGGACGCAGCCCACTGCGCCCATTCACCTCCGTTGATGAACTAGAAAGCACTGTCGAGACGATCTTCCAACGCGTCGACCCACAACTGGGGCACTATTTTGGCATCATGCGCAAAGAGGGGCTACTGGATTTGGACAATCGCAAAGGCAAAGCACCCGGCGGATACTGCACCGAATTTAACGTTGTCCGCAGGCCCTTCATCTTCATGAATTCGGTTGGGCTGCACGATGACGTCCAAACGCTTCTGCATGAAGGCGGGCACGCTTTTCATGTATTCGAGACCAGGAACCTGCTCTACAACCAGCAACTACAAGTTGCTATGGAATTTGCCGAGGTCGCATCGATGGGCATGGAACTGCTGGCTTCACCTTACCTGGTGAAACCGCAGGGTGGTTTTTACACCCAGAAGGAGGCTGCCCGCGCTCGCATCGAACACCTGGAAGGCGCCATCTTATTCTGGCCATATATGGCTGTTGTCGACGCGTTTCAGCACTGGGTATACGAAAACCCGGCCCAAGCCAGTGATCCTGCGAATTGTGACACGCAGTGGGTACAGTTATGGGAACGATTCATGTGCGGCGTCGATTGGAGCGGGCTCGAGCAAGAAATGAGCACCGGCTGGCAGCGCAAGCTGCATATTTTCCAGGCGCCTTTCTACTATGTCGAATATGGCCTGGCTCAGTTAGGAGCCATGCAAGTCTGGCGCAATGCGCTCGCCGACCAGGCCGCGGCCGTTGCAGCATACCGCAAGGCACTCTCCCTGGGAGGCACCGTACCGCTGCCACAGCTTTTCGATGCGGCCGGAGCCCGATTTGCATTCGACGTTGACACCCTGGGGGCTGCCGTTGAGTTAGCAGAATCAGCAATCGAAAAGCTAGCAGCTGTATAAAAAACACGCCGCCGGTTGAGTGGTCGAGACGGATAAAGGCAAGAACCTATTGTGATAAAGATCGAGCTCAACCGACATTCATAACCATCAAATTCGAATATGGAGGGAAATTATGGAATATACCAATCTGGGAAAGACCGGCCTTAAAGTTTCGCGTATCTGTCTGGGGATGATGACCTACGGCACATCCAAATGGCGCGATTGGGTATTGGACGAAGAGGACAGCCGGCCCTTCGTTAAACGCGCCCTGGAAATGGGGATCAATTTTTTCGATACGGCCGATATGTACTCCAATGGGGTGAGTGAGGAGGTCACCGGGCGAGCGCTGAAGGATTTCGCCCGCCGCGACGAAGTGGTCATCGCCACGAAAGTGTATTCCCCAACCGGGGAAGGCCCTAACCAACGCGGCCTGTCGCGCGTTCACATCATGCATGCCATCGATACATCCTTGAAACGCCTGGGGACCGATTACGTCGACCTGTACCAGATCCATCGCTGGGATTACACTACCCCGATCGAGGAGACCCTCGAAGCACTGCACGATATAGTCAAGGCGGGCAAGGCGCGCTATATCGGCGCTTCCAGCATGTACGCCTGGCAGTTCGCCAAAGCGCTCTATCTGGCCGACCTGAACGGCTGGACGCGCTTCGTCAGCATGCAGAACCATTACAACCTGGTTTACAGGGAAGAAGAGCGCGAGATGATTCCCCTGTGCAAAGAAGAAAGGATTGGCATCATCCCCTGGAGCCCGCTGGCGCGCGGTTTCCTGACCGGCAACCGCACCCGGGAGACGCACCAGCCTACAACGCGCGCCAAAACCGATGGCTTTGCCCAGGAGATGTACTACCAGGAGATGGACTTCGATGTGGTGGACCGAGCCAAAGAATTGGCGCAGCGCCACGGTGTGACGCCGGCCCAGATCGCCCTGGCCTGGCTGCTGCACCAGCCAGGATTAACCGCGCCGATCATCGGCGCCAGCAAAATGCCACACCTGGAGCAGGCGGTCGCGGCCCTGGAGATCAAGCTCAGCCAGGAAGAAATCGACCTCCTGGAAGAACCTTACCTGCCTCACCCGGTGCTGGGGCATAGTTAACAAATTGCAAATGAGCAAATGGCAAATTTGCAAATGGCAAACAGGCAAAATACATGGTCCAGGACGAGTTCGCCCTGGACCATGTATTTATACAAGGACTGTTCAGCGCCTGATAAAAGGTATAAAAACCAGACTCAGCGGGGTATTCCCCTCCCGCAGGTAATCTCCGGAGGCTGCCAGGGCGAAGGGCTGCGGTCCCATGGGAATATTTACCCCATGCACAACCACCTTATAAACGCCATACCTGGCATTTGGAAGCAGCACACCTTCCACGTTGTTACACGCATCCCAGACTCCGGCGCGCAGACACTGCCCGGATGCATATGTACCGGTATTGCCGGCATAATGCTTGCCGTCCGGGGCAATCACCTCCAGGTCCAGATCGTTGACCAACGTTTTGCTGGCATAGGCAGCAGCCGGATAATCGGTCCAGGCCAGGGTAACACGGAAAGATCCACCATAAGTGGGGGTGCTAACGTACATGGAGGCATTGTCCACATAAAAAACGGCGTTGGGTATATCCTTTTGCATGACAGAGAAATCCACTGCGATGGTTTTGCCGCGCACACTTGCCAGTACCGGGCCAAAATCGAGCGCCAGATGATGCCAGTTGGTGTCGACAAAACTCCAGGTAGGGCCAACACCGATCAGGGAGGCGTGCGTTTGATCGAAAATTCTGACCTGGATCGTGTCATTCTGGGTGTCGGGATTTACGTTCTTGACGTACAGATCCAGCGTTGCAGAAATCGCATCCCCTGGAACACTGAGAAGCTGATAAAAGTACCCGTTGAGGGTGGGTGTGGAGGCCATCGACCACGAACCAGAATAGGCTTGAGCAGTGGTGCGGGTCATATTGGCGGTGGTCCAACTTCCGGAAGTTTCAAATCCGCCATTCTGGATGAGCTGGCGAACGTCGCTGGCAGCCTGCGGTGTATCCGCGCTTTCGGGCTGTATAGGAATGAGCTGCGTAACTCCCGCAGCTGAAACCGCCGGCGTGGTCTCCACAGCCGAAACCGGAATGCCTTCAGGTCCCTGGTTCTGGATCCCCGTTGTACCGAGCGAAAGGGTGTAAGTTAGCGTTCCGCCTGTCTTCAGGCCGCTGGTCTGATCCTTCAGCCAGACCTGGTTGGGGGCCAGCGGCGCAATACTGGGCGCCAGGTCCACCCGTCCCCAGCCAGATACATTATTGGGACGTTGAGAGGGAACCTCCTGAGGGCTGATATATTGGCCCGGGCTGATGTCATCGGCGCCGTTGATCAGCACGGCTTTCAGCAAAGCAGCACTGGGGGAGGTGAATCCGCGCAATTTGGTGAGCCATTCACGCGCCACGGCAGCCGCCCCGGAAGTGAGCGGCGTGGACATGCTGGTGCCGCCAAAATACAGGTATTGATCGTCGTACACACCCCAACCCGTTGCGTCTGGATTTGCGTGCGTTCGGTCGGAGATAATCCAGGTGCCGGGAGCAACCAAATCCGGCTTGATACGCCCATCGTCAGCAGGCCCGCGACTGGAGAAAGCAGCCATGCCATTGATATTGTTCGCCATAATATCATCAGCGAGCGGGTTGACCGGAAAATCGGAGGGCCAACCCTGATTCCAGGATATTTTTTCGTCCGGGCGATAGCTCTCCGACGCCCCAACTGTGAGCACATTTTTAGCAGTACCTGGCGAGGCGAGCGAATCGAGATCCACAAGCCCATCCCTATTGGCATCTACACCCTGGTTACCAGCCGAGAAAACGATGAGCATATCTTTCTTATCCCAGGCTGCCTTGTCCACCTGGGCGGAGTCCAGGGTGTAACCACCATATTCATAATTTGGAGCGGTGCCACCGCTCGGTCCGCCCCATGAATCGCTGTGGATGCGTGCCCCATCAGCATATGCCGTGCGCATTAAATTACCCACGTCGAGCGGGATGCCCGTCAAATTACCGCCCAAATCCCCAATCGACTGCAGCACCAACTGCGCTTCCGGCGCCACCCCGGCGAATGAGCCGGCATATTGGTGATGAGCGGGATCGCTGCCGGAGGCTTTGCCGCTGCCCAGGATTGAACCGGCTACGTGAGTTCCGTGGGCGATCGGATCACTCCAATCATTTGTCCGGGCCAATGAGTAAGTCTTAAGCACGCGTCCGGTGAAATCAACGTGCAAAGTGCTCAAATTGCCGGTATCCAGGCCGGAATCCGCCAGGGCGATGATCTGGCCCTGGCCATAAAGCCCCAGGTTGGTCCGGATCAAGTTGGCATGCAGGATCGTCCCCCCGGCGATATCATTGAAGAGCTGGCGCTCCAATACCGGTTCGACCCACAGCACGCCATCCAGGGCCGCCAGGTCAGCCAGGCGCCCTTCCGGTAGAGAGAGACGCAGATATCCATTTATTTCAGATTGCGTGGTAGCATCGACCTGACCGCCCCAACCGATCACCTGAGAGACCAGCGCTTCCAGATCAATGTCGGGTAAGGTCTGCACCTGGAGGTGCAGAATCTGCTCCGGAGCAGCCTCCTTCAGCTCCTGTGGCTGCAGGCTGGCTGCCAGACGATAAGCGGGATAAAAAGGGCCAACCCAGCGCACGAATGGCAAAGTTTTGACAGCCTGGGCTGCGCTGCCATCCATGCGAGCAATGAAGGCGTAGTCCGGAACGTAGCTGTACAGGCGCACGCCATCCGCCTCAACTGCAGTTTTCCATTGATCCTGTAACGGACCCGAAAACTGGAGCAGGTAAGTGCCTGGGGAACCCGATTCAATCTGTGTTAGCTGCGGTTCGGGGATATTGGGCTCAGCCTTCAAGGGATCAAATTGAGCATACTGCAGATAGATCAAGGGAGCTTCCGGAGACGCTGCCAGGCTTATTCCCTGGGTGGTAACCAGAATCAGCCCCGCCAATATCAGCAGAACCCTCCAGCGTTTGAAAAATGCAAACTGCTTCATAGGATTTGATCTCCAACATTGCTTTCACTGTGGTGATTACTTTCAACAGGAATGCCATCCCGGCGTGCTTCCAGTTTAGCACAATCGCGTGAATGCGGTGTGAAAAAGTCTCAACTTTCGCTAAATTTTCTAAGCCTGACTCAACCACCGCAGAGCTACACGCAAGCATGTCTTGCGTGTAGCATGAATGCCAGCGTGTAAAAAAACATCCAGCCCCGTGTCCCGCGTGTGCCACATTCAGAGATAGTATAATAATAATCCAATCAGGATTTTGCAGGATAAATCTTTACTCAGGCAAGGGGAATTTAGTTAATGACAAACAACACATTGAAAGTCGTTATTCCAATGGCCGGGTTGGGGACCCGGCTTCGTCCACATACATGGAGTAAACCGAAACAATTAGTCAGCGTAGCCGGCAAAGCTGTGCTCGATCATGTATTAGATACTCTCGGCACACTTCCCAACTCGATGGATATCGAACTGGTCAATATTGTCGGCTATCTTGGCGAGCAAATCGAGGATTATATTCAAGAGCATTACCCCAATATGAAGTCGCATTACGTGGTACAGGAAAACCCGCGCGGCCAATCGCACGCCGTTCAACTGGCACGGGAGTACCTGCACGGGCCTATGCTGATTGTTTTTGCAGACACGCTGATCGAGACTGATCTAAGCTTTCTGCTGGAGGAGCAGGCCGAGGCAGTGGCATGGGTCAAGCAGGTCCCCGATCCGCGCAGGTTCGGTGTGGCCGTAATCGGTGAAGATGGCTGGGTAACCCAGTTGATCGAAAAACCTGCCGAAATGGATAACAACCTGGCAGTGGTCGGCTTCTACTTCTTCAAGCAGGCAGAAGACCTGTTGAAGGCGATCGATGAACAGATGGCGCGTGACCTCAAACTCAAAGGCGAGTTTTTCCTGGCTGATGCGATCAATATTATGCTGGAAAACAAGCTAAAAATGCGCACACAAAAGGTGGATGTCTGGCTGGATGCCGGTACACCTGAAGCGATCCTGGAGACGAACCGTTATCTCCTGGAACACGGGCTGGATAACAGCGCAAAAATCGAGAATTGTAATGGCGTGGTAATCAACCCACCGGTATTTATTCATCCCAGCGCCCAGGTAAGCGGGTCGATTATCGGACCACATGTTTCCCTGGGAGCTGGCTGCACAGTCGAAAACAGCATTATCCAGAATTCGATCCTGGAAGATGAGGCCCAGGCCAGCGGGGTGATCCTGGAGGCTTCGCTCGTGGGCCGCAGAGCCCAGTTGAGGCGGCGTGCCGGAACTATCAATGCGGGAGACAACACCGTCGTTACGCTCTAGCCTGCATAAGAAAATTAAGGAGCCTGGCTTTGAGCGATCAAGTCTTCTGCCACTCCGGATATGAATACGCCGAACGCCCGACCGCGTTCATCTGGCAGGACCAACGTCTGGAAATAGCCACTATCCAGGCGCGCTGGCAAAAACCTGGTTTCAAATGTTTTCGGATCAACACAACAGATGAGCAGATTTTCGAATTGTGCTACAACCAAACTGCCGACGAGTGGCTGATCCAACAGCCCTGAACAGATCGGAGCGTCAAGGTGCGCGTATGGCAGGCGCATTCCTGAGGCAATCCATGTAAATCTATTCAACCAACAAGAAAGGCAAGAATAAAAAAGGAGCCGCAGTGAACAAAAGCTACTTAGCTGAACGTGTGGTCAACCTGAAGCCATCCGGCATTCGCAAGTTCTTCGATATTGTGGCGACGATGAAGGATGTCATCTCATTAGGGATTGGCGAGCCTGATTTTGTCACGCCCGATCCCATCGTGCAAGCCGGCATCCGCTCTCTTCAGGCGGGTGAGACGCATTACACCTCAAACTTTGGCATGTTCGAGCTGCGTGAAGCTGTCAGCGCCCATCTACAGGGCCTGCACGGGATTGAATATGACCCGGCGACGGAGGTCGTCATCACCGTAGGTGTCTCCGAAGCGCTTTACCTGTCGATGTCGGCGATTTTGAATCCTGGGGAAGAAGTAATCATCCCAACACCCTGTTTCGTATCTTACCAGGCTGAAGTCATCATGGCGGGCGGAGTGCCGGTAGAAGTCCCGACCTTCGTAGAGGATGAGTTCTTAATTCGCCCGGATGCGCTGGAGGCCGCCATCACCCCGCGCACCAAGGCGATCCTGATCGGCTATCCCAACAACCCAACAGGGGCGGTCGCCACTCGTGCTGCGCTGCTCGAGGTGGCGCGCATCGCCGAGAAATACGATCTGGTGGTGGTCTCCGATGAACTATATGACCAGCTCATTTATGGCGTGGCTCATGTATGTTTCCCGACTCTGCCTGAGATGCGCTCACGCACCATTCTTCTGGGCGGCTTTTCCAAGAATTACGCCATGACCGGTTGGCGCATCGGCTACGCCTCCGGGCCAGCGGATCTCATCAAAGGCCTGGTGCGCATCCACCAGTACACAATCATGTCGGCGCCGACCACGGCTCAGTCCGCAGCCATCCAGGCGTTGCAAGTGGGCAAGTCCCATGTAGATGGGATGCGTGCCGAATATGATCGCCGGCGGCGCCTGATCGTCAGCGGACTAAACCAGCTTGGTTTGCCCACATTCGAGCCCCACGGCGCGTTTTACGCCTTCCCTAATATCGCCGTCACCGGCATGGACGACGAGACTTTCGCCCAAAAGCTGCTGGAGGAAGAACGGGTGGCCGTTGTGCCCGGTTCGGCCTTTGGCCCAGGCGGTGAAGGTTTTGTACGCTGCTCATATGCCACCGCTTATGAAAAAATTGAGGAAGCCCTGCGTAGAATGGAAAAGTTCATGCACCGGCACGGGTAGAAATCAAATGGAATTCGAAGCTGTCATTGGTCTTGAAGTTCACGCTGAACTGGAAACGAAATCAAAAATGTTTTGCGCCTGCCCGGTGGTTGACTCCACCCAGACGGAACCCAATATCGCCGTCTGCCCGGTTTGCGCCGGTATGCCGGGCGTACTGCCCGTGGTGAACCAGAAGGCGGTCGAGTATGCCGTGCGAGTGGCGCTGGCCCTGGATTGCGAAATCGCTCATACCAGCATCTTCGCGCGCAAAAACTATTTTTACCCCGACCTGCCCAAGGGGTACCAGATCTCCCAATACGAGCAGCCCCTGGCGGTCAATGGCAAACTGAAGGTACACACTTCCCAGGGAGAACGCACTATCCGCATCCGGCGCGTTCACTTGGAAGAGGATACTGGCAAGCTGACGCATGTTAACGGTGATGATCCGGAGGACGAAGCTCATTCGCTGGTAGATTTAAACCGCGCGGGGATTTCCTTGTTGGAAATCGTATCGGAACCAGACCTGCACACTGCGGAGGAGGTGCGAGCCTACGCCATGGCGCTGCGCAGCCTGTTGCGCTACCTGGGCGTGAACTCCGGCGATATGCAAAAAGGCATCATGCGCATCGAGCCAAATGTTTCCGTGCGCCTGGTGGGAAGTCAGGAATTAGGCACCCGTACCGAAATCAAGAACCTGAACAGTTTCCGAGTCCTGGAAAACTCGGTGGCCTTCGAAATCGAGCGCCAAAGTGAGCGGCTGCGCCAGGGCCTGAGCGTGATCCAGGAAACGATGGGTTGGGATGAAAGCCAGGCGACCACTGTGCCCCAACGCAGCAAAGAGGAGGCGCACGATTATCGCTATTTTCCCGAACCGGACCTGCCGCCTCTGGTCATCGAAGAAGAATGGATCGAGACGATCCGATCCAGCCTGCCCGAACTGCCATACGCCAAATTGCAGCGCTTCCGGGAACAGTACGGGCTGAGTGATTATGACGCCAACGTGCTGGTCGCCGAACAGGCTGTTGCAGATTATTTCGAGCGCCTGGCCGCAACGGCCCCGCAAGCCACACCCAAGATCGCAGCCAACTGGGTGACTGGAGAATTGTTCAGTCTGTTGAACCTGCATGGGACCAGCATCGAATCGGTAAATGTGAAGCCTGAAAACCTGGCAGAGCTGATCCAGATGGTCGTCCGCCGGGAAATCAGCCAGGGCATGGCCAAAACGGTGCTGGCTGAAATGTTCACAACGGGGAAAAAAGCCGCTGAGATTGTCGCTGAGCAGGGTTTGCAGCAAATTTCAGATGCCGATCTGATCTCCGGATTGGTGCGCAGCGCACTGGACGAACACCCTGAGCAGGTTGCCACATACCTGGGGGGCAAAGATACGATTGCGCGCTGGTTGTTCGGGCAGGTGATGCGCGCTGCTGGTGGAAAGGCCGACCCACAGGTAGTTCAGCTAGAACTAAAGCGGCAGTTAACGGCTTTAAAGGAAGATCACGCGCCAGGACGTGAGTAAAATCACCTTGCAGAGATATTGCTCGTCACTTGACGGTTCATCCGGCTTCAGCTACCATCGGGACACGTAAGCTGGGAAATTGATGAGGTCATTGAAGTGAGCCTTTCAGGCAACATAATCACTGCTTCAGCAGATGCGAGCGGGCACCATACCGGAGTGCCCGCTTATA
>Ga0315542_1000988_pt1 | contig 17928 bp, 16 predicted proteins | sample SalMarSW160120MG_FD_202541 | JGI IMG/M metagenome (GOLD analysis project Ga0315542, IMG submission 202541) | Salt marsh sediment microbial communities from the Plum Island Ecosystem LTER, Massachusetts, United States - Salt Marsh Sediment SW1601-20 ...
GATTTGCCTTATCCTTAATAAGCCTTGAAATCGGTCCGTAAATATATTCATATCTATGATTGATTACCTCAATGTTTTTCTTTACCATCATATCAACGTATATATTAGGACGCTTTTTGAAACCTTTTCTCAATTGTAATTTTCGAAAATATCTCCAAAAAATCAGCATGAATGTAATAGCTAAACTTGAAGGATCTGCTCCAATCAAAACGTTATCTTCATATTCTGCTTTTTGTTCCAGAAATAAAATTAGACTATGAAATTGATCAGAAATATGGCCATGGTCTTCTGTTGCACTTGTCCCATCAATTAACAGATAATCAATCGGTCTGGAAATCTGTTCAAGAAAACGTCTTGTTCCAGCAAATGGAGTAATATCGTGATAAGTATAATCTCCAGTGTATAAAAATCGAAAATCATTAATCTTAGCCAAAAACATTAGAGCACCAGGCATATGACCAGCGTGAAAAAATGACAAATAGCAGTTTTTATTTTGAAATTCAACTTTTTCTCCATTTTCTACATAAATTACATTTTGAATTATATTTCGATACTCTTCTTGCTCGATTGAATCATGAGATTCTTGTTTCAAAAAATTAGAATCTCGAAGGAGAAATAGATCTAAGGTTATTCTTGAGGTTAATATCGGGATGTCAGGATAGATTTCTATTAATCTTTTAAGTCCCGATACATGATCATAATGCGAATGAGATATAAAAAGCGCGTCAATTTTTGCTTTTGATTTCGGCTCAAAAGTATTTGCTTCATTAAAAGAGGGAAATTCTTCTTCATTATCTTCCACTACTTCAAGTTGCTCAGTGCTTTTTTTTTCAGCCTCCGAAATTAATAAAGATAAATTGGCCAAATAATCTTCAATATGTTCAAAATCATCTTTCTTTTTTTCAATATTCTGTTCTTCCTCTTCTTGAGTTGATGATTCTGAGATACCACAGTCAATTAGTATGTTAATATCTCCTATTCCTAAAATGTGACAATTATGGTTAGGTTTTAAAACAATAGGATAAATAGTTATCCGAATATCAGATGATGGATTTGAAGTATTGAGATTGATATTCTTAAAGTACTCTTGATCATATCTTTTAGGGATTTCATCAATTGCTTGGCAAATATCACTTGATCCCACTGGAACACCCGTAATATAGAAATACCATCCGTAGAGTCTGACTAAATCCGTTAAATGTTCATACATCTTATCTCCGATTAGAGATTTCACTACAATTACTCTCTCTTTGTGATAATAAATGGCCTTTTTAATTCCCTTCTTCTCTTTGAAAGGAACGAGTTTATTATCTTGAAAAAAGTGATTTAAAACGTCATGAATATCCATCTGTGGAATATTGTTTGATTTTATAAACTTAGAATAATGAAAATACTCCTTGGTAAAATATAAAGATCGCATATTTTGTTTTTCTTCAAGTTCAATCGATATATCTTTAATATTGTAAGTTTGAGTGGAAATTGTAATTTCTTCTTTTTTTTGTTTTTTTGAAATTTTATGATCCTTCTTACTCTTCTTCTCTTTGTCAACTAAATAAAAGAACCAACCATACTGATTTACTAATTCATTCCTTTTATGTATGAACTCTTTTCCAGAGCTTGTAATTAATATTATTAGTTTGTCCGATTCACTATATATTATTTTAGATATAGATTTCTTCACTTCATTTGAGATAATAGTATTCTCAAAAAAAAGATGTCTCAATAATTCTTTAATAGGTTTCTGGGGAATCTTATTTTTATCCATGTATTGGATTTGCTTCTTGTAGATGTTGATTTTATAGGATGATTTGATTTTTTCTCTTGCTTCGAGAATTATCATATGATCAAAAAATTTGAATTCCTCTTCAACCATTAACTAAGACAATATTTCACTCAAAAAAACAATTACTTTTTTTCTAAATGATAATATTTTGTAAGGAAAAAATACATTGATTCTGATAAAAATATTTAAGTTTAGAAGAGAATTAAGTTTTAAGCAAAACAAAATTGAAAAAATAGCGAACAAATTTATTTGAACTTCAAGAATTTAACACTTTTTAGTTGGGATTTTAATTCTTGAACAGGATAATTCTTATTTTTAATAGTTGAGGAAACATTCGAAAAATCTAATCCGTTCAAAAGATCTTTATGATTTTCTTTTGAGAGTTCTAGTTCTATAATTTCAGGTAATTCTTTTATGTCATATACTATAGCACTCAATTCTTGGAATCTTGAACTCAAGAATTCTTCAATCCGCTTACTAAACTTGATAGAAATAGAAGGTGAAACAGACATCAAGTCAATGCACTCAGTTAAAATGTGAATAAATTGTTTATTTAACTTCACAACTCCGTATTCTTTCCCTTTTTCTTTATATTCTTTCTTAATTAACAAAACCTCATCTTCAATAACATTATATTCATATTCTTTCATATTATTGAATCTCCATAGATTATCTCAATAATATCTTTTAAAAAATTGTGCTATTTAAATTTTTACGTTATTCGCTCATTGAATAAAAGAATATTGATTTGAACTTGGATTTAATTTAATTTTATACTTTGACCATAGAGAAAGAATGTAACTTCCCTAAAGTTCTATAGCTCTTAATATCGCATTTACCTATTTATTTTTAATTATAAGCTCTCATCAAGAGAGCATGAGATATAAAGAAGGTTACTTCTCTTTAACATTTTTTTAGTAAATAAAAAAGTTTATAAGCAATTTATTTATATCTTTACATCAGAAGTAATTGTTAATATTACTAAAAAAAGATATAAGCTATAGAGATTTAATCAGAAAATTTGTGTTTATTATAAGAGAATTACATGGTATCATAAACTATATTATAGAAAATAAAAAAAGCACGTAGGAAAGTGTATAATAAGACAGAATGAGTAATAAGAACATAAATGGTGAAAGAAAAACCAACAATATGCCTATTTGCTTAGGACCAATCTCGGACTTAGAAGAATATGTTAAAGAAGATTGGTGGAATAAGATTTTTAATGCTTATTATTTGAAAACAGATGGAGATGTTGTTGAAGATGAGAAGATCACTTCCCAAGAAATAGATTATTTCATAAAATTACTTGATATTAAGTCTGAAGATTCTATTTTAGATTTATGTTGTGGACAGGGTCGTCATACTATGGAATTAGCGAGAAGAGGCTTTCAAAATGTTGAGGGATTAGATAGATCCAGATATTTAATTAGGAAAGCGAGAGCAACTGCGAGAAAACGTAATATTAACTGTCGCTTCAGAGAAGGGGATGCAAGAAATTTACCGTATAAATCAGACTCCTTTAATGCCATTTTATTATTAGGAAATAGTTTTGGCTACTTTGAATCTATATCTGATGATCTGAAAGTTTTAAAACAAGTACATGCAACTCTAAAACCATGGGGGAAATTATTTATCGATTTGACTGATGGAGATTATCTTAGAGCAAATTATCAACCACGATCTTGGGAGTGGATTGATAAGGAATTATTTGTTTGTCGAGAAAGATCGTTATCCTTAGATAAACAAAGGTTGATTTCAAGAGAGGTCATAACACACGTCAATAAAGGTGTTTTAGTTGATCAATTCTATGCTGAGAGGCTATATTCTGAAGAAAAAATAGCTGAATTATTAAAGAATGCAGGATTCAGTGATATCACTTTCCATGGAACGATCAAACCTGAATCGCAACGTGATCAAGATTTAGGAATGATGGAACGGAGGATTTTAGTGAGTGCAATTGTCAAAAAAGATTGGACCACTACAAGGTCGAGGATAAAACCGGGAACAAAGAAAATAACGGTCATTTTTGGTGATCCAAATAAACCTGATATTTTAAAACCATTACGGATATTTGATGATGATGATTTTTACACTATCGATCAACTTAAGGCTGCATTGAAAGATATCGAAGGATATAACTTTACCTATTTAAATAATCACGATACTCTTATTAACGATTTAATTAAAAGTAAGCAAGAGACTGATTATGTACTTAATTTGTGTGATGAAGGATTTTTCAATGATGCTAGAAATGAGCTTCACGTACCAGCTCTTTTAGAAATACTTAAGATCCCCTATAGTGGTTCTGGTCCACAATGTTTAGCATTTTGTTATGATAAGTCATTGATTAGAGGCATAGCGAAAGAATTGGATATTCCTGTTCCTGAAGCATTGTTCATAAAACCAGAAGATAATGTTATTGACTTACCACTATATTTCCCAGCAATAGTTAAACCAAATTTAGGAGATTCTAGTTTTGGAATAACGCAAAGAAGTGTAGTGAATAATGGTGAACAGTTATTAAGTGCAATAAGAGAAATTAGAGAAAAATTTGGATATGATCATCCGATATTGGTGGAGCAGTTCTTAACAGGCAAGGATTTAACAATTGGAATAATTGGTAACCCTCCAGATAATTATCTCGTGCTACCAACATTAGAAGAGGATTATTCAAATTTACCTCCAGAATTACCACGAATATGTGGTTATGAAGCAAAATGGCAACCGGATTCACCGTATTGGAACCTTAGTTCCATCAAAGCTGAGCTTCCAGAGGATGTAGCTTTAAAGATTGAAAGCTGTTCACTAAAGTTATTTGAGAGATTAGAGTGCAGAGATTATGTTAGATTTGATTGGAGATTAGATAAGGATGGGAACCCAAAATTACTTGAAGTGAATCCAAATCCAGGATGGTGTTGGGATGGTCATCTAGCAAAAATGGCAAAATTTGATGGCCTTAATTATCAGCAAATGCTGGAGAGAATTTTAAATACTGCTGAAAAACGAATTGGAATTACATAACTAAACTAAAGGGAAATATCGCATGCAATCCGTAGGAGACGACGAGGATAAAAAAAGAAGAGATGAGGAAGATCTAGAATACCTTACTTCTTATATTCGTCATCTTGAGAATAGGATAAAAATCATTGAAAGTGATAATCAATATTTACGAGTTGAGACCGCTAGAATAAATGATGATTTACGTTCACTTAAAAAAGAATTAGATAGCCTTGTTGAAACACCCTTGTTAACGGGAACGGTTATAGATGTTTTGGATGAAAACTCAGAAAGATTGATCGTTAGAGCATCAACTAATGTTGAATATGTGGTAAAAGCAATTGAAAAAATCAGAAAAAATAAAATAATTCCTGGAACAAACGTAGCATTAAATCAAAGATCATTTAGTGTGGTTGATATTTTACCTACTAACATAGATCCTTATGTTAAGGGCATGGAGCTCATGGATACGCCCCCAGATGTGTCATATCAAGATGTAGGGGGATTAGAAGAGCAGATCCAGGAGATTAGAGAAGCAGTAGAATTGCCTTTACTAAAACCCGAATTATTCAAAAAGATTGGGATAGATCCTCCTAAGGGAGCATTATTTTATGGTCCTCCTGGCACTGGAAAAACTTTATTAGCTAAAGCAGTTGCTCACGAGACACAATCGACGTTCATTAGAGTGATCGGTTCAGAATTAGTCCAGAAATTTATTGGGGAAGGTGCTCGAATAATTAGAGAAATCTTTACTTTAGCAAAGAAGAAAGCACCCACAATATTATTCGTAGATGAATTGGATGCAATTGGAACGGTTAGAATGGAAGATGCTACATCAGGTGATCGTGAGGTTAATAGAACTTTAATGCAATTGTTGAGTGAATTAGATGGATTCGATAATAGAGGCGATGTGAAATTCATTGGAGCAACAAATCGAGTTGACATTCTTGATCCTGCTATCTTACGACCAGGTAGATTTGATAGATTGATTGAGTTTCCTCTACCTAATGAGATTGCTAGGGAAGCGATATTTAAAATTCATATGAGAACTCTAAATATGGAGGAAAATATAAATGTAAACCAATATGTCAAACTTGCAGAGGGTGGAACAGGTTCAGATATTAAAGCGATTTGTACTGAGGCAGGAATGTATGCCATTAGAAGAAATGAATATACAATAACTAATGGAGACTTTTTAAACGCGATTAAAAAAGTTCTGCATAAAGAACTTGCTGAAGAAGAAAGATTTGATCTGTTTATCTGATTATTTTACTTTTTTTCTTTTCAATAAATCCCATCTTTTTGTTATGGGAAAATTACCACCACTGACTGATTTTACTTGTTCTACAGAAATAAAAGCCTTAGGATTATTCACATGAACTAATTCTAATATTTTAGGGAGATTTTTTCTTTTAATCACAAGTAAAACTATTCGTACTAATCCTTTAGATCCTTCGGCTGTCATGGTTGTAATACTATATCCCTGTTCATTCAAGAGATTGATCAATTTTTCAGGATTTTCCCTAATAATTAACTGTAAGCTCAATAATCCTAACGATATTTTTCCTTCAACAATTAAACCCATATAATTTCCCATCGCAAAACCTCCAGCATAAGCGATATAGTATATAAAATTAGTTAAATTAGAAAAAATCTGGCTCATTGCTACTAACCAAATTAAGATTTCACAAAACCCAACAATCGGGGCCAAAAGTTTACGACCTTGAGAAATAAAAACTATTCTTAAGGTTCCAAGGGTGACATCTGAGACTCTAAAAAAAAAATTAGCACTGGAAGTAGAATTAATGAAAATATTTCATTGACCATAATCTCTATGAATTAATCTAGATGATAATAATTGTTTTAATATTAATATCTAATTTAAAGTAGACGGATTTTATCTAATTTACTATCTGTTCGACTAGTATCTAGATCACTTATAGTACATCATTAATTTTGAAATGTCGATTGGACCTTTAATGTTAATTAAACTCACTAGATTATCATCTAAAGGTTTAATTAACTTTTCTACGGATACATAATTTATTGTCCAGTTTTTGTCAATTAGGTTTAATAATCCATAATTTTCATTCGTTAAAATTTCTTTAGCTCGATTTAAACCTTTCGCAACGGGATAGATGGCGAAGTAAGGCTCTAAAAAACCATTTTCCCATCGAGGTATTGTACACTCGTAATTTTCGGATTGTTTTATCATAGATTTGATGACCTCTGCTTTAATTAGAGGCATATCACAAGACAAGACATATGCTTTTTCGAATCCATGTTTGTTTAGATGTTTGAATCCGGAATAAATCCCTAGCATTGGTTTAAATATTTTAGGATGTTTGAAAAATTCTCGATCATCAACTATAAATTTAATATCTTCAGGGAAATCGATGATATCTCTATATTCATTTATCTGTTCATGAGAATGAGCCACCAAGAATAAATCTTCATCAATTTTAGATAATGTTTCAATCTGATGTAAGATCAATGGTTTTCCAAGTATATTTATAACAGCCTTCTCAACTCCGAACCGAGTACTTTTACCTCCAATGAGAATCAGAATAGCTAGTTTTTTTCGAGTTTCCATAAGAATCCGAGTAAAAATTTTTATTTCTTAGTAATAGCTAATCAAGTTCATATATAAGCTTTTCTTAAATAAACAGATATTAAGTTAGAGATTAACAAGAGATTATTGTAATGATTTAAATCTATGATAAGAAATAAATTAAATTTAAATTTTAACATGGTTTTTATCATAATTATTTAAAGAAATAGTGTTTGAATAATCTTAATGAATCTACCACTATTAATTTTCCTTTTCGGCATTTTTGTAATTATTTTAATAAGCTATTCATCGAAGAAAATTGATTTTGTGGCAGTTTCACTAATGGGATGTTTTATCGCGGGATTTATTACAGGGTTAATTTATGGATTAGATCTTAGTTTTTTTATTTCAAAAATAGAATTTGAAGCTATTATCGTAATCTTAAGCATGAGCATTATTACTAAAATTGCGCAAGATTCAAATATCCTTGAATATATCGCAGTTAAATTATTTAAAGTATCGAAAGGGAATAGAACTATTTTCTTCTACTTGATTTGCATAATAACTGTGCTTTTAGCGGCAATAATTAGTGATATGGTTGTGGTACTAATATTAGGACCAGTTGTCATAAGACTTTGTAGGTTTTTAAATACTCGAGCCGGCACATACTTGCTTGGAATGACAATATGTATTAATATAGGCTCAATTATTACACCTTTTTCATCCGGAGAAAACATTATTATTTCCACCTACTTCAATCTAGATACATTGTATTTTATTACGTATTATTGGGGATTTTCTTTTTTCCTCTTATTTATTACCATATTTTTAATTAATAGATGGCACCTGAGAAAAGAACCAGAGATCCTAGAAGAGCAAAAAAAATTTGTACTTGAATTAGTGGATGCAAGTATCATGATTAAAAGTAAGAAAATGTTTTACCTCAACAGTATCTTTATAATAATTACAATTTCTCTTTTTGCTATTTTACCCTTTTTATATCTCACTGCTGGAGTTGCAGCTTTCGCCCTCATCCTTCTAAATAAAAAATTTACCAAGAAAAGAACAGGAGATTTATTTAAAAATATTGAATGGGAGATAATTTTCTTCTTTATATCTTTATACGTAGTAATTGCGTGCTTGCTTGAAGCGGGATTTGATGAGATTTTCAAAAACATTCCATTTCAACTTTTAAGTCCTTTCATATTAAGCTTGGTGATACTTGTTCTTGTAAGTCTTATATCAGGTTTTGTTGCAAATACACCTACAGCATTGATTTTTATTCCCATTATCGACCTACTAATTCAAAGTTTTCATTTTCCTTCAGTACCATTATTCTTTGCTTTTATTATTGCTATTAATATTGGCGGAAATCTAATACCTCAAGGAGCAGCATGTGATATGATGACATTAAAAATAGCACAGAATAATGCCGTGGAAAATTTAGATTATAAACGGTTGTTAAAAGTAGGAGCAACATTTGCTATACTTCACACAAGTTTGTCTATAATTTACTTATTTTTTTTAAGTTTATTAACTGGATTTTAAGAAATTCATGTTCTAAAATAATCTATAAGGGTGAATATGAATTCAATAACAAATACAAAAGTAAGAAGAATTTCTAAGTATAAGAGATATCCTTCATTTTTATTCGTTTGAGCAGTGTTATAAATATCTCCTATAGTTTCGAGGCGTTGCCTAATGCTTGTAATCCAATGCTTAAGTTGAAACAATTCTGAGAGATCGACATAGATTTGAGCTAAATAGTAATTTCCAATTAATTTTGAAACGTTTTCTACTTTATCTAAAATAAACGTTAAATCATATTTTATTCTCAATAATTTCCCTACTTTTTTACTTATTCTTCTGAGAAGTAAAGGTCCAGTAAAATAAATCATGCGAATATCTTCTTCAGCGATATTTAATCTCTTGTCTAATAATTTATCTAATACCCGCAATTCTAACAACTGATAATTGGTAATTTCCGTCACTAATATTACATCTTCGTAATCTAGGTTAGGATCGAAGATTATTCCACGGTCAAAATCCATAATAACTAAATCATTTTTCAAAAATGAAAAAGGATTGGTTAAGGTTTCATTTATTTGAGTCTCATGTAGATTTAAATCGGGATTTTCTCCCATCAATAAACAAGCTATATATTCCTTATTAGCCTCAACAAATTCTGAAGGATTAATATCATTGGTTATACAATATAATGTATATTTTTCATACTCAAATTCACTTGGAGTAAAATCGGGTTCTTCAATATAATCTTTAATTTGCTGAAAAGTCCTTTCATTTTGAAATTTCAAATATTCATCGATATTATAATCTTTTCCATCAATGGAAAATTTGATCCTACTTATGGTATGAAGCTTGTTTAATGGAAGTTCATTAAACGTGATTCGAGCGATTAATGAAATTACGCCATCTTCATATAATTTTATCTGAAGATCTACTTTATTTATAAATTCTGATTCAGCTAATATCTCTTGTTGAAAGTCTAATCTTAAACATTCGGGAAAATCTAAGTAAGAAGGGGTATTTTTTGTTTTTATAATTTTTTTATCAGGAATACCAGGAAAAATGAAACTCGCTTCTTTAAGATAGATTTTTCTTCCAACATCAGTTAAACTCATGAATATTACTTCCCCATTCAACTTAGCTCTCTCATTTTTCTTTTATTTTCTTATATAAAGGAGATATTTTCCTCAATCTTTTAATTACTAAAGGAATGTGTTTTAGAAAATAATCTACTTCTTCTTCGGTGGTGAATCTCCCTAACGAAACTCTAAGAGAACCATGGGCATCTTGAGGGTTTAATCCTATTGCAAGTAAAACATGAGAAGGATCCAATGATTTAGAAGAGCATGCTGAACCTGTAGAGGTTCCAATGCCCATTGCATCTAAATCTAACACAATCGACTCGCCTTCAACATATTTAAATCCCAGATTTATATTGTTGGGCAAACGAGAAGTAGGATGCCCATTTAAATAGCTTTCATCTATATTATGCAATATAGTTTTGATGATCTTATCTCGTAATTTTGTTTCTCTTACAATTTCCTCTGGCATCTCATTTTTAGCTATTTCAGCAGCCTTAGCGAATGCGGCAATTGCAGGAACGTTCATAGTGCTGGGCCTTAAGTCTCTCTCATGCCCTCCGCCATGCATTATTGGTTCAAGTATCTTACCCCATCCCTCACGATTGCCTTTATTTCTTGTATATAGCATGCCAACTCCCTTTGGACCGTAGAGTTTGTGAGCAGATGCTGATAATAGGTCGATATGTAATTCTTCTACATTTATAGGGATCTTTCCAACGGCTTGAACAGCATCTGTATGGAAGATCACATCATATTTTTTTGCAATACGCCCAATATCTCTAATAGGTTCAATAGTCCCGATCTCGTTGTTCGCAAACATAATACTTATTAAGATAGTGTTATCTGTAATGGATTCTTCAAGAAGTTTGAGGTCGATTAAACCTTGATTATCTACGGGCAAATATGTAACTTTGAATCCTTGTTTTTCTAAAAATTCGCAAGTTTTTTCTACAGCATGATGTTCAATTGCAGTTGAAATAATGTGATTTCCACGTTTTTTATGTTTATTAGCAACTCCAAGAATAGCAAGATTATCTGCTTCAGTTCCAGATGATGTAAAAATAATATCATCTCTGGGGGCACCAATCAAAGAAGCGATGGTTCGCCTAGATTTAAGTAGTGTTTTTGCTGCTTTTTGGCCTATATCATGTAGACTTGAAGAATTTCCATAATTTTCTCTCATTTGAAGGCCAAACTCTTCAATCACTCTAGGATCCATGGGTGTGGTTGCGGCATAATCCAAGTAAACATACTTCATTGTATTATCAAATCAATGTGCATTTCTTAATAATGAATAAGAATATAATTAAAATTATTAGAATTTTGATCGAATAAGTAATTTTTCAAACTCAATTCATTCTAATTTAAAGCGATTGTGTATAAAAATTAAGAGCAAAAAATTCTTGGCTGACGTGTACCGCATCATGGACCTTAAAAGCGGCAACAGACTGGATTTTAGGAATACGACCAGAATATCATGGATTAAAAATTGATCCGTGTACTCCAAAATCATGGGATAATTTTCGAGTTAGACGTCATTTTAGGGATAAAATTTACGATATAGAAGTTCAAAATCCCAATAATATCTCAAAAGGAGTAAGAAAAATAATTATTGATAAAGTTAGTCAAGATAGCAATCTTATCCATGTATCTAATCATAAAAAGAAATATAAGGTTCTAGTAATTATGGGTTAAATTTTTGATATCTTTCTAAAATAAAATCTCTTTCTTTCACATAGAATTTTTAAAAATGAAGAAATATACTTCAAAATTAGTATGCCGAAGAATGTCTTTAAAATTTTTATTATCGGTACAAAAAATTCCGGATTACAACAATTAATAGATTATGAAATGAGCGATGGGTTTTTTTTAGATGCGAGTCATATTTCCGGTGTTGATTTAGCCACAAAAATGATTCAAGTGAACAAGAAGACTTGGATGTTACAATGTTGGATAGTTGATATAGACAAGATTTTTGGACGATTACACGATTTATATCCTCGCTATTTAAGAGGAACCCATGGAGCGATTTTAATAGTGAATCTCGGAGATTTAAATAGTTTAAATAAGTTAGAGGAGTGGATCTCTCTTATTAGAGAGAATCCTAAGAAAATACCCATCTTAATAGTAGGGGATCGTCCTAAAGTGAAACAGAACAGACAAATTTCTGAACGAGAAGGTATTCAGTTTGCAAAGGAGCACGGATTAGCAGGTTATATGGAAATTGATAGTTATAGTGAATTCAATACATCGAGTATGTTCGAAAGAATTACGAGTTTAATTTTAAAACATGAAGATAACCTCTAATCTCACAAGAAGTTAAGTGAAGATTTAAATATACACGATCTCAAATTATTATTATTCAGAAAAGTAGATCGTAAAACATGAAGAGGTTCTTCTAAAATGAGTTTTTCTATACTTTGGGGGATAACTGGAACTGGTTATTTAATTGAGGAATCCATTAACTTGATGAAAGAATTACAGGAAAACTATGATATCAAAATAACCGTTATGCTATCAAAAGAAGGCGCTGTGGTGGTTAAATGGTATAAACAATGGTTGCATCTCACTGAAGTCATCAGTCGGGTTTCTGTGGAAAAAACACCAAATAATCCTTTCTATGCTGGACCTTTACAAATTGGCAAATATGACTTCTTTATCACTTGTCCAGTATCTGCAAATAGCGTCGCTAAAATTGTAAATGGAATCGCCGACACTTTAATAACTAATTGTATAGCACAAGCAATTAAGGGAGGAGTAATTTGTTATATTCTACCATCGGATCAAGATTTAGAACCAATTACAACTAATCGACCAGATGGAAGTCCTTTAGTGCTGAAAATTCGAGATATTGAGATCGAAAACGTTAACAAGCTTCGAAAGATGGAAGGGATTCATGTAATCTCGGATTTTAAAGAGATCAAGGATCTAATCATAAAAAAATACCAAGAAACAGCTAAAAGTTAAGCTTCATAAAGCACTGGTTTAATTGCCCCTTGAGGACACGAAAGCTCACATTTTAAACAACCTTGGCACTTAGCAATTTCTTTGAATTTATACCGAATTCCTTCTCTTTCTCCTGCTTCTGTTTTAACAATATCCTTATAAAATAAGTTTTTTGGACAGAACTTGCCATTATTCTCTAAACATTCTTCACACATAGTACATTTTTCGTGATCTATTTTAATACTAATAATTTGATCTGGAGTGGTTATTGAAGTTACCTCAATTGCATTTCTCGGGCATACTTGCACGCAATTTAAACATGCCCTACACTTAGTATAATCTACTCTCCGGATGCCATGTTCAAAATAAATCGCATGAGCTTTACAAGCACGATAACATCGCTCACATCGCATGCATTGTTCTTGATTTATCTGAACCGGTACGAATTTTTCTCTCATAGTGTTTCTACATTTTTTTAATTTTGCTATAAGCTCAATTAATCAAAATTATATTTAATATTAAAATTGATGATTATGAAATATCAAAATTAACGCCTTTTAGCTTTCATATCTGTTTAAACTCAAGAAGTAGGAATTACAGACAAAAATCAGTATTATAAAAATTAATTAAAAAAATTATTGAAAATATTGTGTATATTGTTTTTTAGGCCCTGCTGGTAATTGTTGTTGTTGGTATTGTTGAGCTTTTTCAGCAAGTTCCAACATTTTTGCCTTGATTTCCTTTCCTTCCTCGATCAATTTTGATGTTTCGATATTAAGTCCATATATCTTATTTAAGACCTCTATTATTGCTGCACCGGCCTCAGGAGTAGGAATTTCAAGTACAGGTGTAAATAGCGCATAAGCTTGTAAATGATTGGCTAGTGCTTCATTCAAGATTGTTGCTTCTGGACCTACAATGATACCTTTTTCGACTTTTTTAATACCATATCCTTCTAATCTTTCTATCATATGAGCTTCGGCAGCATAATACACTGGATAATCATCAATAACCCCTCTTTGAGGAATACCTTGAAATATTACGACTTCTTTTGCTCTAACGTCTTCTGATAACGCCCAGTTATTTATTGTTTTACTTAAATCGTTATAAGCCGTGGCAACTTGGAAGGGGACTTCTGCTATCCCCACAATCAAGTTATTTTTAGGTGAATAATAAAGCCTAAAAGGATGCTTTAAAACGCCTTCATAAAACACGCTAATTGGAGGCAAATATTCACTTGTAATGAATCCAATTTCCTTTATATCAGGTATTTGATCAATTAAAGCATTTGAAACAATTGGTCCAATCAAGCCTATACCCGCGAATCCTAAAATTAAAGTAGCTCCAGGCTTAATTTCTGTAGTTAAATCTGTTATAACAAGAGTACTTCTCTTTCCTTTCTCACATACATATTCTTTCTTTACCATTTATATCACTAAATAACTCTTTTAACTGTGATTATTCTCGATTTATAATTATATTGAATATAAAAATAGATTATTAAAACTGATCTATTATGAATATTTAATGATCAAATTGATTTAAGCTTGATCTGAAATAGTAGTTAAAAATTCCTATAAATGATTAAATAAACTATTAAAAATTCAAAGGATTATAATATCTTAAAATAGAATTAAACTCGGAACATGCTTTTAGAAATAGAACACGTATCGATACCCACAGATGATCAAAAAAGGATGATTATCGATGATGTCTCCTTTGGGGTTAAAGAGGGGTCAATTCATGCGATAATAGGACCTAACGGTTCGGGAAAATCTACCTTAGCTTATGCAATTATGGGAATTGAAAACTACATTATCTCGAACGGAAAGATTAAGTTTGATGGCAATGATATTTCTCAGAAAAGTGTTACAGAAAGAGCGAAACTGGGTATTACTCTAGCGTGGCAGGAACCGGCAAGGATTGATGGTCTATCAGTGTTTCAATATGTTTCATTAGGAATTAAGGATAGAAAGAATCTAAAGGAAAAAGTGACCGAAGCTTTAGAAATCGTCAATTTAGAACCTAATTTGTATCTGAATCGGTTTATCGATGAATCTCTAAGTGGAGGAGAACGTAAACGAATCGAATTAGCGGCATCTATTGCAATGAAACCAAGATTGATCATACTTGATGAACCAGATTCTGGTTTAGATGTAATTATTGTTGAGGATTTTTTGAATATATTCAATAGAATTAAGGAACTAGATATGACCATCCTATTGATAACACATAGAGAGGATATCGGGATGGTTGCAGATTACGGAACATTATTATGGAGAGGAACACATCTGCTGACTGATGAGTTCCCTAAAGTGATGCTTCAATACTGTAAAAAAGCAGGGCTGAAAGATTTTTGCAAAAGAGCACTATTTAAAAATGGGAGTAAGTGCTTTGACGATGATTATATTGAAAGAATTTTTAGAGAGGAGGGAGTATAATGGTCAATTCTCAGTATCCCGAAGACATCTTGCAGAGTTTAGAAGATTATAATATCGATATCCGTGAGTTTTTACCAGGACATGGAAAAGGAGCAAAATTATTACTGGATTTCAATAAAATATCCGGAATTGATCAAGTAGAAGGAATCATTTTAAAAGGAAGAGAAATCGAGAATGGAATCATTGCTGATATAATAATCAAGGAGGGTACTTCTCATGAAGAACCAATCCATTTATGTTTTGGAGTTAATAAGCAAACGGGTATTCAAGAAATTTTTCCAAGGATTATCTGTGAGGATAACGCTAGTGTAAAAGTCCAAGCTCATTGTAGCTTTCCTAAAGCTGATGGATTAATTCATAAAATGTTTGGTCACTTTTATATTGGCAAAAATTGTAATTTCGAATATAGTGAAACCCATTATCATGGTGAGAAAAGCGGTGCTTTAGTAGCTCCTGTTGCTTACATGTATGTTGGAGAAAATAGTGTCTTTGAAAATAATTTTACCTTGACTAAAGGTACACCTGGTAAAGTAAAAATCATGATTGATATCTATGCAATGAAGAATAGTGTTATAAGATCTACCTTAAAAGCATTTGGAAAAAATAAGGAGGATTCTATACGTATCAGAGATTCCGTATTTCTTGAAGGAGAGAATGCCAGAAGTGTTATTAAAATGAAGGCTGCTGCTAGAGATGGAGGAGAAGTATTGATGTATGGTGTTACAGAGGGAAATGCTCCACATTGCAATGGACATGTTGAATGTAATGAAATAGTTTTAGGAAAAGGCTCGATTTGTCGAGCTCGACCCTTTATTAGAGCGACAGATCCTACTTCGAGTGTATCCCATGAAGCATCATTAGGAAGATTTCCTCAAAAATGGTTGGATGAATTAAGAGCAAAAGGCTTATCAGAGCAAGAAGCAACAGATGTTCTAATCCAAGCCATGCTTCGAGATTAAAATATAGTAAAAAAAGTTGAAAATTATGGCAAAGATCAAAATAAAAAAGGGAGATGACGCTCCAAGATTTAAATTGGAGTCTTATAATGCAGGAACTATTGATCTCGATCAGCTTATTGGTTCCCAGAAAATTGTATTAATCTTTTCTAGATATTTTGGATGTCCTATATGCCAATTAGATTTAGAGACTCTCCTTAAGAGTGTTGATGATATTGAAAAAAAGAATGCCAAAATTCTGTATATCACTCAATCAGGTGAAAAAATCGCTAAAAAATTTATAGAAGAGAAAAATATGACCTTCCCAGTTATTCCATCGTCTAAAGACGAATTATATGCTCAATATGGTTTAGGAAGATTTTCAGCTGCCGCTGCAGCAAAAGTACTGAGCAGAGGGAAACAGGCTAAAAAAGCGGGTTATGAGCATGGGGAATATGAAGGTTATGAAATGCAGTGTCCTGGACAATTTGTCATTGATACTGAGGGAAAAATCATACACGCCAAGATGGATTGGTTAGATGTTCCCGAAATCCTACAAGTTTTATAAAATGATAAATATTCATGAGAAAAGATGAAAGAGTCAACAAAATACAATTCATATCGATTTGTCGGCACCATCAACATAGATGAAATTATGCCTTGGTTCGATTTTGATAAAGGAGAGCCTTGGGATGAGAGTGAAGTGCCTTGGGTTTTAGAAGATAAAGTAAGGAGAGAAATTTTACTTCGATTAGCACACTTGGGAACTAAAAATTTAGAAGAAATACATGCTTTAATCAATTTTTCACCAAAGCCTTTAATAATCCGATCAGATGAATATATTCCATCAATAAAGTATCAATGGGAGAGAGAGGTTATCCAAAATCATCTAATGAACTTAGAATGGTATGGTTTAATCAAGCACACCGAAAATCGATATGAAGTGACCTTTCCTGTTTTTTCAATGGAAGATTTAGAACATTTAGATAAATTTATTATCAAATTTGCAAATTCTTGGCTTAACGTCGTTAAAGAAATCAAAAAAGATTTCGATCAAGAAAAAATAAATCTTGGAATTTTGATTGAAAAAACTGTAGAGAAACTCTATTTGATGCTTAAAAGTCAAGGATTTCTGCCTGATATTCCAAATATAAAGCTTTTGTGGGCTGAAGAACTCCGGAAAATCAAATTTGAAGAATGGTTAAGTAAGAATTTTTAGATTATCATATATCAATAGAAACATAGTAATTTTTTTTATCTCTTATTTCAAAATCAGATTTATCGCTACATAAATAATCCATGCTTGAATATTTATTGTTAATATCCACTCAACAAGAGGGTTTAAATCGGTTAATAGGAGTAATAGAAAGTTAAGACCAGTAGCAAAACCAATTACCACATGAAGAAAAGTGTAATGCCCACTTTTTAACATTAAGCCGCTATATAAGCAGATATAGACCACAGAACCTATAAAACCAGTGAAAGCAACAATTGAATGAAAAATTTGGAAAAATTCAGGATTAAGTGGATCTGGCAATATCGCTACAAGAGCAATACATAGGGATGTTATGATCGCGATGGAAGTGGCGATTCTTCTTAAAAAGTCATTAATCCCTCTCAAAGTTTTCTCAAGATATAAAATAAACGGAATGGATAGTGAACC
>Ga0315542_1000989_pt1 | contig 17927 bp, 17 predicted proteins | sample SalMarSW160120MG_FD_202541 | JGI IMG/M metagenome (GOLD analysis project Ga0315542, IMG submission 202541) | Salt marsh sediment microbial communities from the Plum Island Ecosystem LTER, Massachusetts, United States - Salt Marsh Sediment SW1601-20 ...
GTCATTACCGATAATGCTCATGTTTATCCAAGTTCTAATTCCTGAAGTTATTTTAACTACTCTTGGGATTATAATATTTGAAAATATCAAAAGGGCATTAAATATTAATGATAAAATAGATAGAAAAAAAGGAGAATTTAGTTCTTAATTTAAATTTCTCCAGTAATTACCTTTTTAATATCTTCTAAATACTAATTTATTTATTTCTTTATTGTTTAAACAATAATGAACAAAAAAGCTGTATGTATGATTCCAATATTAGAGTGTGTTAGATATTAATCAACAGATATTAAATGATTTGGTGAAATTATTATCCGAATTTGTTGAGAGAAAACCAGGTACTCTTTCTGGTATTTATCGTAGCAATCCTCAAATTGTCCATTATTATTCCAATATTATACGATATTGGAACCAGCTTAATTTTATACTTAGTAAAACATTAAGATCCCTTGATGGAAGAAATAATGATCTTAATGTAGATTCCTCCTATTTATTATATGCCATATATCGCATAAAGTATGAACAAGCTCTACCAGATCAAGTATTGAATGAACTCGATCTAAAGAAAGAAACAATTTTTCTATTGAACAGGATAAAATCGTTTTCTTGGAATATTGCATTAAAAGATAAATCCAAAATTGAAAGATTGAGCATAGAGCAAGCAATCCCATCCTTTTTTATCGAAAGATTATTAAAAGTCATGAAAATTGAAGAAATCCGTAAAAATATAGAATTTATGAATAATATTGATGAAAACGACGATTTCACATTTCAGATCTTATCATCTAAGGAACAAGATAAAATTATTAAAGATTTAAAGTCTGAAAACATACCAATACATCCAGATCCTCACATTCCACGCCTTTATCATTCACAAAATAAATATAAAAAGAAAATCTTGTCAATTAACTGGTATCGTGAAGGATATATCATTTTCCAAGATAAATCTTCAGCGGCAGTTGCTGATATATTATCATTAGATCAATCAGATTTTTATTGGGATACGTGTGCAGCACCAGGAATAAAGAGTATTGTGATTTCAAAAGTTTCTGAAGATAATTTTAAGATGATTGGTGGGGATTTTGATATTAATCGATTGTATCAATCTAGAACTTTAATGATCAATCACCATGTTATTAATATAAATTTATGCCAGATGGATAGCATTCTACCTCCTTTTCGGTTTAAGAATTTTTTCGATAAGATCCTCATTGATGCTCCATGTTCTGGAAGTGGAAGCTTTCGAAATAATCCGGAGTTAAAATGGAAACAATCAAAATATTATCTCAAGACAACGACCATTCTTCAAGAAAAGTTACTTGCAACAGCAATAAATTACCTCAAACCAGATGGCATATTAGTATATGCCACATGTAGTTTATATCCAGAAGAAGGAGAGTTGCAGTTGATAAGATATGTCGATGATTTAGTTCCAATGAGTCTTCCAGATTGGTTTTCTAAAAGTTATAAGATTAACGGTAGCTATTTAAGAGGGACAGGACGATTATTTCCCGCGATTCACCACTCTCAAGGATTTTTCATCGGAAAATTCAAAAAAAAAGCTGCATAATTTAAAATAACATCTATTAATACAAAAAAAAGATTAAATGAATCATAATACGAAATTTTGGACTATTGGCGAGATTGATGCCACGGGGGTTCGAGGACCTCACGAAATGGAATTACGCAATATCAGTAATGCGAATTATCCTCTTTTTATCAATATCGACATGGATAGACTTAGATCTATTGTCAAAGATGAAATAGGTGGGAAAATAGAAAATTTAGGTTTTAATGAAGATTGGACTATTTCATTGGAGATGTTTCCTCAAGTAAACATACATCTTGCGTTTACTGATTATGGTGATGAATTTGGAGATAAGGATGAAGGAGAATTTAAGTTTTACTTGTCAGGTGAACGCGTGCATTGGGTACCTGGAGAAGATAGTGCTACTTATATTGATATTATTATGGATTTTTTAGAAAGAAAAATAGAAAATAAAACTCCGTTTGAAGAAAATTATGATTCTAAGACAGAACTAATGAAAAAAGTACTTCTTCAAAGAAGTGAACCTTTCAAATTTTTAAAAGATACTGATAAACAAGCACTCTCTGAATTTCTTGGGGCAGAAGTCTGGAAAGTGCCATCTGGATGGAAAATAAAAAAAGAAACTTTCCCGAAAATTAGTATTGAGATCATTTGGGATGACAAAAAGGGATTAGACATTGGGTTTTCAGGCGAGAATTTATCAAAAAATCTAGATCGCTATCATGTGGAATTTCTTGGAATATTTTTAATTAACCACGTACTCCGTTTTATTACGATTCGAAATGAAGAGAAGGATTTACCCGATATTTGCAAAATAATGTTCTCAAGATATTTTACTAAACAAAAAAATTGGGTACATAGAACTCGTTAAAAAATAGAAAGAATTATTAAATTAAATAGCTGTCCAATAAATGGCACGACCTCTTTTTTCCGTGCGCTTGATGACCTTATTTGCTTCCAATTCAGTCATTAATTTCCAGATTTGAGCATTACTGAGTTTAAAATATCTCCTCAACTCAGGGGTAGACATCTCTGTATTATTTAGTAAATTGATTATTAATCGTGTTATCTCGTCAATTTCATCGTCGTTTGAATCAGAAGGATCATCTTCTTCAGTTTGATCTGTATCCATCTCGTTCATAATGCGCGATGCTATTTTATTTAGTTGTTTTATATTATTATCAACATCTTGCGGTTTCATAAAAAGACAACATAGCTCTAAGTCATTTGGGAATGCCACAATATAGAATTCATCGTATAAAATAGCTCTTGGTTTTTTACCTGAATTACCTCCTCTGAAGGCAAGGTAAAAATTCATTGCAAAATCGTTAAGATCAATTATAGAATTTGCATTTTGATAAGCTTTTTTCCATTTTAAGAAAGGGCCGTCGATCATGTCGAATCCTATAAGAGCAGCTCCAAAGATTTCATTTTCATTAAAGTTCAATTTCTTTAAATCGCCTCCTAATTGCAGTTTTGTTTAATTCTTTTCGGATCATATTTTCTAATCGTTCCCTTTCTCCAGGATTGATTGCTGTAAGGCCAAAAGTCTTAACATTTAGTATTTCTTCAACCCTTTCTGGCGTCATTCTTCCATTCACTTTGTTTAAGTCTTGTTTGTTCGCAATAGCTATGATAGGGCAATCTTTTTCAACAAAATGAGTTGCGTATCCAATTAATTCTTGAGATCGTAATACGTTTTTAGGAGATGAATCCGTTATAACAAGTATTAAATCAGAACCCAACAGATGATCTCTTGAACACTTAAAATAATGACCTTGTCCTCCAAAATCCCACACTCGTATTGTATAATTACCTATCTGAACAGTTTTTAAATCTAAACCATGAGTAGGCAGATACATTCGATCAATCGTATTTTGAGATAACAACTTCAGTATGGTCGTTTTACCTACAGCGGGATAGCCTATAATTGATAATTTCCTCAATGAGTGTATCTCTGAACTGAGCAAAAATAATACCATATTGAAAAGAATTTATTAAAGGAAATAGAACGATCGATAAATATGAATCTCGATAATATCGTCATATTATCAAGATATTATTTGTTTCGAATTTTTTCATATAATAACATTGATGATTTAAAGAAGAATTAGTACTTCCTGCCAACAACAACATTATTACTAGAATTCCGCATTTTATTCCATTAATTACCCACTTAAATTCTTCGGGATTAATTTAGAACAAATTGAAAAAAGAGGGCAGATCTACATTAAAAAAGAAAATTAATAAAATTAATGAAATTAATGCTGGTGCTATCAAACTGAGAGTTAATAATCTCTGAGAAATCCTAATGCATTCTTGAAGGGTTTTCATAATTACATCAAAATATTTAGGGTCCCCCCAAATTTTCACGTTTTCCTCAATAGAATCGTAATAATAGAATTCAACCTCTTCCAGATTGTTCTCAGCTTCTATAATCAATTTATCTAATTTATCTAAGATTTTATCAAGCTTGATCTTTTCTCCTATAGGAGAGTAACCTCTACGCGAAAATTTTCGGGCAACTATATGTGAATCCGATGTAGTCACTTCCCCACGTTCAATTCCTCTATTTTGCAGCATGTTCAAGATATACGATCGAACTTCAAGATAGGCATTATTAGCATCAAAATGAATAAAAGCAGTTTTCTGATTTGTAGTAACATTTTGAAAAAGATGCACTGACAAACCTCCTGGTCCAATTCCATCTTTTTCTGTAAACTCCTTTAACAGATCTTTCGCGACACCATAATGGATAATGCTTTTATTTTTTTCAACCTCATTCTTAATACTCTTCATAAAATTTTCAGCAACATGAATTAAATCATTCGATTCAATTGAACCCATTTTAATTAAGCATTCATCATCAATGATTGCATTATGAGAATCAATGATAATAATTTCTTTGAAACCTTCTGATTTAGCATAATTTCTGATTTGATCTCCTATTAAAGCTTGCATATCATCTGAAGGTAATGGATGTCTAGTTAAAAAAATGATAGGAATATCATTTATATCAATCCCAATCAATTTAGCAGAGTTAGACATCTTGCGAGTAATATTTTCAATTTCATGTATCCATTTCTCACTTCCGATATTTTCAATTTTCTTCACATCTTCTTTAATTCGTAATAAAATTTTATTAACTTCTTTTTGAGATGTCAAATTCTGAGTATGATCATTTGTTGTGTGATACACGGTAATACCAGGGATATTTGAAAATTGCTCATATATTTTAGCGGGTAAATCTGAAGAGCCACAAGTCTTAAAAGGACCGAAATGGACGTGAGGAATGACAAATAATCCCTTGAGTCTCTTTGAATTAGTTGTTCTGATAAAAAGATATTGAATTTTTACGTTTGAGATAATCCCAACATCCTCAAAAAAACTTTCAATTAATTGATCATTCCCATCTGTCATCATAGAAAGTACAAATGCTCGGATAAAAGGGTATCCCCCTATTCCAGTGAGTTCTCTATATATATTACTAACCCGAACCATACTTCTAGCATAAGGAACGGCGAAAATGAAAGCACATAAACAAAAAAAGATAGTAGCTCGAATAAAAAATACGAATGAAAATGAAGTTGTTATTATTCCATATAGAATGATTCCAACGACGGGTTGAATTAATGCTAAAACAAAATTTCCATATTTTCCTGGAGTCGTAAATGAAAAATAGATAACATAAGCAATGATATAAACAATAACGGTACCCAACATAAAAAGTGCGTCTTGAAAAGTTGTATTTCTAAGAAAAATGACCAAACCTTGACCAATTAATAATGAAATTCCAATAATTCCACTTAGAAACGCATTCAATTGGAGTCCCCAGCCTCTTATTTTAGGAGGACCTAAAATTGGTGATTTTTTAACATAAAAAAATATTGATAAAACTGCTCCAGAACCAGAGATCGTAAAAAAAATGGATATATTTATGAATAAATAAATAAAATTCCATATTCCCGTATAAATAGCATTTAAAATCATTGATATTATTCCTATAATCACGGGTAAGCTAAAAAAGACGGAGTATGCTAATTTTTTAGTTGAAAAGAAATCCATGTAAGAAATTATTCCAGGAATTTCTCGACTTGGTGGTTTTTGAGAATACATGTTTGAGTTTCTATTTTCCTTTTAATTTGATCGTTAACTATAATATAATTCAACTATTTCTAATGAAAGAAGCATTTCTTTCATATAAAATTTATATGGTTAGAAAAATTTAAAAGTTTATGTCAGAAGATCCACTAGAGTTAAATAGAATAGCAAATAAACGTTATAGTGAATTATTGATCGAAGGGTTTCGATTATTTGGAAGGCATTTCGTAACTATTATCGTTCCAATTAGCTTTTTTTATATTCTCTCTATATTAATAAGGGTTGTACTACTTGCAAATGCCAATTGGGATTTAATATTATTGGAAGCTACTGTAGCTCCACTTGCTAGTCTAGATCCATCAACTCTTACTGAATCGCAATTATATGCAATGCTATCTTATATTTTAGCTACTTGGGCAATAGATACATTAAATTATATCATTGGTGCTCTTTTTACGACATTAGGACTTTGTTCTGTTGCCATATATTTATATAGAAATTATTTTGGTGAAAAAATATCATTACGTGAAGCAATGAAAGGAGCATTCAATCGTAAAATACTTATGGTACTTTTAATCTTGGGATTATTCATTCCCCTAGGAAATTTAATGCTAGTAATACCCGCAATAGTCATATTTGGATTTTATATATTCTCTATTTATACTTATCAATTGGATAATCAAGGAGGATCAATAAAGGAAGCGAAAATGTTATCAAAAGGAGCTTTTTGGAAAATCATTGGTACTTTTCTTGTCTCTGTTTTGATAATGTCGATTGCAAACACATTATATCAAATAATTATTGATACGTTGGTTCCTGTCAGTTATTCTACATATGTATCTTGGTATAATCCCTCAAATCGACGATTTGATATGATATTTATTTATAGTTTAATGAGTAATGCAGTATCGATCTTGTTAGAACCGCTATTTATTTGTTTGTTAACGCCCCTTTTCATTCAATTGAAAACTCGGAGAAGATTAGGATACGGTCACCATAAAGAATATAACAATCAACGGATTTATCTACCTCCAACTCAACCTGAATATGTTGAAAAAGGAATTTTCTGTCCTTACTGTGGACAACACATGGATTTTAAGTTAAAATATTGTCCAAGCTGTGGAGAATCAATGGAATTTTTGACAAAATGATGGAGAATTATTAATGGAAATAAAAATAGATAAAAAATTTGAAATAAATGCTGAGGGATTGCACGATCCTGTAGTTTTGGTAGGATGGCCAGGAATTGCTCTTGTCGCTAAACTTGCTATTACCTCTATTAAAGATTCTATCGACGCGGAAGAATTTATGGAGATCATGTCTTATGATTTTCCTCCAAAATCTAACGTAGAAAATGGGAAACTAGAAATACCGAGTGCAAAAATATATTACAAACCTAAATATGAGAAAACTATGAATGATTTTTTCATTTTAACCGCAAATTATCAACCTCAAACATCTTTTGGTGTTTTTGAATTTTCTCAAAAAATATGTGAAGAATTGGACAAGATAACTAAGGGCAAAATCAAAATGTATTTGAGTACTGGGGCAATGGTATCTGATAGAGTCAAGGATGTCCCGACTGTATATGTCTGCGGAACGGATCCAAGTCTTGTAAACACTTTTCTTGAACATGAGAATACAAAATTAATGGAAACGGGAGTTATAGCAGGAGCAAATGGTATCCTTCCAGCTTGGGCAGGGCATAATAATTTCGCTCCAGGGATATGTTTACTTGCTGAAACACTTCCATTACCAATGATGACGATAGATCCTCGTTCATCCAAAGCGTTGGTAACTTTACTCAAAAATTACTTTAAAATTGATATGAATTTTGATGAATTAAATAAAAAGATTGAAGAAATGGAAGACGTTGTGGATAAATATAAAAAACAAGCAGAACACTTCATGAAGGCCATTGAGGACGATAAAAGTGCCGACTCGTATTACAGATAGAATGAAATTCTTTGCATGTTTCTATATTATGTTTGCAATTAATTAAATAGTAAATTGAATGATCTTGCAAGACTCGAAGAATACGGAAGAATTAACTGATGAGAATATAAAAAAAAAGATTTCTTCTAATTTGGAAGGAATAAACACGCAATCTAAAAATTATATTAAGGATATTGTGGATTTAATAAATAGAGAAATTGGAATCAACAAAATTGTGTCTATCCTCTTATTTGGAAGTCAAAGAAAAGATCAAGAAAAGACACCTATTTCAGATTGTGATTTATTATTTATTTTTAAAAACAGAGTCTCTAATCAGCATATTCGAGATATTGAAAAATATTTTATCGCTTTAGAAATTAAACACGATTTTCGAGATCCACGATCTGACATTCTTCATTACATTTTAGGGGTTCTACAAAACACAACAGGAATGTTCATGAGTCATTTTCTAACTAAAGAACGTTTTTGGAAAGAACTGATTTTTTATAAGATATTCCGCGTAAATCGTGTGTTTTCGGCAATATTTGCCCCTAAGAACATAGTTCTTGGAAATGTCATTCAAAATAGTACAGTTCTATATGGAGTTGACCTCAGAGGATTCATTAAACCGAAGATTCATACATCTATAAACGAGATGTTTAAGAGCATGGTGATGAATCTCTTTATTTCATTCTTTGCTCTTATGATTGGCCCTCCACGGGATTTAAATGGCATGAGATATCAATTAGAAGCAATAAAATGGTCTTTAAAAGCTTCGAATTTTTATTGTTTCGGCGATACCGCGCCGATACTTCAAGTAATCGATCGATTTGTATCGCTGGAAAAAACTAAAAACCAAGAAAAGGCTCGTAAATTCTATGAGAAATTTTTGGCTTTAAGAGAGACTCCTTTAAATGATTTTAGATTCATGGCACGATGTCCCGTTAGAATCCTTAAAATACATGCAAAAGCTATAAATTATAGAAAAATTATTAAGCGGAAAGAAATCCGTATCCCATCAAAACCACCTAATACTCCCTCTAGGAATTTTTATTTTCCCATACAATTTTAGATGTATGAAATCAACTATCATTAAATTTTCTTGAAATTTTGACCGTTAATTCCGTTCATATCTTCCATACTTTAGATATTTGAATTTGATTATAAATTCCTTATAGTTAATTTCTTAAATTAATAAAAATTAGATCGAATTAGATATAATTCTAATTAATGAAATTAATCATGGCAAACGATGATTTTGATATAAAGGAGTTATTTCTTGATATTTTAGCTATTATGAAGTTCGAGCTAAAGTTCTATACTAGTAAAGAATCGCCTATGTTTGAAAGAATTGTTAAAACTAGAGTGTTCCAGCAAAAACTCCAGAAATTGAAAGATTTTATTAATACTTACTTTGAAATAATGTACCGGGATGAAGATAGTCCGATTAATCAAGCAGCCCTTCATACACAATTAGACAATATTGCTCGAATTACCAATTACTACGATGACCTTTCTGGATTCTACAAAGATCATACCAAGACTCTTATTTCTAAAGAAAAATTGCAAGGAATCGTCGATTATAGCCATATTGAGACGCTCTTTATTATTTTTACAGGTATCCTTGATTGGGAACATTACAAAAGTAGCTTAATCTTTCCCCACGATAAGCATAAAGAGAAATTGTTGAAAGAATTTCTAAATAAAGTTGCGAGCTCAGAAATAACGGACATTGATAGTTTAATTGATCTTGAGCAAACAATTGATAATTTCATAGAAAGCATTGAAGTGGAGCTTTAACATTTCTTCTTTTTTTCAATGTTTTTAGAATTCCCCTTTTTCAAGGTACTTTTTAATCATTTCACAAGCATTTTTTTCATACTTGATTGATAAGTAAACTCATCTAAATGATCAAAAAAGTTGATTTTCCCTAATGTCTTGGGAAAATAATTCAAGAATGTTTATATATTAAGAACGTCATGTCTAGTAGGAATAAAAATTTAATGAGTGAAAATTATCATTTAGTAATTGAATTCCGATAAGGTAAATGGGTTTAGCGTATAATGGACTGCGTAAGTCAGATCATAGATTTTTATAATAGGAATATGATTAGTGAGGATACTAATTCAGTAGATATGAGAAAAATATGGCTTAGTAAGTTACTTGTTAAACTGATGACTAGTTTTAATAATAATCAAACAGATGAGTTAAATCTAAAAAATTGTTTAATCTTATTAGTAAATTTATTTTCAGATAATTATGGTCCAGATCATTATTGTAGCAGTGGAAAAGATGTAAATAATCTTCCTTCTAATGAAAAAAGTTATTTTAAAGAGATATTGACGGCTGAATTCTTAAATTAACTTATTATTAAAATATATTTGGGTGAACGTCTTTCCAAGTATCATATTCATCAAAGATCGTACTTACTTTATTTAAAATATCAAAGAAAGCAAATTTAATATTTTCATCTTCACCAAACGTTTCTACAATGATTTTATTTAGATCTATACCATATTCTGAAGTCAAGTCAGAAATTTTTATTAGATCTTGTCTCTTAATACCTTTATCTTCAAGTTGATGAATTAGCTCTTCAAATTCATCTTTCAATTTGTTAGTTGCATCTAAAGATTTTGTGCATCTTTGTAGTAATTCTCTTTCTTTCTCAAATACAAATTTATCTTCTTCAGAAATTTCAATATTATCTCTAATTATTTCAATTCTTTCAATCAGCAAGCTTTTCACTTTTTCGTAAATTTTTATTGCCATGTAAATCCTATCAAGACTCCTTGTGAGATTACTTTTTCTAAAAAGACGAGCTTCAATAATTTTGAGATAAGCATCCTCGTAATAAATTTGTAGTTGACCGAATGTACTTTTCTCACCTTCACTAATCATTAACTCAATTTGTTGAAGATCTTCTTTTAATAATTCTCGTTCTGCAGGTGTAACTTCTTCTCCTTTTAAGATAGAAAAAATTTGAGTCGCCATTTGTTTTATAGATGATGCTTTTATATTCAATTCATTTGCCTTTTTTTGAATTTCAGTAATGCTCCTAGAACTTCCTAATCTCTCGATATCATCCAATATCTCAATCGCATCATCTAATAATTTATTAAATTTATTAGGATTATCAAAAATATAATATTTTGAATCTTGAAATTTCTGTATAGCTCGATCCATTTGTATTTCTAATTCAAAAATGTAATCGATTATGGTAACTTGTTTTCTTTCTGATAAGATTCGAGTTTTTTCATCCATATCCTTTTCTACGCTGTTACTGGCAAAAATCCATAAAATAGCAGCAGGTAACCAGAAAAATATTGAGATAAATGATAAGTTAAAAATACTTCCAAGTAATGATATTAATGGATATGATATAAATAGGGTAATGCTCTTTCCTAATTGTTCTGAAAGCTTAAAAAAGGAGGCGGCAGTTCCTTTATGTTCGGGTAAGTTTATATCTATCATTACGGCATTCCTGTTAGCAACTGGTCCTGCAGATAGCGTTGAGCCAATAAGGGCAAATATCAGGAAAACGATATAACTTGGGTACGTTAAGAAAATTTGACCTATCGTTTGAAGAATGAAAGAAAACATTTCTCCAGTTGGAATTGTATCTGGTGGTATTGGATAATTGATATTAAGAAGGTTAACATCGATTGGTTGCAATGAAAGAAACATTACTATTGCAAACGGAATGGAAAGAATGAGACAAATAGTTCCCAATCTTACTCGATTTTTTTTATTTCTACGAAAAAGGAAATCTCCTAATTGAGAAAAGATGCTATTTCCAAGTATGTATCCTATACCTATCATCCCAGCAAAGATAGTCGAAGTCTGTATTCGAATTTCGGTCGGAATTTGATAAAAAAATTGAAGGGATAACATTGATGTCGTAAAATACACTAATACTGTACCAGGTATTATCGCAAAGAAACCTTGGATAATTAGATAACGATTGGATTTTTGTTTTACAATGTTTATCAAATCTTTCTTAGAAATTTGATAACTATATTCTAAATCCAATTCTATTAACTCTAATAATTCATCTTCACTCGCTCCTCTTTGGGGGATTTTCACGAAAAAAAGAACAATTATTACGACGATGCTTATCCCAGCAAATAAAAGAAATGGAAACCTCCACGTCAAAATCGGTCCTATAAATGATGATAATCCTTGACCTGCACCATTTGAAAAAGAACTTAAAATAGCTAACGTGCCAAACCATCCTGATCTCTCCATTGGAGGAATAGCATCGGAGATAATAGAATAACCAACGGGTAAAACACATCCAAGTCCTGCACCGCTTGCTACCCTTGAAATGATTAACATAAAAAAAGAATTTGAAAATGCAGTTAATATCATTCCAAATGTCCACGAAAAGGCGCCAGCCATAATTACTTTTGTTCTATTAATTTTGTCAGTAAAATACCCCCATACTAAAGCAAAAAGGGCACTTATTAAGACAAAGAACGCATCTGGAATCGCAATTAAAGCCTCACTGATGTTAAACTCTTTTTGTATTGTGGCATAACTAGGAATTAACATGCTAGCACACGCCGTAGAAATAAAAAGTAACACCATAACTAATATGATGGGAGCAAAATCCTTTAATTTCACCTGAGTTAACTTTAAACGTTTGATAAGAAATTACCATCAGTTAGTTATTATGATAAATAGCATAACCATTCAATCGTCAGTTTTAAATTGCTCTAAGGTAGTCATTTTGAAATAATAATTAAGAATCGTGTTAACATGTAAGTCCAAAGTATCCAAGACGTTAACATCAACATCTTCTTGACTAATAATTAAGGGAAGTTCAGTACATCCTAAAATGACTCCATCAGTCTTGTATTTATTAATAATACATAAAATCTCGTATTTGGATTCATCTTTGAAAAGACCGATGACTAATTCTTCAAGAATGATGCGATTTATTCTATCTTGTTCCTCATTTGTGGGTGTTATCACTTCTATTCCCTCCTTTGCAAAAAAATTCTGATAAAAAGTTGACTGCATGGTATATTTTATACCTAATAGCAATAATTTCTTCATATTTTCTTGCCGTGCTTTCTCAGCGGTAGCTTTAACAATGCTAATTAATGGAACTTTCGTAAGTTGGGCTAAAGCATCATATACTGCGTGGGGTGAGTTTGCAGCCATTGCGATAAAACTGACTCCTGCTTGTTCTAATGCAGTAATACTATCCAATAAATATTCGATATATCTCTCTCTATTATCGCCATATTCAAGATCTATTATTTTTTGAAAGTTTAGGCTGAATATTATTACTTCTGGATAATTATAATCATGTTTTCTTTCAAAGTACTTTTCTAAGATTTGAACATAATATTTTACTGTAGAAGCATAACTCATTCCACCTATAATTCCAATCCTATTTGAGTTCATTTTTCTTGTAAATCTTCATTTCAATTTCTTATAATTCGAATAATTAAGAATGATAACTTAGATTATTTTTAAAATCTTCGTGAAATCGGGATTTCACGATCTTTTATGTATTTCAGTATATTATCATAATATTACAATTTATCATTAATAACAATTTAATCTAAACAAAAAAAATAAAATCATTCTGAAATAATTCTTCCTATATCTTTAACCAATTTTAAAAGAACTTACAATCATGAGATCTCACCATCTACTTGCAATAGAAAAATTTACCCAATATATAAAGGAAGACCCTAAATTCATTGCTCTTATTATTGGTGGTTCAATAGCTAAGGGATTAGAGCGTGAAGATTCCGATATCGATGGAATAATTATCGCTACTGATGAAGAATTTAACAAAAGAAGTAAAAGAAATCGATTTTTATTTTATGATCCATCATTTTGTGATTACCCTGGAGGATATGTTGAAGGGAAGATAGTAAATCTTGAATTTTTAGAAACTGTAGCTGAACGGGGGACCGAGCCAGCACGAGATGCGTTTAGAGGTGCGTGGATATCATATTCTGAAATTCCAGAACTTGAGGATCTCTTGAAAAAAATTCCTGTTTTTCAAAAAGAGGAGAAAATTGAAAAAATACAGAAATTCCACGCTCAATTAGAAGTAGCAAATTGGTATGTTAAAGAAGCAGAAAGAAGAAATGATCCTTACTTATTAAACCGCGCAATTTTAGATTTAGTATTTTTTGGTGGAAGAATGATTTTAGAGCATAATGAAATTCTCTATCCTTATCATAAATGGTTCATGAATGCATTAGAATTTGCACCTGATAAGCCTAAAGGGTTAATAAAGTTGATAGAAAACGTTTTAATGGAAAGAAACTCTACGAATGCTCAAGCTTTATATGATGTAATTAAAAGTTTTAGAAAGTGGGAAACTCGAGGTATTGCCAATGTGGGATTTTTACTTGATACAGAATTAGCATGGTTAGAGGGAAAACCATACATAGGCGATATATAACTTTTCTTTGTTATAAACGTGATAAATTTTCTGTAATTTTATTAATAAGAACATGCTAATCTTATTATTAAAACTCTTTTTAATGGTTAGTGATTATGAAAGGAAAATTGTTAGGTGGGATCTTAGCAATTGTCGGTGGAGCAATAATGCTTATTGCCGGGTTTATGACACTTCTTACTATACCAGGTATAGAAGCTAATTTGGTTATTGCTGGTCTTACGTGGGATGACGTTGGAATCTCTCCATTCATCTTTTATTTGAGATCGATACTTACATTTCTCTGGGCTTTATTAGGTATTATTGGTGGAATTATCTTAATAGTGAGTAAAAATATTGGTGGCTATTTAGCGTTGATTGGAGGTATTTGTGGAATTGTAGGTAATTTTATAATTGTAGGGACATTGACAATCTATGTAAGCATTCCTGTTTCGCTATCTACATCGTTTTTGTTAGTAGATCCAATATTAATAGCTCTAGGCGGTCTATTAGGGTTAATCTTTAAAAAATAATTACCTCCTTTTTTTTTGATCTTTTCAAATTAGACTTCGCCATATTTTGGCAAGAAAATAATAACAAATTTAAAAGAAATAAAACTAAATAAATAAAAAATATTATAAATGCTATTTTTAATTATTTAGTTAATTAGTAATTAAGAAAGTTGCTTTTATTAAATTTTAAAATCAAACCTCTTAAAGAAGGATAACTGAGGAATTAGAAAATGCCAGTCGGAATACTAATTATTCGTTGGGATAATGAAATTGGACCAATTAACGAAGGATTTTATCCAGAAAATCTGAAGATTACAAATAATTTATTAACACAAGTATATTCTTCTCATCGATATCAAAGTTTGAAACCTGGTTTTGCATCAATTAGTTTAAAGAACAATAAAGTCGTCTCATTCTTTTCAGGCGTCGGTGCAGATCATATTAGCATTGAAAATTACGTTGTTGCACTATTGTTGCGAAGAGATGAAAAACCTGCCTTATATCGGGAAATATTAAAGACTATTGCTGCCGAAATTCTAGATAAAATTCCGGATGGTAAGTTCAAAAAAGTATTACCGGATCTTTACAAGGAATTGGCAAAAATTTAAGTTCATTTCTTACCGTAAAGGATATTACTTTACTTGCCAACACAAAAAGAAATAATAAATAAGTGAAAGTATATCCTTCAAAAATGAAATTTACTGTTCAATTTTTTTCACGTGGATCTTTCCAATATCATCAATATCCAATAAATCAACTTCTTGAAGATTTTGTACTATTTTTTTTACTAAAACAATTGGAGATCCCATTGCATTTCTTAAATCTTCTAAGGAAATGGATCCGACCTTTTCTATTATTAAAAATGCTTTGAACTGAGCTTCTTGCTCCATTAAAGGTGCGAGCTTGTTATAATAGGTGATTTTTGCTATATTTTTTTCCTTAAAATTTCGGAGTTCTATCATCGCTTCGTCGAATTTTCTTATTTCTGCTTCCAATTTTCTTTTTTCATCTCGTAATTCTTCATTTTTCTTGATTAAATCTTCTTGTTTATTTCGAATTTCCTCAAACCGTGATTTAATATCTTTCGCATCTGAAGAGGCTTCAGTTGAAACTAACTTACTATCTAGTAAAATTTGATCCATTTCTCTCAATCTAGCATTAGTTTCATTTTTTTCTTCCAAATGTAATCTTTTAATCGTTTCAACTTCTGATTTCCATTTTTGATCCATTTCATTTAATATTTTTACTTGTTCATCTTGTAATTTATCAGCAAAAGTTTGAATCTCTCTAATTTTATTTTCTAAATTTTTGATCCTTTCGGTCTTTAATAGAACTTCTGATTTTTTTTCAGCTAATTCGGCCTTGATCGTGCCAATAATCTCGTAAGTTTCATCCAATCTTTTTTGAATTGGTTCCGATTGTTTTTTATATTGATCTAACTCCCGTTCTATTTGAATTGCAGTTCCTTTAGCATGATCTAATTTCATTTCTTTCTCATTAAGTAAAGCTCTTTGAGTACCAATTAACTCCTTTAACTCTAAGATGTCCTCTGGGATATCATACATCTGAGAAATTTTCGCTTTTTGTTCTTCAATGATAATTTCTTGATCACTGATAATTCTTTTCTGCTTTTCAACCAATTCTTGGAGCCTATCTGCTTTTAATTTTGCCTCGGCAACTAAATTTTCACTTGATTCGATATTATCAAGAATATTTTTTATATCTTTTGACATTATAATCTTTGGCCTTTTCTTAATCGTTAAAATATTTCAAGGAATAATTTTATTTTTAATTTACCTTTAAAAGATATTAAACAAATAATAGAAGGAATTTAAATAGTTATCGATATGAATATTAAATTTAAAAAACAAGTATTATAATTTTAAAATTAGCTTATTCTCGTATCATTACTTAAGATTTGAATCTATTTTATTAAGCAGATACCATTAATATGCATATTATGGTTAAAATATCTCCTTTAACGCCCTATTTGCCAAACAATCCAGAAGAATTTACTACGAATCCTTATGATGTGATTGAGGATGATGAAGAAAGAGAATTGAAACTTAATTCAAACTCATTAATTCATCTTATCTTACCTGATGGTGAAGATGAAGAAATATATGCGAATGCTGCTAAAGCGTATCAACGTTATAAAGATGAGGGAATAATAACCAAAGAATATCACCCAAGCATTTTTGTTTATAGGCAAGAATCAAAATTCTTTAGTCATCAAGGTCTGATTATGGGTTTATCCTTACACGATTATGAGTTGGGGAATATTGTAAAACATGAACATACTCGAGATAAACCACTAAAAGATCGAACTAATCATATTGTAGCAACTAACGTATCTGCGGGACTTGTGTGGAGTGTGTTTTCAGCAAATAAAAAAATTGACAAAATAATTGATAAAATTAAGAAGAAGGATCCCATATTCAGTTTTTCAAAGTATGATTACAAACATTTGTTATGGCAAGAAACAGACCAGAAGATTATTGAAAAATTGATTGAGTTATTTAAAAATGAGAAGGTTTATATTGCAGATGGGCATCATCGTGCTGCTAGTGCTGCTGAATACCGTAAAAAGCAATTGAGTGGAGTGAATAAAGAAGAATTAGAAAAACCTTGGCAATATCTCCTTTCTTATGTCGCTTCTGATGATCAAATTCGAATCCTACCTTATAATCGGGTGATTAAAAAATTATCCATGGATGTTAAAGATTTTCTGAAAAAGTTGGAGGAAATATATGAAGTTCGACAAAGAGAAAGAGCTTTCGATCCAAAAAGAAAAAATCAAGTAGCCATGTGTCTCAAGGGAAAATGGTATGAATTAAATGTCAAGAATAAAAACTTCAAATCAAGAAGGGATAGCTTGGATGTTGCTATACTTCAAGATAAGGTATTAACTCCAATTTTAGACATTTCTGATCCAAAAGCAGATGAGAATATATTTTTTGTAGGAGGCGTATTGAATCCTCTTGAAATGGAGAAATATGTAACAGAAAAAGGAAATGATATTTTTTTTAATTTATATCCCGTGAATATTAAGGATTTGGAAGCTATTGCAGATCTTGGAGAAGTAATGCCACCAAAATCAACTTGGTTTGATCCGAAAGTATTATCTGGGTTAGTTCTTCACGATTTGAAATAAATAAAATATTTTTTTTCTTTATTTTTTCAGAAAATGTACCATTTTTTCTGCGATCATCGTTGCTGCGGCATCTTGGTTTTCATTTGTTTGACTTCCAATATGAGGGGTTAATATTAGATTATCAAAGCAATTTATTAGATTTTCATCCTTTAATGGTTCTTCCCTATATACATCCAAAGCAGCTCCACCAATTTTTTTATTTTTTAATGCCTTAATTAAAGCTTTCTCATCTATCAGTTTTCCTCTCGCAGTATTGATTATTATCGAATT
>Ga0315542_1000992_pt1 | contig 17889 bp, 20 predicted proteins | sample SalMarSW160120MG_FD_202541 | JGI IMG/M metagenome (GOLD analysis project Ga0315542, IMG submission 202541) | Salt marsh sediment microbial communities from the Plum Island Ecosystem LTER, Massachusetts, United States - Salt Marsh Sediment SW1601-20 ...
TGTCCATCAAAACGTTATCTCTGTCGGGGCTGTTTCAGCGGAAACAGGCCCCACCAAAATCCACCGTCTAATTTTCGCATCATGAGTTCCACCGGGTGATTTGGTGAAACTCCTGGTCACCAGCAAAGCGTCAGATGCAAGGCGCCGAGGAGCGACGACTGAGACGTATAAACAATACGTCGCAAGGAGGAGCGAGCGAAGGCAACGCAGCAGATGATATCTTGATGGTGGATTTGGGTCCACAACACAGGTTCCATTCGTAAGTGACATATGATACTGTGTCACTTCGCAAAATCATGCAGATCCGAGATAAGACCCTCGAAATTAAAAAAAGCGGTTCCCGCATGATCACATAAACTGCTACCCGGATCCCAAATGAACAGCAAGACGATATTTTCCCTGTTGATGGGCGTTAACCTGGGAATAATCTTTTTAAACATTCCGCCTGCCTTAGATATTCTAATGGCTCTCTACGGGGTTTCTTATACCAGGATTTCGCTGTTGATCAGTGCAATGCTTTGGTCTCATGCCCTCATTCAGGTGCCCGGAGGCATGATTGTTGACCGTTTGGGCGTTCGGCATTCGCTGATGATCAGTCTCATCTCCATGGCGGCTGGAAATCTGCTCCCCGTGCTCGTCGCCGGATTGGATGCCGCTATCCTGGCCCGAATAATCACTGGAATTGGAACGGGATTGGCTTTCGTCGCCACCATGAAACTGCTTGCTCTTTATGCGCCTGAAGGAAGGTCCGGTTCCCATCAGGCGTTTTTTGCGGGATTCTTCTCTTTGGGAGGTATTCTTGCCTATTTATTCATACCGCGGCTCACCGCCAACGCATGGGAATGGACGTACATTTTCCCCGAGCTGTTTTGCTTTCCTCTCATCATGTGGCTTATCGGACTGGGCTTGGAAAAAAGGGCAACAAATGTCTCTTTGCCTCCCCTATCTCAGGTTCTCAAAATGCCCTTAGGATGGATTATAGGAATTTATCATGCTCTTTCTTATGGTTCTATGATCAATTTGGGCAACTGGATGCCGTCCCTGCTGGCTGAAACCTGGGTTGGCGCTTCAGCCGCCCAACTGGCCTGGGGAGGAGCGTTGGTAATGCTGATAAGCGGTCTGGGACGGGTAGGAGGCGGTTTCGTCATCATGAAATTCCGCCCTGTCCGCGTTGCAAACGGATCCATAATGCTCCTGGCGCTTATATTTCTGGGTCTATCCGTTTCTCACGCCTCTGCTTTGGTCCTGGTGCTTGCTGCAGGTGCAGCACTGTTTGCATCAATAAATTTCGGCGCGTTTTTCGAGATCGCTACCATCACCACGCCCCAGGACTTCCTGGCTACCCTTTTCGGCTTCATAAATTTTGTGGCCAACATTGGGGCGATTATTCTTACTGTGATGTTTGGTATACTGAAAGATTCTGCAGGAACATTTTCGCCAGGATTCGGTATGCTGGCGTTCTTATGCGCGGCGACACTCTTGACAGGGGCAAAACGATTGAAGAAAGAGGTTAACGACAAGGGTGCGTTTTAACTAGAAAAACGAGTTATTACAGTCGCTTGAAGCGCGAGGACGATCTGGTGCGATCCGAAAAGAGCTTTGAACAGGTCGGGCAGTATCTGTGGTGCTCTTTCACATCCACATGCGGTGATGTCGCCTCCGAAATGTGGGCCAGAAATTTTTGAGAGGCGAAATAGGTGCCGCATGAATCGCAACGGATAAGCGGATGAATACCGATAGTCTCATCACGGATGCTTATGGTCCTGATCCCTTCGTGGTCCACCAGGTGGATGGTGCCTGTCGGGCATATGTTGGCACAGGTCCCGCACCCGATGCAGAGGCCCTCCGTAGGCGTCACATAACTGGTTCCGTTGCGTTTCTCCATCTTCAATGCACCCGGACCCACAACTTCCTTGCATACCCTGATACAAAGACGGCACCGTACGCAGCCGTCGGGGATGGGCCCTGTGGGAATATTGAATTCTTCGGCAATCCTCAAGAGGGTCTTCGCCTGGGGCGCCAGGGCAAGGAGCCGGTGCATCGCCGTTTCCCGCGCCTGCCTCACAAGCTCCGAATCAGTCGTTACTGTGAGGTCTTCCTTGGCCTTGAGGATGCAGGAGAGCATGGCCCTCGGCTTTCCCGCCTTGCTCGTCACTTCAACTGCACAGAGCTTGCAGGCGCCGATAGGACGCAGCGCTTTGTGGTAGCAGAGGGTAGGGATCCTGATGCCATTCTCCCTCAAAACCTCCAGAACGCTCAGTCCCACTTCAGCCTCATAAGGCCTTTCATCGATGACGAGGTGTACTTTTTCCACGATAACACTCTGCCTGATTGAGTCTCCTCTCGCACAGCGAGAACCATCAGCTTCTCCAAGGATGCGCCGGGGGGCAGCCTTTTCTTCCGGAGCGCCATGATCAGGAGACAACGCGTTTAATCAATGTTAATCCGTAACTGCACTCTGCAGGTCCTTCAGGTACTCTTCAAGGTACCGAATTTCAGTATTCAGCGTTCCCATCTGGTGGTGGAGGAGATCGCAGATATAAATCACATCCACCACGTTCTGCCCCTCCACGATGGGGAGATGCCTGATATCGGCCTGCACCATCAGGGAGATGGTCTGTTCAAGATCGTCCTCCGGCCTGCCCACGATCAGCTTATTGGTCATGGCTTGTTTCAAAGGGATCTCATTGTACGGCTTTTCCTGGCAGCGAACGTAGCAGTGCAGGACATCCCGCTCCGTGAAGATCCCAACGGGTTGATCGTCTTCGGTGACGAGCACGCAACCCACCTGCTTCTTAGTCATCAGCCTGATGGCGTCCTCAGCGGTCTGGGATGCATCCAGAGAGAAAAAACCCCTCACTTCCCCATTCAGGAACTCCTGAAGCTTCATGAATCATCTCCTCTCTCGGTTTTCATTTCCCAGGGTGGTCCCTGCCGGGCTTCCACGGTGCCCAGGATGCGGTTATCATCCCTGGGAAGTCAGGTTATCCGGTTTTGATCGATAAACACCTATTTCTCCAGAGGGCGAAGGCAATCCTGGGGAAATCTATGCGTCCCTTCTCCATCGAGCGACACCTCGATGAGGGCATCCGGATCGTTCTTGATGGAATCAGGATCAGTGATGATGCCGTGAGCGCCGATGAATTTTTCCATGTACTCCTGCCAGCTTTCATCCTGAGATTTCCTGAATATTTCCACTCGTTGCCCTTTTCGAAAGGCCATTTTACCACTCCTCCAACCTGCAATGTCTACCAGGTGCGGGCCAGCCCGGAGCCTCGAAACGGAATCCCGCCAAAGGCGGGACTCCTTGAGCGTCCTCGATGTCACTCAGACCGGCGGCGTCGGCGTTACCACTTCTCCGTGGGCCCTTGCCGTTGTTTTTCTTGCGCACGCGATGCAGAGCTTTCCGTCACCGGTGACGAAGCCCGTCTCTTCCGTCCTCTTTCTGATGAAGTCGTGGTACCTGGCCGGCCCGAGCGGTGCGCCGCAGCTCCGGCAATATTCAAGTTCAAGATGGTTGAGGATCGTACCGCAAAGGGTGAGTACCCGCTCGTTGTCCCTGTCTTCCATCTTCATGGCTCCGGTCGGGCAGTTGGCGGCACAGGCGCCGCACAGGATGCACCGTTCAGCGGCGACGCGGAAATCCGTATGACCGGGCTCGTCAAAAGCAAGATACCCCATCTGGAGCGCATCGACCCCCATCTTGTTCCGGCAGATATCGACACACTTGCCGCAGCGGACGCAGACATCGCACCGCAGGCACCTGCGGGCTTCTTCTCTTGCTCGCTTTTCGGACAGGCCCAACTCCACCTGTTGGAAGGTGACGCGTCTCCGGTCATTTCCGAGCATCTGCATCCTTGGCCTGTTCAACATCATTTTCGTTGTGGCCGGCACTTCAAGGGAACCAAGGCGCTGCCTGCGAACCGGCACAGGCGGCATCTTTGGTTGCGGGATTCCTTTCAAGTAGCGGTCTATTGCTTCTGCCGCCCGTTTTCCGCCGCCTATGGCCTCTACCACGGTTGCGGGACCTGAAACAACGTCGCCCGCGGCAAAGAGGCCTTCCACGGAGGTCTCCATGCTCGCCTGATTTACGGTGATGGTATTCCGTCGGGACCATCCCAGATCGGTCAGGGGAGCAAAACCGGACTTGTCGACGGCTTGGCCGATGGCCGGGATGACCGCATCCACATCAATCGAAAAATCGCTTCCCTCAACAGGGACGGGCCGTCTCCTGCCGCTCTCGTCTTCCGGTCCCAGTTCTGTCCTGAGGCAGCGAAGGCCGGATACCTTTCCATCCGAGCCTTCTATTTCGATGGGGACGGTGAGAAAGTCGAACCTGATTGCTTCTTCTTCGGCCTGTTCGATCTCCTCGGGATTTGCAGGCATATCGGCGCGGCTTCGGCGATAGACAATCGTTGCCTCTTCGCATCCGAGCCGGATGCAGGTACGGGCGGCATCCATGGCCACGTTCCCGCCGCCGATGACTGCGACCCTTTTCCCGGGCATATGGTGCTCACCAAGGGCGACCTTCTTCAAAAACTCAATCGCGTCAATAACTTGGGGGAAGTCATCTTCACCGGGCACGCGCATTTTGAACGACGCCTGTGCGCCGATGGCCACGAAGAATGCCTCGAATCCTTCCTGTTTCAGCTGGTCGAGAGTAACGTCCTTTCCAAAACGGGTATTGTACCGGAATGTTACCCCCAAATCCTCTATCATGGCCACTTCCCGGTCAATGACTTCCCGGGGGAGGCGGTATCTTGGAATGCCCACCATCATCATCCCGCCTGCCATGGGGAGGGATTCGAGGACCGTGACCCGGTATCCATCCAGTGCAAGGTAATACGCCGCAGTCAACCCGGCAGGACCAGCCCCGATAATGCACACTTTCCTTCCGTTATCGGGCGCCTTTTGCGGGTTTGCGTATTTTCCCCCAGACATGGCTCTTTCAGCGGCAAAGCCTTTCAGGTCTTTTATGGCGATCGGCTTGTCTATGCGTCCCCGTACGCACATGAATTCGCAGGGATGTGTACACACCAGCCCGCAGACCCACGGGAATGGGTTGTCTTTGCGGATCAAGGCGATGGCGTCATCGTCCCTGCCTTGACCGATAAGGGTGACGTACCCTGAAACATCAATGCCAGAGGGGCAGGCCATCTGGCATGGTGCAGGACTCAGTTCGATACAGTCGCCCAGCGGACAATTGCGGGTTTCCAGGTGGCTCAGGAAGACTTCCCTGTGTGTCTGGAGTTCTGAAATGAGCTTCTTCCCCAGGGCCGCACAATCCTCGTTTTCTCCTTCGAATTGCAGCCTTTTTGCGAGAGCCTGCATGGCGTGAAAGTGCTCCGGGCCGCCGCGCCCGGAACCCAGATCGGTCATGAGCCGCAGAATATCCTTGGCCCATTGTCGGCAGCGGGCAACAGGAATTCGGCCTTCGGCCAGGATAGCCGAGAGCGCTCGTACATTATTCGCGACCGGGCAGGTGCCTTTTTCCATTATTACTCCAGGGACGCCATGGCCCTGGCGTACCGTTCCCTTCGGATGGGCTGGATCTCATCGGTCTTTCCGAAATGGAGACAATGGGTAGTACAGACCGTTGCACAGGCGGGTTTCAGACCCTCGTCGACCCTATCCTTACAGTAGTCACATTTGACTACTTTTCCGATTTCGGGGTTCCATTGGGGCGCACCCCAGGGACAGGCCGACATGCAGGTCTTGCAGCCGACGCAGAGATCATGATCCACAAACACGATGCCGTCCTTCGCCCTTTTCTGCATGGCGCCGGTAGGGCATGCCGCGACGCACCACGGATCTTCACAGTGGAAACAGGGCATGAAAATATAAGCCGCCTTGGGTACATTATCCACCATCCTCGGCCCTATGGTCACTATCTGGCAGACCTTCGGTCCCAGTGGCAGATCCTTATTGCTCTTGCAGGCTACTTCACAGCTGTGACAGCCGATACAATTTTTAACATCCTGAAACAGGTAATACTTACTCATCGTTTTCCTCCTGGACAGCAGATTGCCTGCTTATGCAGGTTTTACGCTCACAAACGTGTGGTGGAGAGCCGGGCTTCCGCCGATCATATCGGAAATATTCTCCTGGAGCAGTGCGTCGGAGACACCCCTGTTAAATGATCGGGCCGCCATTTCCGCCTGATGCCCGAATCCATGGAGCATGAACGCGGCCTCCGGATGAATGAGGTCCGTCGCATAGGCCCGGATGGTGCCGGAACCATGTTTCGAAGCGACTTCCACCAGGCTTCCGTCCGTTATCCCCAGGTCAGCGGCGCGCCGGGCATTGATCCATAACCTATTCTCCGGAACTATCTCGTGCAGGTAAGGATTATTCTGGGTGGATACATGGGTATGCAAAGCGCATCGTCCCACCACGAGCCTGAACTCGTTGTCAGGAGGAGAAGGAACCTTTTCATACGCGGGGAATGATTCAAAGCCGGCGTTTTCCAGCAAAGAGGAGACGAATTCAATCTTTCCGGACGGAGTTTTGAACTTGATGCCGTCTTCCCGGTCCCAGAAAATCTGCTTGTTCGTGTAGGCGACAAATCCTTTTTTCTCAAAGTCCTCCATGGTGAATCCGGTCCCTTCCAGCTGCCACTGCACCAGTTCTTCCATGGTGTCGTATGGAAAATATTGACCCAGGCCGAGCCGTTCGGCAAGCTGCTTCAGGATAATGGGGCCCGGGCGGGTGTCGTACCGGGGAGTGACGGCCTGCTTTCTGAGGTATATCTGAGGCTTGATCCCGTTTGCCTGCTGGGGGCAGTCAGTACGTTCGAGATAAATGGACTCGGGCAGGATCACGTCAGAGTACCACGCGATGTCGCTGTAGTTGATCTCAAGGGAAACGATCAGGTCCAGTTTGTCCAGCGCCTTCCGCGTCTGGGTCGTATCAGGAATGGACATCAATGGATCGAACCGGTACGCCAGCAATGCCTTCAGGGGATAGGGGTCTTCCTCGAAGATGGCCTTGGGGAGCATCTGTCCCACCCCGTGATTCGGATCGGGCAGCGGAAAAGCAGGGGTTCCCACCTTGTCGAACCGCGGCACTTCTATCTTGGGGAATTCCTGCTCGGTGAGCTTTCGGAGTGCCTTGCCTCCCACTTCACCGGGTCCCTTTTTGAAGAAAAACCCTCCCTTCGCCTCCACGCTGCCCATCAGGGAGTTGAGGATCATGATTGACCGCCGCAGGTAGATTTCCTCCACCTGGTTGGACCCGCGATAGCCGAAGTGGAAGACGACGTGCGGCTTGTCCCTGCTTATTTCCCGGGCAAAGGTTACCATCTCGTCCGCGGGTATGCCGGTTTCTTCTTCGGCCCACTCGGGCGTGTACGGCTGCACAAAGGCCTGGAGTTCCTGGATTCCCTTTACCCAACGGTCCACGTATTTCTTGTCGTACAGCCGTTCCTTGATGATGACATGAATTAAGGCGTAGTTGAGCGCCAGATCCGTGTTCGGCCGTATCATCCAATAGCGGTGGGCCTTAGTGGCTGTCACCGTTACCCTGGGGTCTATGTAGGTGAGTTTCGCGCCTTTCTCGATGGCCGACATCATATTGTTGACCGGTTTGACTTCAATGGACTCCAGGATATTATGTCCATACATGACGATGTGCCTGGCATTTCCCAGGTCCGTGCCCATCTGGGCATCGGTGTATCCGAAGAGGGAACGGCACGCGGTGTTCACCGACCCTTTGCATATGGCATCATGGGTAAAGTGGTTGGGCGATCCGATAGCCCGGAGAAACGTCTTGCTCACATGGGTGCTGAGCTGGGTCCGCTCTCCCAGGACCACACTGTGCCCGCCGTGTTTTTTAATAATTTCTTTCAATTTGTCTGCCGTATAATCCAGGGCCTCATCCCAGGAAGCGCGTTTCCACTTGCCGGAACCCCGAGGTCCGGTCCTGATCATGGGAGACTGGACTCGCTCATGGTCTTTCAGGAGGGCGATACCTGCAGAGCCCCGTGCACAAAGACTCCCCTCGATACCGGCCACATGCGGATTTCCCTCGATCCATTTCACATCATCGTTTTCCACGACGCATCTGATGGGACAGCGGATTGAACACATGAAACAAATAGAGTACACTTCCTTTTGCATAACCTTCACTCCTTCATTAATTTAAGAGAGGTATCTCCGTAAGGTTGTTTTAAAATCTAGCGGCTTTGACGTCAAGAAAAATCCCTGATCTTCTGCCTGGTCACCGGGATCATTTTTCAATCGCAGCGCACCAGGCATGTGGCTATTCATCGTCGCAGCAGATTAGTGATCAGAAACACGGGTTACTCCTTGACAATCGCAGCGCAACTTAATATATTACCGTTAGTGAATATATGAGACAACTCAGAAGAGGTGACAAGGAAAATGCCCGGATATGAAGGAATGGTGACGGCAGTGAAAGAGGACGGAAAGGCCGAGGTGCTTATCCAGCCGGGGAGCGCCGGTATCCCCGGCGCATCGATGGAAGTGAACAACAAAGTCTGTCATTGCACCACCGGCGGGTCGTCCATTAGAATTGATGTGGAGAACGGGGTTGGGGCCGCGGTTGGGGACTGGGTCCTGGTCAACCGGGAGACGGGGGCGCTCGTAAAAAATGCCGTCGCTCTCCTGGGTATTCCTTTCCTGAGTGGGACCTTCGGGATCTTTCTGGCCCTCATGCTCACCACCGTTCTGTCATTGGGGGCGCCAAGCTGGATTATTTTTGCGGCAGGGGGACTGCTCATTGGGATTGTTGTCGGCGTATCGGTCTACAAGCGGATCTCAGCCGGTAGCGGGCCTTTTATAAATCGCGTGATCAAGACCCAAAGTGAGATAGCCTCAATGCCTCCCGGAGAACACTGCACTGTCAGGAAATCGGACGGCACATGCGATGCCTGCGCAGTCTTTTCCTGTTGAGGTGAAGCATTCTTGTTGTGACGGTCCTGCGGGGTGCTTTCGGTTATTCCTTGAGACGGCAGAGGGCGGGTTATATTACTTTTTGGAAATACTTAAGGATATGGCATGAAAGAATTCATAAAAGTGGTAAAGGCCCTTTCCGATCCCAACAGGGTCAAGATCATCAAGATGCTCCAGCACAAGAGCCTGTGCGTGTGCGAGATGCGGGCGGCCCTCGGGGTGGCCCAGCCGACCGTGTCCAAGCACCTGAAGATCCTTGAGGAGGCCGGTCTGGTAAAGTATGAAAAGGACGGGCTCTGGGTTAATTATCACCTCACCGATGGGAGCAGCAGCCCGTATGTGGCGAGTCTGCTGGGAAACTTACGGCACTGGCTGGAAGATGAGCCTGAGGTGGTGCGTTTGAAAAAGGAACTGCCCATGATCAACCGGGAAGACATCTGCCGCAGGTAGTAGGTTTTGCGGTCTTTCCTCCTTGAGCGAAGCCCCGGGAACGGGACAAGCGGGCGGTGAAGAGCTAGAAGGGAGCCAAGGATATGGAGATGGCTGAATCGCGAAAACAAGGACAGGTGGCCAGGCACACTGACAGCACTCTTCATGCAGATGCGCATGTGCACACGGCCGCTGATCATCACGACTATGTGAATATCAGCGACACAAGCGGGGCGAGGCTGCTCATATCGCTCGCGCTCAACCTGATCATCCCGGTGGCGCAGGTCATCGGGGGGCTCTATGCAAACAGTATGGCGCTTTTGTCCGATGCGGCCCACAATTTCACCGACTTTGCGGCCATCCTGATCGCTTATTTTGCCCACCTGATCGGCAGGAAAGGGGCATCGGTCCGCAATACCTTCGGATACCGCCGGGTCGAGGTCATGGCGGCTGTTGTCAATGTGGCCATTCTGCTGGGCGCCTGTGTGTTCATCGTGTATGAGGCTATAGAACGGTTCCAGCATCCGCATGGTGTGCTTGCCAAGGTCGTTATCTGGCTGGCGCTCGTGGGGATAGTGGGAAATGGATTTTCCGCGTTTCTGCTGCACCGGGGTTCAGAACACAACCTGAACATGCGTGGGGCATTCCTCCATATGATCGGAGACTTTCTCACCTCTGTCGGGGTGCTTGCGAGCGGGATCATTTTCCTTTTCAAGCCCACGTGGTACTGGATGGACCCGTTGCTCTCTCTCATCATTGTCATTTTTATTTCGAAGAATTGCTGGTCCATACTCATGGAGGCCGGAGGGATTCTGATGAATGCCACTCCCCGTGGAATGGATATCCAGAGCATCAGAAACTACCTGCAATGCATGCCGGGAGTGTGCGGGGCACACTATCTTCATGCGTGGAATGTGAGTTCATCCAGCATAGCCTTTTCCTGCCATATCCAGGTGGAGGACCAGATGGTGAGCGAAACGGTGGTGCTCGCTGAAAAAATCCGGCGTGAACTTCGCGATCGATTCGGCATTGATCACCCGATCCTCCAGTTCGAGACCGGGGAGTGCGGAAAAGGGGGGGTTTTGTGTGAGCTCCTGCAAGGAGATCCCCATCACCATTAGCTTCGCGTTCTCTGGTTTGAGCGAAGCCCCGCGAACGGGACAGGCGCGCGGTGAAACAATCTATATGAAAACGGAACTTGTGATCAGGATGTCGGACCTGTTCAGGGCAACTCTTTCCGATGATTGCGGGAACGAAGGATTTATCGGGATTGCTCCTGATGCCTCGGAATACCACGTGGTGGCGCCGGTGGACCGGCAGATCGCAAGGGGGCTCAAAGCCTGGGCAGCACCGGACGACGGAACGCCTTTCGGCGGCTACAGGGGATGGCGCTATTTCTGCTGCCTGACCTATGCCGCCCGGGAAAAGGAGCACGACATCGATCGCCGGGCCCGTCTGGAAAAGGCCCGTGAAAACGGCTGGCTCATCCAGAAATGGGCGAAGGGAATGGGCTTCGACGTACGGCTGAAGGAAGATATGGATTGATAGGGCTGAATTTTTTTTGCCGTTAGAATATTACTGTTAAGGAATATATAAGAAGGAGAGAAAAGATAGTGAAGGAGAGATGGAAATTACTGCTGATTATTCTGGTATTTGCCGGGTGCTATTATATCCCCTGGACAAGTCCCACTATCCGCCAGTCAGGCCTTGAGGCCTTCATGATGCTGCAGGAATATGCACGCCAACACGTGCTGACCTGCCTGATTCCTGCGTTCTTCATTGCGGGGGCCATTTCCGTATTTGTTTCCCAGGCATCGGTGTTGAAGTACTTCGGCGCCACAGCCGGGAAAGTGCTTTCCTATTCAGTGGCGTCTGTTTCCGGGAGCATCCTGGCGGTGTGTTCGTGCACGGTTCTGCCGCTCTTCGCGGGAATCTACAGCCGCGGCGCAGGGATCGGTCCTGCCACGGCCTTCCTCTATTCCGGGCCTGCCATCAATGTCCTCGCGATCGTGCTCACCGCCAGAGTCCTGGGGTGGCAGCTCGGGATTGCCAGGGCCGTGGGCGCAGTGCTTTTTTCCATCATTACCGGACTCCTCATGGCTTTTTTCTTTCGGAAAGATGATGCGGCCCGCGCTGCGGGACGGATATACCTGCCGGAAGAAGATGAAAGAGGGCGAACGCTCATGCAGGATTCACTGTTCATGCTGGTCATGGTGCTGATTTTGATCTTTGCCGCCTTTGCCCGTCCAACTCCCGGTTCCACGGGTCTCTGGTCCACGATTTTTGCGGCCAAGTGGTATATTACCGGGGGGCTCCTCATTATTCTCGGATTCATGCTCAAGGCATGGTTTGTCAAAGAAGAGCGGATTATCTGGACCCAGTCCACCTGGGGGTTTATGAAACAGATCTTCCCGCTCCTGGGCGCGGGCGTTTTGGTGGCCGGGTTCATGTTGGGAAGACCCGGGCATTCGGCGTTGATCCCGGAACACTATATCGAGCTGCTGGTGGGGGGCAATTCCTTGTGGGCAAACCTTTTTGCTTCGGTTTCAGGGGCGCTCATGTATTTTGCAACCCTCACGGAGGTTCCCATTCTGCAGGGACTCATGGGCGCCGGCATGGGAAAGGGGCCGGCCCTCTCCCTGCTTCTTGCGGGGCCGGCCCTCTCTTTGCCCAACATGCTGGTGATCGGCGGAGTGATGGGCGTGAAGAAGACCGTCACATTTTGTGCGATCATCGTGGTCCTTTCAACCATCGCCGGGATGTGCTACGGTTGGATCGCCGGCTAACAAAGAACAAACAAGTGTTCACCGCAAAGGCGCAAAGTTCGCAAAGAAAAGATAGTTGACTTTGCGGTCTTTGCGTCTTGAGCGAAGCCCCGTGAACGGGACAGGCGCGCGGTGAACATCAGAGGCATAACGATAAGAAATCAAAGGAGGATGGAATAATGGAAATAAAAGTGTTAGGACCAGGGTGCCCGAAGTGTCAGAAAACCGAGAAGATCGTTCGGGAAGCCGTAGCCGAGGCCGGGATGGAGGCTGAAGTTACGAAGGTGAAGGACACCAGGGAAATTGCAAAAACAGGAGTCTTCATGACGCCTGCCGTTGTGGTGAACGGTGAGGTGAAATGCGTGGGCAAAGTCCCGGGAAAAGAAGAGGTAATGAAGTGGATCAAGACGTGAAAACGCTTTAATATGCGTCAAGATATGGTAATAATAAAGATCCGGGTCCAGAAGGCCAACTTGGGGCCACCCCCGGAAGGGGCCATACTCGCCGATAGGTGAGGATACAGAGAATTCAGAGCCAGGAGTCAGGAGCCAGAAGAATGCGGAGAAGAGTATGAAATATCCCCATATTGATCCGGTCCTGATCCATGTGGGACCGTTGTCCGTACGCTGGTACGGACTCATGTACGTGCTGGGCTTTGTGCTGGGGTACCTCCTGATCAGGAAAATCTCCCAGCGGCACCGGTACCGCCTGACAAAAGACGAGGTGATGGACCTCCTCTACTATTGCATGGCCGGTCTGGTGGTGGGGGCGCGGCTTGGGTACTGCCTGATTTACAATTTTTCGTACTATGTGCACCAGCCGCTGAAAATACTGGCGGTGTGGGAAGGCGGCATGTCGTTCCACGGCGGGCTTGCAGGGGCGGCACTCGCAGGATGGCTCTATGCGCGCAGGCATGACAAATCTCTCCTGATGATCGCAGATCTGGGGGCCCTGGCAGCGCCTCTCGGGCTCTTTTTCGGCAGGATCGGCAATTTCATAAACGGAGAGCTCTACGGAAGGGTGACCTCGATGCCGTGGGGAATGGTCTTCCCGGGGGCGGGAAACAAGCCGAGGCACCCGTCAGAGCTTTACGAGGCCTTTTTTGAGGGAGTAGTCCTGTTCTTCATCCTGCTCCTGCTGAGCAGGAAGCGGCGCCCGCATGGCTTTCTCATGGCTTCCTTTCTTGTCGGGTACGGAGTATTTCGTTTTTTCCTGGAGTTCTTCCGCCAGCCCGACCCGCAAATAGGCTTTATCCTCGGGGTTTTCACCATGGGACAGGTGCTCTGCACCATCATGGTCGCCGCAGGAATAGCCCTGTTTTACTACATCAGAAAACGCAAATGAAGGGAAATGTACGATGGCTGAAGAACAAAAGGTAAAGCGCCTTTCATTTCTGGATCGGTTCCTGACCCTGTGGATCTTCCTCGCGATGTTTGTCGGGGTCGGCGGCGGATATCTTTTCCCCGGCGCGAGACAGGTTATCGACTATCTCCAGGTGGGAACCACAAACATCCCTATTGCCGTCGGGCTCATACTGATGATGTATCCGCCCCTTGCAAAAGTGAAGTACGAGGAGATGGGATACGTGTTCCGGGATTTCAAGGTCCTTCTTCTTTCCCTGGTGCAAAACTGGGTGATCGGACCAATCCTCATGTTCCTGCTGGCCGTGACCTTCCTTTCCGGCCACCATGAATACATGGTCGGCCTCATCATGATCGGCCTTGCCAGATGTATCGCCATGGTCCTGGTGTGGAACGACCTGGGTGCCGGGGATGCGGAATACTGCGCCGGACTCGTGGCATTCAATTCAGTCTTCCAGGTCCTCTTCTACTCCCTGTACGCCTACATATTCATCACCATCATTCCCCGGTGGCTCGGCTTGGAGGGGGCGGTGGTGGACATATCGATCGGCCGGATCGCAGAGAGCGTCTTCATCTATCTGGGAATCCCGTTTATCGCCGGCGTGCTCTCGCGCCTGATCGGTCTCAAGACAAAGGGCCGTGAATGGTATGAGCAAAGATACATCCCGAAGATAAGTCCCATCACGCTGATTGCATTGCTGTTTACCATCCTGGTGATGTTTTCCCTCAAAGGGAATTTCATTGTCCACCTTCCCCTGGATGTGGTCCGGATAGCCGTGCCCCTCTGCATCTATTTCGTGATCATGTTCTTTGTCTCTTTCTACCTGTCCATGAAGGTGGGGGCCACCTATGAACAATCCACGACCTTGAGCTTCACGGCCGCCTCCAATAACTTCGAACTCGCAATCGCCGTGGCGGTCGCGGTCTTCGGCATCGATTCCGGCCAGGCCTTTGCCGCGGTCATCGGTCCCCTGGTGGAGGTGCCGGTGCTCATCAGCCTCGTGAACGTGGCCCTCCGGTTCAGGGGACGGTACTTCCCCTACGCAATGGAGACCCCGACCGGCATATGCCACTTGACCTGTGAGCCATAGCTGCCCGGCCTGAGTGCATGTGTCCATAAATACGATTTCGTATCCGAACCGGATAATTTTTCGTCACCGCAACGGCGCGAAGATCGCAAAGAATTTAATTTTTCCCTTTCCGCTGAGACGGCGGAAACAAAAAACTACTCGGCAGCAAAGCTGCGGTAAAGACTGAGGGACGGTAAAGACCGACGGACGATGGATGACCGCTTCGCTTGGACGAGGGACGAAAAAGACAGAAGTCGGAAGTCGGGAAAAGATTGACGGACGGTGGAGGATCGGTTCGCTCGGACGAAAAAGCGCGGAACGGCGTTTACTTGTATGCTGCGCTCCTATGTGAGGCCGCGATCAGGAAGACTATCTTCTCCTCTTCATCAACCTCATAAAAGAAACGCCATGCCCCGATTCGAAATCGCCACGTATCAGGATTAAAGCCTTTGAGCTTTCTGATATTCGGGCCGTAGTGTGGATGCCGGCGCAACTGAGGATATACCAAGCTACGAAGCTTCTGGGCTATTTTGGCTTTGCCCGACCTGGAAAGCCGCTGCACATCTTTTTGGAACTGTTCGGTCTCAAAGATTCGGTCTTCAGTCAACGAAGCGGCCTCTCCTTGATTTCGCATCGCGAGACCCTGCCGTGATCCTTTTCATCAGTTCCTCGTTCTCAACGATCTCAGCCAGCTCAGCATCATCAGCGAATTGCTGTTCATAAACCTTCGACACGGCAGCCGTCTCGATGAGATTGGATAGTGGCCGATTTTCCGCCTTGGCCACCTCGAGAAGGATCTCATACACCTCATCTTTCAATCGTAGTGTTATAGTCTTGGACATAGTGACCTCATGCAATTGCTATGATTTGTATTCTATTTTATTCATCCGTCGGAAAATGTCAAAACAGTTTGGGGGGCACAGCTTAGTCTATGAGACAGGATGAACGGGAAAAGATAGACGGACGATGGATGACCGCTTCGCTCGGACGATGGACGAAAACCTATTCACTGCCCGCTTGTCCCGTTCGCGGGGTTTCGGTCAAGGGACAATGGGCCATGGGTGATGGGTCGGGGAAAGATCGAGGGAGGACCACTCTAAAATGAACAAAAAGATATTTGACCGCCTGCCCAAAAGTGTCTACCATTACGCGAGAATGGCCACAAACGGGCGGACCTTCATGGTCAACGCCATCCCTGCCCCTGAACCCTGAAACCGGGACCTTGACGAATGTACTGCCGCTTCTACGGATTTTCCGAAAGACCATTTGAGGCCACCCCCGACCCCAAGTTCCTCTACTTGAGCCCGACGCATCGTGAAGTGCTGGCTTCCCTCACCTACGGTATCCAGGAGCGGAGGGGCTTCATCGTCGTACTGGGCGAAGCGGGCACGGGAAAGACCATCCTGCTCAGATCGGCCCTGGACGGCCTGGAAGAAGATGTGAAGGCGGCCTATATCTTCGATACCGACCTCACGTTCAAGGAGATGCTCCACATGGTCCTCATGGACCTGGGGCTGGCGGATGAAAAGGAACGCCTCGCAAAGGCAGCGGCCCTCCATCGCCTGAGCGATCTGGCCATCCGGCAACTTGACCGGGGAGGGAACCTGGTGATTATCGTCGATGAGGCGCAGGATCTGAATCTCCGCTGCCTGGAGAACCTGCGGCTCCTCTCCAACCTCGAGACGTCCAAGAAAAAGCTGATTCAAATCATCCTCTCAGGGCAGCCCGAGCTGGAAGAAAAGCTGAAGCAGCCGGAACTGAGGCAGCTTTCACAGCGGATCAACCTGAGGCGGTACATCCTGCCCTTTGATGAAAAGGAGACCCGCGAATACATCCGTCACCGCCTGAAAGTGGCTGGGTATGACGGTTCCGCCCTCTTCACCAAAGAAGCCGAGTTACTGATCTGGCTGTATTCCGGAGGGATACCGAGAAAGATCAACACGGTGTGCGATAACGCCCTGCTGATAGGGTATGCACTGAAAGAGCGGAAGATCGGAGATGACACGGTGCGGGAGGCGATCGACGAGCTCTCTGAAAACCCGTTCTCGGACCTCTCCACCGCCCGATCCGATTGGGAGGCGGCCCGGGCGCGATTCACAAGGACTTCATCGGGCCGGCGCCGCTTCGGTTCAGCCCGCCTCTTCGTACTGGCCGCCTGTTTGAGTCTCCTGACAGGATTCGGCCTGGCTACATTGGGCCTCCAGTTGAAGGGAGAACTCTGGCTCCCCCCTCAAAAAAACGTTCGAACCATGGTGCCGGAGAAGCAGGCACGCGCTTCCGGTCCAGTCTCCGTTTCGGAGCATCCGGCAGCTCCTGAAGCAAAGGCCGCCCCGCCCCCGGCTATTGCCTCGGCCCTTACGGAAAAGGCCCTCCTCGCCGCCCCGGCGTCCGCCGTACCTGCGGACAAAGAGCTCGAACCCGGAAAGAACGCCCAAACCGGGCTTGGGGCGCATCCCTCGCCGCCGCAGAAAGGTGCTGTGAAGGAGAAGAGCACCGTGGTAGAGGTCCGGGCTGGGGACACCTTCTTCCGAATAATTATGAGAGGCTACGGGAGGTATGACAAGGATATTGCAAGCAAGGTCCTTAAAGCCAACCCTGAGATCAAGGACCCGAGCCGGCTCAACGTCCATCAACGCATCACCATGCCCCCCCTCCCGCCGCCAGTCGCGGCCCCCGAACCCTGAATTCTTGCTTTGCATCCTGAGCGCGACGTGCAGTGAAAAGATACGGTTCAGCGTTTGCCGGCTCGCCTGTTCCGGCGGCGCACATACTGTACCAGGCCGCCGGCCTCCAGCAGTTCACGCATGAAGGGCGGTGTCGGCTGAGCCTGGTATTGTTTATTGGTGGTGTGATCGAAAATGACCCCTGTCGTAAGATCGAGTTCCACCTCATCTCCTTGCTCAATTCCCGCGGCTGCCGCCGGTGATTCCAGGATCGGCAGGCCGGTATTGAAGGCGTTCCGGTAAAAAATCCGGGCAAAGGATTCGGCGATGACTGCACCGATTTTAGCGCCCTTGATGGCGATGGGCGCATGTTCCCGGGAAGAACCGCAGCCGAAGTTCTTTCCCGCCACGATGATGTCTCCAGGTCGGACCTTATTCACAAACGCGGGATCGGCATCCTCCATGCAATGACCTGCCAGTTCGGCCGGATCCGACGTGTTCAGGTACCGCGCGGGGATGATGACGTCGGTATCCACGTCATTCCCGAATTTCCAGACTTTTCCTCGTATCGACATGTTCAACCTCACTTGGCCGCGACTTCGGCCGGATGCACGAGGCGACCAACGACGGCGCTGGCGGCGGCCACGGCCGGGGAAGCCAGGTAGACTTCACTCTCTATGTGACCCATT
>Ga0315542_1000994_pt1 | contig 17876 bp, 8 predicted proteins | sample SalMarSW160120MG_FD_202541 | JGI IMG/M metagenome (GOLD analysis project Ga0315542, IMG submission 202541) | Salt marsh sediment microbial communities from the Plum Island Ecosystem LTER, Massachusetts, United States - Salt Marsh Sediment SW1601-20 ...
GGAATCCCGGCTGGGGACTACATTTTGCAAGCCTCCTATCTCGGATACAAAGAAAAGAAAATCTTAGTTACCGTCAAATCCAAAGGAACTCAAATATTGAATATTAAGCTGCAGCCTAATATTAAAAACGGAACAGACTTAAGCAGCCAGGCAAAAAGTCAGGCCGAAGACATCAATCTTCAAATTAATTCAAATAATATAAAAGATGTAATATCCGGTAATAAGCTGCAAGATATGCCCGATGAAAACATTTCTACTGCGTTAAGCCGTTTACCTGGTGTTTCAATTATATATCACCCCGTCCCTCCCTATCGAACGTTGTCTTATCACATTGACGACAGCGGGCTTTATACTTTTTTCCCTCCGCAAAATGATTTTTCCATAGGCGATGATCAGTTTTCACGAATCTTGATACAGGGATTAGATTCAAAATACTCTAACATCACAATTGATGGGATCATAATTCAGCCGACTTCTGCAAAAGACAAAAGTGTTGATCTCGGTATCTTTTCACAGAAGAGTTTTGAAAACATTGAATTACAAAAGACCGTCACTTCGGACGAAGATGGGGATGCTACGGCAGGCGCCATGAATATCATTACAGGAAAAGCCCCGGATAAAAGAACGATAAAAGCAGAAATGCTGGGGAATTATAACGGGCTCGATAAGTCTGCAAACCAATATAATTTTACCGGAAGTTACGGTGAAAGATTTCTTGACAACAAGCTTGGCGTACGGATAGATGCTAACGCAGAAAAGAAGATATTGAGCAGCGAGTATATGAGTTTGACAAAAAACTCGGCTGTCAGTTGGACCCCATCTTTCAGAGGCCCCCTGCTTTCCTATACAAATGCGGTAAGGGAGAAATACGGGGCAAACGTTTTACTGGATTTTGATACGCCTGACGGCGGTTCGATAAGGTTCAATAACATTCTTGCCCTTTCAAACTCAAACTATTTTGAAAGCCAGGCCGACAGCACATTCAGAACAGCCTTACAACAATATATGTTTTCCGAAAGCGAAACGGAACAAAGAATATTCCTATCATCCGTAAGAGGACATAATTATTTGTTGGGATTTGATGTTGAATGGAACGCGGCTTTTTCCGAATCAAGAACAGATCATCCGTTTTATTATAGTCTTAATTTCGGAGTATTAAGTATCGTTTCTACAGAAAATATACCTAACTTATGGAACACCCTGGAAAGTCCTTCCAACAACTATTGCAAATATAAAACCGCTTCTGTTGATATTTCCAAAAGATATAACATCGGCAATGAAATAAGCGGTGAACTTAAAATTGGCGGGAAGTACGGAGCAAACTCACGATTATATGATGAGATCTTGCGTGGTGAAAACGGCGCCACTAACGGAATCGGCCTCTACAGAAGATTAGCGGATGATTCTTTGGTATCGAAAGACTTTTCGGGCACAAGGTTTAACGGTTTGCTCGGAAAATCTACGATTCCCATTTCGTACTTTCAAGATAATCCGCCTGCAATGCGCAGTCTGTTCGACAAGTATGAAATTCCTTTGATTAACGAGGCCGCCCTGCGTTTATGGCAGCAGTTAAATTACAGTCCGTATTATTTAAATAGCGGCGCGGATATAAATTCTTATAATTTTTCCGGAAGAGTTTTTGCCGGATATATAATGCATAGTCTTAATTTCGGTCAGTCGGCAAAATTTATTACCGGAATAAGAATAGAAAGCGAGCAAAATGATTACAGCGGTTATTATTTCCTTAATGTTTTAACATCTGCCGACAGTTTATACAACGGCATTCCGCAAAAGACACATACTTATAATTACGATAAAATCTCTTTGCTTCCAAACTTTCAGATGATTTTGAAGCCGGTAGATTTCCTAAACCTTCGTATGGCCGCATACAAAACTTTAATAAGACCGGATGCCTATGCCAGGAGGCCAAATATTTTCAGCACATCTCTTCAACCGGGGAATGATAATACCGGCAATTACCTGAATATGGGAAATCCGGATTTGGAAAATGCTGATGTGTGGAATTATGAATTTCAGATACAATTCTATGGAAATGATATAGGCGAGTTCAGCATCAATGCTTTCTACAAAAATATCGACGGATTGGTTCAGGCAACAAACGGAATTCAGCTTTTCGGCGAAAATACTATCGACTCATTGGGAATTAATTGGAGTTCTTATCAGGTTAAATATCCCTACAACAAAAACAGCACCTACAAATTGTACACTTATTTCAATTCACCTAAACCAACCCGTGTCTGGGGTTTCGAAGTTGAACATCAGGCAAATTTCAGGTATCTCCCGGGACTTCTTAAGAATATTGTTTTGAATTACAATCTCTCCTTACTCCGTTCCGAGACATGGACATTAGATGTATCTCAGATAGAAACCGACCAAACGATAGACGTAATATCATACAAGAAACAAAAACTCAGTGACATGCCTGAATTTTTCGTAAATGTTATTCTTGGTTATGACATAGAAGGATTCTCATTCAGGATTTCTTACTTCTATCAGGGCGAATATCCGATTGATAATTACCCGGGAATACAGATAAGGGAAAACAAGTTGTCGAGATTGGATATTGCGATACAACAACAAATTTTTCAAAACATCTTTATAGTTCTTGAAGCAAATAATATTACCAATTCCGTAGAAGAAGTTTCATATCAGCCTTCGCCGGTTTCTTACGGATCCGGAGCGCCATGGCAAACCGCTCAGGAGTATAGACTGGGAACGAATTATAATTTTGGAGTCAGAGTCGACTTATGAATTTTTGATGGTTAAACAATCTGAAATTAAAAAAAATTAATGGATAATTTTATGAAAACACTTTTCATTAAGAAAATAATTACGTTATTGTTCTTAAGTTCTATATATACTAACGGACAAGGAATCATAAAAGGCACTGTAAGTGATTCACTGACAGCAGATCAATTAAAAGGTGTAAGAATTATTCTAACGGGTACAACTCTAAATGCAGTTTCAGATATTAATGGAGAATTTATTATAACCGGAATCCCGGCTGGGGACTACATTTTGCAAGCCTCCTATCTCGGATACAAAGAAAAGAAAATCTTAGTTACCGTCAAATCTAAAGAGACACAATTATTGAATATTGAGCTGCTGCCTGATATTAAAAATGGAACAGACTTAAACCTCCAGGAAAAAAGTCAGGCCGAAGATATCAACCTTCAAATCAGTTCAAATAACATAAAAAATGTAATATCCGGTAATAAGCTGCAAGATATGCCCGATGAAAACATTTCTACTGCGTTAAGCCGCTTGCCGGGCGTTTCAATAATTGAAAAACCTTACACCCCATTTCTGCCAAGTTCCGTATATAGGACAGGCGAAAACTTAGTTGGTATTTCATTTCCCCTAAGTAACGATTTTTCTTTTGCGTACAACGCGACGTCAAAAGTATTAATTCGCGGATTGGATTCGAAATATTCAAATATTACTTTGGACGGGATTAGAATTCCTCCGACTTCCTCAATAGACAAAAGTATAGGCTTAAATATTTTTCCGCAGAGATATTTTCAGAATATTGAATTACAAAAAACCATTACATCGGATGAAGATGCAGATGCGACGGCGGGCGCAATAAATATAGTTACGGAAAAAGCTCCGTATAAAAGGACAATAAGAGCAGATCTGTCGGGTAACTACAATAGGCTTGACAAATCAGCCGGTCAATATGATTTCACCGGGAACTACGGTGAAAGGTTTTTTGATAATCTACTTGGCATACGGGTAGAGGCTAATTTAGGAAAAAAGATTTTAAGCAGTGAATACTACAACAAAGGTATTTCAATTTTGCACAAGGCGCCCAACGATTTCGTATATACAAACGCTGTAAGTAAGAGAAAAGGGACGAACATTTTATTCGATCTTAATACTCCGGACGGCGGTTCGGTAAAGTTTAATAATTTTTTTAACCAAATAAATACGGATTATTTTGAAAGCCATACCGACACTACTAATCCGAGTTATACATTTGATGATATTGAAACGGGACAAAAAGTATTTCTTTCATCAATCGAAGGTAGCAATTATTTATTGGGTTTTAATATTAATTGGCAGGCAGCTTTTTCCGAATCAAAAACCAATCATCCGTTTAATTACAGTCTTACTTTCTTAGGTAATACTACGGACTTCTTAGATCACACTATAGATAACCCTACAAAGAACTATTCTAAAGAAAAATCCGTGTCTATCAATTTTACAAGGGAATATAATATAAGCGATGAAATTTCAGGCAGACTGAAATTCGGAGGGAAGTACAGAACAAACTCAAGATCTTATGATGAGTACTTGTATGCGGAAACAGGCAGCCTTGCGGGACAATATCAGTATAGAAAATTGGCAGACGGTTCCCTGCAGCTTAAAGATTTTTCAGGCACTAGGTTTGACGGTTTAGTAGGCTTAAGCAAACTTAAAATTCCGTATTCATACTTTCAGGATAATCCGCCCGGCGAACGCATCATATTTGATAAATATGGAATACCTTTGATAAGCAAAGACGCCCTGCATTTATGGCGTCAGTTAAATTACAGCCCTTATTATGCAAATAACGGACCGGATATAAATTCATATAATTTTTCCGAAAGCGTTTTTGCCGGATATATAATGCATAGTTTAAATTTAGGACAGTCGGCAAAATTTATAACCGGGATAAGAATAGAAAGCGAGAAAAATAAATACTCGGGGTACTACTTTCCTAATTTCATGATCACCAATACCAGCATAACCGACGTATCCGACGACATAACCGACTTATACAACGGCATACCAAATAAAACAGATACATATCGGTACGACAAAATTACGGTACTTCCTAACTTTCAGATGATTTTGAAGCCAGCAAATTTCTTAAACCTTCGTCTGGCTGCCTACAAAACTATAATCAGACCGGATGTCAGTACCAGAATACCTAAGTTTTTCGGCTATCTCGCAGTCCTAAGTGATTATGCTTATCTAAATATGGGAAATCCTGATTTAAAAAATGCCGATGTATGGAATTATGAATTCCAAACGCAATTCTATGGAAGTAATATAGGGATGTTCAGTATTAATGCCTTTTATAAAGATATAAAAGGAATGGTGCAAACGACTGACGGAAAAATGTGGCAAGCCTTTCAAGGAATCCAGCTTTCGAGTCCTTATCAAATTGATTCATTAGGAATTAATCTTAGCTCTTTTCCTGTTAATTTTCCATTCACTAAAAGTACTTCATATTATTTATATAGTTATTATAATTCACCAAAACCCACACATATCTGGGGCTTTGAAATTGAACACCAGACAAATTTCAGATATCTACCCGGACTTTTTAAAAATATTACTTTGAATTATAATTTAACCTTCCTCCGTTCGGAAACATGGAGATTCGACGCACAGAGTATTACCACTACAGTAACGAAAAGTGTTTTATCATATCACCTGCAAAAGCTGGATAACATGCCCGAGTTTTTTGCAAATATAATACTTGGATATGATATATACGGATTCTCATTCAGAGCTTCCTACTTTTACCAGGCAGGGTATCCTGTTTTAGATTATTATGATATCACCCAGGTAAGCAGAAATAAATTTTCCCGGCTGGATATTGCGGTAAGACAAAAAGTATTAAAAAATTTCAATGTATTTCTTAACCTCAATAATATTACTAATTCTAAAGAAGAATCTTTATCTAATAGTAGTGTTTTCCCGTATTTGTCAGGACCTATTCAAGCATATAGAACCGGATTTAATTTCGATTTCGGGATCGGGGTTGATTTATGAAGATTTATAAGAATATAAATATGAACTAAATATAAAGTTTTTAATTTAAATGGAAATTCTATTTGAGATTGTTATGAAAAAAGTTCTTTTTATTCTGCCTGTTATATTGTTTTTATTTTTTGAATCGTGCAGAAACGATTTTAACATAAACGCTCCTTATCAAGATGTTTATGTTTTGAATTGTATTTTGCGAAACAATGATTCCGTCCAGTATGCAATAATTTCAAAAAATGATTATACGGGAAACGGAGCTCCCCCGGCTTCAGCCAGTACTGCTCAAAATATAAAAGGTGCAAATGTAGAAATCTATTATAACGATTCGGTATTTGTTATGAGGGATACAACTATCGAAGTGACGGATTCCGGTAGTGTAACCCAGGTTAATTGTTACATGATAAAAAATCTGGCATTGCAGCCCGGCAAGGTTGTAAGGATTGACGCCACTGTTAAAGGTGAAAAACTGCAATCAACAATTCAGATACCTGAAATTTCTTTTACAACTTTTTCGTTAAATTTTCCCCAGGCTTTTAAATCCGGATATATTACGCTTCCTAATTACAGTTGGAACTGGACTGGCGGCGCCGGAGATAATTCAAGTATTCTAAGTCTTCCTCAATTGGAAATTTATTACAAGAAATACGAAGCGGGCTCATATGTCGATAAAAAAATACTCGTACCCCTTGCCCTTTATTTTACAAACGATGAAAACGGTAATGTAATACCGGTCAACGTAGAATTATCGTTTAATAATTTTTGTATAACAACTCTTGAAACCGTTAATAAAACAATGCAGGATATTTCGGGAGATGACCCGAATAAAAACGACTATATAGTTACCAAAGTTATATTCAATGTAATCGGGTTGGATCCCGACTTGTCGAAATTTTATTCTGCTTACAATACTTATAATGAAGATTTCTCGATTAAATTGAGGCAAACGGACTATTCAAATATAGAGGGGGGAAAAGGTATTTTCGGAGTAGTTTATAATTTTTCAAAATCATTGGCAGTCGATAGTTTGTATGTTAAATCTTTCGGCTATCAATATGATCCTAAATAACGATAAGTGAAAACCGCCATTGAGGTTAGTTTCACTTTATTTTTAATATTACCGGAAGCTATATGAATACTTTTATTTCAATAATTCTTTTATCATTTATTTTTTCCGGGCAGTTTTTTGCACAATGGGAAAAAACTAATTTTCCGTCTACCTTACAGGTTAACAGTCTGGCAATTAGTGATTCAAATATTTTTGCAGGAACAGAGGGAGACGGGATATTTGTATCAACGGATAACGGCGAAAACTGGATTGATAGAAATAACGGACTGCAAGATAAAGTTATTCATACTATTTTTATAAACGGTAAAACCCTGCCTGCCGGACAGGCAAGAATTTACGCCGGTACCGAAACAGGGGCATATGTTTCAACAAATAACGGTAAAAGCTGGGAAGCAATAAATTCCGGTTTGTCCGGTTTAGGCGTATGGTCTTTTGCAGTAAGTAATTTCATGGGAGATTCGACCATCTTTGCCGGAACGTGGAACGGAATTTACAGCTCTACAAACAATGGTGCAAATTGGGAACCTTCCGGCTTATCTACAACAATGCCCGTGAATTCTATTATTGCACATGACAATTTAATGTTTGCAGCAACATTAGCCGGCGGAGTTTATTATTCACAAAACAACGGATTCGGATGGAAAGATATTAGTATTAAAGTGAAAGGCGGGCTCTACGATCCGGATGCAATTATACCTGTTTATTCGCTTGCCGCAATAGATACTAATGTTATAGCAAGCGCCGGGCCGGGAAAATTATATTATACATCATTCGATTCCGGTAATTTTGCTCACAGCACCTCCTTTGGTAATATGCCTATTCTTTGTTTTGTTATGCATTATGCTAAACTTTTTGCCGGTAACTCTGCAGGCTATATTTCCGTATCCGATAGCTATGGATTAGCTTGGAAATATTTACCTCCGCCCTTGACAAATCAAGCTGCATATTCCCTTACATTGAACAACTCATATATTTTTGCCGGAACGGGAAATGGAGTGTGGCGCGAGCAGTATTCTGAGACTGCTACAAATGTAAAAAATTTAAAAGAAGCTCCGTCCGGATTTATACTTGAACAAAATTATCCTAACCCGTTTAATCCTTCAACAACCATAAAATACAACCTCCCATCTTCTTTGCAAGGAGAGAGGTCGGGGGAGAGGTTTGTAACGCTCAAAATATACAACCTTCTTGGCAAGGTAGTAGCTACGCTTGTAAACGAACAGCAGGAGCCGGGTAATTATGAAGTTAAGTTTAACGGTACTAACCTCCCATCGGGAGTATATTTATACAGGCTGCAGGCAGGTAATTTAGTTTCCGCTAAAAAGCTGATGCTTTTAAAATGAACGAATTCAATTATATAACTAATTTTGCGGGGAATTTTATGAAAGCACTCTTCATTAAGAAAATAATTCCGTTGTTGCTTTTAGCTTCTATATATACTTACGGACAAGGAATTATAAAGGGCACTGTAACAGATTCACTTACTGCACATCAATTAAAAGGTGCAAGAATTATTTTAACGGGTACAACTTTCAATTCCGTTTCGGATATTAATGGAGAATTTATTATAACCGGAATCCCGGCCGGGGACTACATTTTGAAAGCTTCCTACCTTGGCTACAAAGAAAAGAAAATATTAGTTACCGTCAAATCCGAAGAAACACAAATATTAAATATTGAGCTGCTGCCGAATATTAAAAACGGAATGGACCTTACCGATCAGGCAAAAAGTCAGGCCGAAGCTATCAATCTTCAAAACAGTTCAAATAGTATAAAAAATGTAATATCCGGTAATAAGTTACGAACCATGCCCGATGAAAACATTTCCGCCGCGTTAAGCCGTTTACCGGGTGTTTCAATAATTGATAAACCTTTCACCAATCTGCTGACCCCAAGCAGCGGGAGCTATTTAATAAATGAATCCTCAGTTGGTATAATATTCCCGCCTAATAATGATTTCTCTTTTGCCGACAATCCGGCTTCAGTGGTTTTAATTCGCGGTATGAGTTCGAAATATTCAAATATTACTATAGACGGGATCAGAATTCCTTCCGCGTTCGCTAACGATAAAAGCATAGACCTAAATATTTTTCCACAGAGATACTTTCAGAGTATTGAATTACAAAAAACCATAACTTCGGATGAAGATGCCGATGCAACTGCGGGAGCAATAAAAATTATGACTGGAAAAGCCCCCGATAAAAGAACAATAAGAACGGCACTCTCGGGCAATTACAACAAGCTTGATAAATCTGCCGGTCAATATAATTTTACCGGGAATTACGGTGAAAGGTTTTTTAACAATCTGCTCGGCGTACAGGTAGACGCTAATTTGGGGAAAAAGATTTTGAGCAGTGAACATTACAACAAAGGTTTTTTCCGCCCAACCGGCAGTTACTTATACACAAACGCCGTAAGAGAAAGAAAAGGGACGAACATTTTAATTGATTTTAATACTCCCGACGGCGGTTCGGTCAAATTTAATAATTTTTTTAACCAAGTAAATACGGATAACTTCGAAAGCCGGGTCGACACCAATTATCTGCCAATGCATATATTCGATTATATTGAAACACGACAAAGGATATTTCTTTCATCAATCGGAGGCAGTAATTATTTATCGGGATTTAATATTGATTGGAACGCGGCTTACTCCGAATCAAAATCCGATCATCCCTTCAATTACACTCTTTCTTTTTTTGGACAGAATATCTTCATACCTGCAAATAATAAACAGCAATACTTGGATAACACCATAGATAATCCGACAAAGAACTATTGTAAAGAAAAATCCGTGTCTATCAATTTTTCAAGGAAATATAAAATAAGCGATGAAATTTTAGGCAGCCTGAAATTCGGAGGGAAGTACAGAACAAACTCAAGATTATATGACGAGAACTTGTATGCGGAAACCGGCAGTCTTGCCGGAGTATATCAGTATAGGAAATTAGCAGACGATTCTCTGCAGCTTAAAGATTTTTCAAGCACCAGGTTTGACGGTTTGTTAGGCACAAGCAAGTTTAATATTCCGTATACTTTATTTCAGGATAATCCGCCCGGCGAACGCATCATATTTGATAAATATGGAATACCTTTGATAAGCAAAGACGCCCTGCATTTATGGCGTCAGTTAAATTACAGCCCTTATTATGCAAATAACGGACCGGATATAAATTCATATAATTTTTCCGAAAGCGTTTTTGCCGGCTATATAATGCATAGTTTAAATTTCGGACAGTCGGCAAAATTTATAACCGGTATCAGGGTAGAAAACGAACATGACAGATATTTCGGATACTACTTTCCTGAAGTTCTCAAAAAGGTGGATAATTTATATAACGGACTGCCGCAGCAAACCCATACTTATGATTACAATAAAATCACCGTGCTTCCCGACTTTCAGATGATTTTAAGACCTGCCGATTTCTTAAATATACGCATGGCGGCTTATGAAACTTTAATCAGACCGGATATCATCGCAAGAATGCCGCGAATTTTTGCGGCACACATTGACGGAATCAGTCAAAACGGTGCCGATGCCGGAAATTATCTGAATATGGGAAATCCTAATCTGAAAAACGCCGATGTATGGAATTATGAATTCCAAACGCAATTTTACGGTAATGACATCGGACAATTCAGTATAAATGCTTTCTATAAAAGTATTACCGGTATGGTGCATGCTACAAACGGAATCACAGTGTCGGGTGCCGGCATTATTGATTCATTGGGAATGAATTTAAAATCTTTACCGATAGGTTATCCTTTCAATATCAATAGTTATTATAATTTATACACTTATTATCAAACATCGAAACCAACCCGTATCTGGGGCTTCGAAATTGAACACCAGGCAAATTTCAGATATCTGCCGGGACTTCTTAAAAATATTATTTTGAATTACAATTTAACCGTTCTTCGATCGGAGACGTGGGCAATAGACGTAATTCATATGATTACAACAAACACCCAGGATGTATTATCATACCATCTGCAAAAGCTGGACAATATGCCGGAGTTTTTCGCAAATATCATCCTCGGTTATGATATAGAAGGTTTCTCATTAAGAATATCTTACTTTTATCGGGGCGGATATCTTATTTCGGATTATTACAATTCGGCTCAGATAAGGGAAAACAAATTTGCTAAACTTGATATTGCGGTAAGACAAGCAGTATTAAAAAATTTCAATATCTTTGTAAACCTCAATAATATTACTAATTCTAAAGAAGAAGTTTTATATAATAGTACTTACCCGGCATTATCAACGCCTATCCAGGCATATAGAACCGGATTTAATTTCGATTTCGGGATAGGGATTGATTTATGAAGTTAAAAATTAAACAATCTAAAACAGAATAAAATTTAACGAATAATTTTATGAAAACACTTTTCATTAAGAATTTAATTCCGTTATTGTTCTTAAGTTCTATATATACTAACGGACAAGGAATCATAAAAGGCACTGTAAGTGATTCACTGACAGCAGATCAATTAAAAGGTGTAAGAATTATTCTAACGGGTACAACTCTAAATGCAGTTTCAGATATTAATGGAGAATTTATTATAACCGGAATCCCGGCTGGGGACTACATTTTGCAAGCTTCCTATCTCGGATACAAAGAAAAGAAAATCTTAGTTACCGTCAAATCTAAAAGGCTGCAAATTCTAAATATTAAATTACTGCCGAATATTTTAACCGGAAACAAAACAGCATTAAGCAGCCAGGCAAAGAGCCGGGCTGAAGAGATTAACATGGAGATCAGATCTAATATTACAAAAGATGTTTTCTCCGGTGATACTGTTTAAAATATTTAAACCTAAGGTTAGTTTCGAAATCTTCTAAGTATTTCTATCAACGGGATTATAATTTCAGCAGCTTCATAAAAGCCAGCAGAGCGCCCCAATGATAGAATTTATCGCTGTTCACTACATCCCCGCCTGCCCCGGTTACCGAGTTGTAATTTTCGAAAATATGGCGTTCGCCAAGCCAGGATTTCATTAAGAGCTGTTCCGATTTTTTAACCAGGTCATGCCGGGCTAGCGGCAGCTTATAATTTTTTAATCCGCAGTAAACCAGGAAATTCATTGGGGCCCAAATTCTTCCCCTCCAGTAATCATTGTCCTTAAACGCGCTGTCGTTCCTGGAAATGGAAGGGATTATCCACTTTCCCCAAAACTCCTTCGGATTATAGAAATGTTTTTCCATCATAATTTCCGCCTGCTTTTGAGTAGGAATGCCGGTAAGAAGAGGATAAAATAAAGTCGGCGACAATTGATAACTGAATTTTCCGGTTACAAGATTTTTATTGAGATAAATACCGAGCTTTTTGTCATAAAGCGTCCGGAGCTTTGCGGAATATTTTTCGGCCCGGTTATTTAGTTCGGTTTTGATTTTTTGTTTCCCCAGTACTCCGGCAATTTTTGAAAGATTCCGGCAGTCCCAAATATACATACTTATTAATCCGACGTCGGCGAGCATAAGTCTGTGTTTTGAAGTATCAAACCGGGCATTATCGTACATCGGGGAATTATCCAGCCCGGATTCCCACTTAGCAGCCTGGATTTTTCCGACTTCCTTGGTTAGCCACTCAGGCATATCCGATTTATAAGGATCGCTTCCCCAGCAGAGGTATCCGTCCACTTGCCGGTTATTATTCCACCAGCGGTTCCAGGTTAACAGTTCATTAAACACTTCCGATAGGAACCACTTCTCTTTACATTTTTCATAAATTTTCCAGACGATATAAGAGCCTACCGGCGGTTCCGAACGGTCTTCGCTGGTGCCTAACGCCGAAGCAAAGTTGGGGATAAATCCGTTTTTAGATATGTCTTTGGAAATTGCAATAACATTAGCGTAGGCGAGATCTTTATTATCAAAAGAGTACATGTAAGCGGCAAAATATGTATCCCAATCGAATAACACCCAGCCGTTCCAGTTGCAATTCCATATACGGCTTACGGGCGAAATTACAATATGCTGTGTCGGTTCATAAATAACATCCCATGCCAGTACCGTTTGCATAGCATCGTACAAAGAACTGTCGGCGCCGTACTTTTCTTTATTAGTAACCAGTCTTTTTCCCGCGGATGAAACCAGAGATTCTATTTCATTTACTGTTTTAAGCTTATAAGAAGAAATTATTATTTTCCCGTTTAACGGACAAGCTATTACCGAATCATCGAATGATGGTTTGCTTTCTGTTTTCAGATAAAAATTCAGTTTCTTGTTTTTACTCTTAAATTCAAAACGGTTTTTTGATATTACCATACTGCCTTCACCGTTCCAAATCAAGCCGGGTTTTATTAATAGCATATCTTGTTTACTTGATTCAAGCGGAGTAATTACAACAGCCAGGTTTTTTCCGCGGGCGGCCGTTTTCACATTTACCTTAATTCCTTTCCAATCAACAGTAAGTTCGGTGTAGGAACCGTCGTAAGAGTGCGGCCCCGGAATCACGTTTTCAACACCGGCTCCCCTTCGGCCGATCAATGCATCTTTTAAAGTACTGTCCGACTTTGCATTGTATAGTTGAAAATTAATAGCAAAATATTCGGGCAGAAGTACCTGTGACAATATGCTCCGTGTATTCCAGGTGTTCCATCCCCGGGCAAGTCTTTTCTGCAAAGCTGCCGATTCGAGGGACGATATTTTATTTCCACTAACTGTTTTGTTCTCACTTCCGTATTTTAAATTAACGGTTTGAGCAGTTACTAAAAACGGAAGTAAAAGCAATGATATTAAAAATATTTTTTTCATTTTATCTTTGAGAATATATAACCGAAATATTTTTCTTTGATTGAAGCATAATTGATCTTTTATCAAGTTACTCCAGTTAAATTAATACATTTGAAACATATATAACATAATACGAAACAAATCTTAACACAATTTACATTACTTATTTCTTTTAGTAGTAATAATGTTCTTGTGCTTCTTCAGTCTACTTCAATATGTTTACAATGGGAATCACTTTTTTGATATGTAAAAACAACTTTTTCTTGTTTATTTATTTTTTAATTAAAATTTCATATTTTAAAACTCATTTGAAGTTAGAAAGGTATTTTTAACGTTATTCAAAATGAATAAATGCAAATAACGTTAAACAATAAACATTGAATCATATTAAAAATTAATTTTGAAACTTCAAAGTTTTAATTTTTATTGCTTTTATGTCTTCAGTAAGTATAAACTCTCAGAAAATATTTAAATAATATACTGTAGCGGTATTAATAACAAAAAACATAATTTGCTTTTTGATGAGAAACTGAAAATAATTAATATTAAAGATGAAAAGCACAAATTATCTTTAACCTAAAACCATCAAGTATTCCGGAGTCATCATGAAAAAATTATTCTTCGCTTTATTGTTTGTATTTCCTTTTTCTTTATTTGCCCAGACGGCAAAAATCAAAATTGATGTTAATAGAACAATCGGGAAAATAGATCCGAACATATACGGTGTATTTATGGAACCTATTCACTTCAGCGGAAGAAGAATGGGTTTACCTGACACAGCCAATTTCAATACAGTCTATGGAAATTTGTATGATCCTTCCTCTCCGCTTGCAAATAAGGACGGTTTCAGGAAAGATTATATTGAAGCGGCTAAAGAATTAAAAGTAACCAACATGCGCTGGCCCGGGGGCAATTATGTTATGGGTTATAACTGGGAGGACGGCATAGGGCCAAAAGACCAAAGGCCGGTACGTATAAATCTTGCCTGGGGCGGAACGGATAACAATCATGTAGGTATCGATGAATGGGTTGAACTGAACAAGGCAATCGGAAGTGAAAATGTTTTATGTGTCAATCTCGGTCTAGGCACCATCATGAGTGCGGTTCACGAGGTTGAGTATTGCAATTATGAGAAAGGAACATACTTTTCCGGTTTGCGTGCTAAGTACGGACATCCTAAACCGTATGATATAAAAATTTGGGATCTTGGTAATGAAGTTGACGGCGCACCTTGGGAACTGGGACATAAAGATGCCGACGATTATGTTAAGATTGCAAGAGAAGCCGCTAAAGCAATGAGCTCTGTTGATCACTCAATAAAATTTGTTGCCTCCGGCTCATCCGATTACAACAGTACAGGCAGTTGGGTTGAGTGGAACCGTAAAATACTTGAAGGACTCGGCGATAAGATTAATTATATTTCCATTCACGCCTACTACAATTGGGGAAAAATGCCTGACTACTACACTTTCATGGGAGACCGCGCAAAAGAGTTTGGAGAAAAGATAAGAGTAACAGCCGATGAGATTGATGCAGTAAGAGCAATGAAGAACTTTAAGAATCCGATCTATATTTCGGTTGATGAGTGGGGAACTTTCGGAAGAGACTTTTTATCGGTACTGCCTGTAGCTCAATGCTTCAATGCTTTTATACGCAACGCCGATATAGTTAAAATGGCAAACTTTACCATGCTTACTTCTTTACTCGCGAGCGACAGAAAAAAAGGGACTTATAAAACACCTTTATTTTACACTTTCAAATTATTCTCGAACAATTGCCGCGGCAATTCTGTAGATACTTATGTTAAATGCGATACTTTTAATACAGGTCAATATAAAGGTATACCTTATCTTGATGTTACGACGACTTATAACAAAGAAGCAAATAAAGTTTTTATAAATGTTGTAAACCGTTCCAAAGATAAAGCAATCTCGGCAGATATAATTAGTGATTCGGGAATATTTGTCGGAAAAGCAGAAGCTAACATTGTTGACCAGAATTCACTTAGCGCTCCCTTCACATTTGATAAGCAGAAAGATTATATCCCTGTAACCAAAGATATAACAGTCAATGGAAATAAGATTTCTTATTCATTCCCTGCTCATTCTTTTACACAAATAGAAGTTGGAGTTAAAAATAATTAAGCTGATAAATAGAGCTTATCTAAATATTTTTGTTTGATAAGGCGGCGGATCTTGGATTTCTCCGGGATCCGCTTTTTTTTCCAAGTACACATTTAAGCATTCCAGTATATCCTCATAACATATACGGATAATAACAAAGCCTTTCATTATTATTCACGCAAAATCGCCCGGGTTATTCCGACCCGAATACTGAAAATATAGAATATGGTCTTCGGCGAAATGCAAATGTTTCTTAGTAAAGTAGGATGTAAAATTTTTCATTGATTTTGGTACCAAGATAATATATTGTACTTAACAAGTAATATTTAATTCATTTTAATAAATACTTATAATTCAAAATGAATATCGATTAATAATTAGAAACTTCTGAAAAATTAATTGACATTAATAAAAAATTTAAATAAGCTTTGCTGCAAAAATTAAGGAATAAAAATGAGAAGCAATAAAATCAATAACGTCGATTTATTCACATCAGCAGCAAATGATAAATTTAATAAACATATAAAAACACAAAGCAAACAAGCTTTGGAGATAATAAAATCCAAAATAAACTGGTCAAAGTTGTTAAAACCAATTCAGAAAGCTATCGCTAAAGAGAAGGAAAACAACTCACCGGCCGGCAGAAGAACATTTGATTTACTGGTAATAGTTAAATGCTTTATCTTGCAAACAATATATAATCTTTCTGATCCAAGGCTAGAAGAAGAAATAGCCGATAGACGGAGTTTTCAAATATTTCTTGATCTGAACAGTCTTGATTCAATCCCAGATGAAACAACTATATGCCGTTACCGTGAAATGTTTGCCCGTTTAGATTTGGATAAAAAATTATTTTACGAATTCAATAAACAATTAAAGGACTTAAATCTTATAGTTGGTAAAGGAACCATAGTCGACGCAACGATCAAGCAGGCACAGGCAAAAGCTGGAAGTAATAGAGATAATGATGCTGATTTTACTCAAAAGCGAGGAAAAACGTACTATGGTTATAAAGGTCATATAGCCATGGATGAAGACAGCGAGGTTATCAAAACTGTCGAGTTTACAAAAGCTTCCCTTCACGATTCTAATGCCTTTGATAAATTAATTGACTACACAGAAGAAGCCATATTTGCTGACAAAGGCTATGCGAACGAATTAAGGAGAAAGAGGCTTCAGAGAAAGAACATATTCGATGGCATCTTATCAAAAGGTTACCGGAATAAGCCATTAAGTCAATCGGAGATAAAATTGAACAAGTTGCTATCAACAATAAGGAACAAAGTTGAACGACCTTTTGCGTATATGAAGCGAATCCTTAATTACCAACGATGTAGTTATTATGACTTAAAGAGAAACAGATTTGAATTTATCATGGCAGCTTTAGTTTACAACATCAGAAAGTTAATAACTGCAACGAGTTGAAATTCAAAATCAACAGCTAAGGCAGATTGCTTTGGTTTTTAAAATGTCAAAGAATTAAAGAAAAAGCACAGATAAATTTTCAAAAAAATCAATTAAGAGAGTTACCTATTAAATAACCTAATTTTTCAGAAGTTTCAATTATTTATTGTTGCGTTTTTGAAATTAATTAACTAATATTGAACCGTTTTACTTTAATCTTAACCGGTGTGAAATAACAGCTGAATTAATTGTGTACAAAGTAATGAAAAAAGATAGTTTAGAGAACCCATCAACCAAATACTTCATTCTAAGACAATACAATAATATACCCCCACTAAAAAATAAAAAACTAATTATAACAAATAACTTAATTGTCATTCATTTCTTTTAACATTTTGATAGGAGGAAAGTATGAAAAAACTGTTTTCTATCTCCAAATTTTTTACAATTGCTTTCATATTTATGATAGCCGGTACTCTAAATGCACAGAGTATCTTATCATATAATTTTGAAAACTTTAATATTGGGGATTCACTATTTACCGTTGGTTGGTCACCGGCTGATATTCAATCGAAAATTGCAGATGACCCTCTTTCAAGCGGTAACAAGGTCCTGAAAAATGTAGTTCACAATTATAATGCAGCGCCGGTACTTATGTTTGTTCTGCCTTCCGGTAAAACTCTGGCCGATTATGATTCACTAACTTTTAAAGGATATTTTCAGAAGGGTGATGTAGCCTATAAAAGCATTGTGGTAGAAGCTT
>Ga0315542_1000995_pt1 | contig 17863 bp, 12 predicted proteins | sample SalMarSW160120MG_FD_202541 | JGI IMG/M metagenome (GOLD analysis project Ga0315542, IMG submission 202541) | Salt marsh sediment microbial communities from the Plum Island Ecosystem LTER, Massachusetts, United States - Salt Marsh Sediment SW1601-20 ...
ACATAAACGACAGCTACCGCATACAGCGGGCCCTGGAAATCATTAAAAGCAGCGGAAAGCCGCTTTCGGCCTATCACATACCGCAGCGGCCGCGAACCGATTACCGCATGCTTTTGCTTGGATTGTTACGCGAAAGACAGGAGCTTTATACGCGTATTGAAGACAGGGTTGAAGAGATGTTTACCCGGGGGCTAGCGGCAGAGATAAAAAGACTGGTTGCCCGCGGATATAATGAACACGACCCCGGTATGCGCGGAATCGGGTACAAGGAATTCTTCCAAATGCAAAAAGATTGTTGTACGCTGGCCGAGGTGAAAAAAAACATAAAACGTCATTCAAAACAATATGCCAAACGCCAGCTTACCTTTTTTAAAAGCATCCCCGGGGTGCAGTGGATAGCTGCTGATGATATTTCAGGAATAGAAAACAGGATGCGGGACTTTCTCTTGTCCGGCTCGGCCTCTTGACTCTGAACCGATTTATTCGCATAATAGCGCAAGCAATTTTAAATTTGCCTGCCGAAGCATGTTGATACAGCAATTTTCATTTTGAACGATTATTTTTTTATACCTGTACTGCATCATCTGCTTCGGATACTATTGAATGGTTCAAAATGAAAATTGCTGTAATAGTGCGCTCGCTGTTTGACTCGAACCGCGGTTGTGCTTATAATAAAATAGAGCGATGAGTAGGATTTACAAAACCTTAGAAAGGGGTGATACACGGTGCCTTGCGGTAGAAAAAGAAAAAGACACAAGATTGCTACGCACAAAAGAAAGAAAAAACTCAGAAAAAACCGTCACAAGAAGAAATAGGTTCAATTTATTCACCGTTCCTGCTGATAATTATAGTAGGGGTTTTACATGCTGAAAAGAATCATGGGAATTTGTTTTTTCATGCTTATGTGCGGGAGTTTACCGGCGGAGAGCCTGTGGGACGATACCTTTCCGGGCTATATAGCGGGAACTTCCGCGCTGGCGATAGGCGATATCGTTGTTGTTGAAATTGATGCCAGCATGAATTTACGCTTTGATTCTTCCAGCAAAGATTCTAAAACCATTACTCTGGAGTTCAGCGGCGGGGAATATGGGGATCTGTTTTCATTTCTGCCCCGTGCGCTGGCGCGCGGGGACAGGTCCATACAGGGCCGGGAAAATTACAGCCTAAAAACAGAACTCGTTACCCGGGTTACACAAATAGACGCTAACGGCAATGCCTTTATCCAGGGCACACGCACCATACAGTTCGGGGGCAAGGGAGACAGTATCACCATCTCCGGTTGGGTGAATCCCGATGATCTCGACCAGCAGCGAAAGATCTCGTATTCGAAGGTGGCCGATGTTCGCCTTGCCTTCAGAAGCTTCTTGCAGCCGCAGGGGGCGGTGTTAACCGATCAGGATATCCAACGTATCATTACCGGGACGGCCGCCACACCGACAACACCGGGTACGACGCCAACCACACCGGGTACTACCGGTACGGCGGACCAGACGGGAAAAATCAGTCTGACCGAGGCCAAAAAACGGGAACTGGTCCTGCTTTATATCAATAGAATCGTAGACATTCTTTTCCGCTGAGAATCAAATATACAGTTGTTTTAACGTACGCGTATCTTTATCCGGTAACAATGACGAACAATAAAGAAAAAGCTCCCGGCAGGCTTGGGCGTCATCAAGCGCGCGGTGTGATGAGGAGACCGGAAGCTCCAGTACGCTGCAAAGATAGGAGAGACTGTATTTTTTCATTCCGGAAACGGTTTGTTTGGCAAATTCGACCGTATCGATTGCATGGTTTTCTATCGGTTTCAAATTGCACGCGGAAAGCCAGAAACGAAGGAAGCCCATATCAAATGAGGCATTATGGGCCACCAGAACGGAGTCACCGATAAAACTGCTGAAGTGCGGTAACACCTCATGTATTTTGGGTTTTCCCCTGAGCATGTCATCGGTTATCCCGTTTATCTTTGTGGCTGCGGGAGGAACGGGGATGGAAGGATCTATCAGTGTGGAAAAACGTGTTCCCTCCTCTTGCAGGGTAAACTTTACCGCTCCGATTTCGATAATCCGGTCTTTATCAGGATAAAGCCCCGTTGTTTCAAAATCAAAAGCGGTAAACTGCAACGCTGAAATAGGCAGGTCGAGTTGTTCTTTTAATTTTTGAAAATCCATCATCCCTCTCCGCTAACCATATAACCATACTTTAAAAAAACCGTAAATAGCCACAGCAATTTTAAATGATGCCCAATTGTTCAAAATGATAATTGCCGAACAGCCCATGGTTTGATTTTTTATCCGCACTCTGGTACAGTACTTTTAATAATGCGTGAAGCACTCCCCAGAATTGATGCAGACAACCGATTGCGGCAGAAACTGCTGCGTTTCTGCCGCTTGCGCCCGGGCGAGATCTGGCTGGACCCGCTGCGCGGGCATCGTGTCGGTTGTCTGGACGCCACACGGTCTTCGGAGGTAGCGAAACTGATGGACGGTGAGCAGACAGACCTGATAATCAACGATCCTCCGTATAATCTCCGTTTGGCGCGCAAAAACACGAGTAATCTGTTTCAATATACCATCGCGGAATACCTGGATTTTTCCAGGAAATGGCTGAAAAACGCCTTGCATGTCTTAAAAACGGATGCCCATTTTTATGTCTGGTTGGGAGCGGATCAGAACGCGGGTTTTCAACCCCTGGCGGATTTTATCATCCTGATGCGGGATTTCGAGGAACTTCACTCACGCAGCTTTATCACCATGCGGAACCAACGGGGGTATGGTACACAAAAAAATTGGATGTCCGTAAGGCAGGAGTTGCTTTATTATACGAAGGGAAAACCGGACTTCCATGTGGTGTATACCGATATTCCAAAGGTGCTGAAGGGATATTACAAAACGGTTGGAGGAGAAATACAGGAAAACATAGCCCGTAGTAAATCTTCAACTATACGGGCGGGCAATGTCTGGATTGATATTCAACAGGTGTTTTACCGTATGCAGGAAAATGTACCGGGCGCGTACGCCCAGAAACCGTTGAAAGCGCTGCTGCGCATATGTGAATCAGCGGGAATATCACAGAGCCCCGTTGTTGACCTGTTTTCTCATTCGGGCACAACATTACTTGCCGCGGAAATAGACGGAAGACGCTGCTTTACCGCGGATAATGATCCGCTGTTTGCCGAGATTACCATTCGCCGGTTGGAACATTTCAGAAAAACCGGAAAAACAGGATTCCAATGCGAAAATCCCTTTTGTTCCGCTTGATGGTGCCTTCAGTCGGCGGTATACGTCAGGTCAAATTCTTTTTCGCTAAACACAATAGCACTGAATATTTCAATCTCTACATCATTAAGTTTCCAGCAGTTTCCGGGTAGTCCCGCTTTTTGACAGGTATGAAACAAAAATTGTTCACGATCCCAGCCGTATTGTGTCGCCACCTGGGGCAGGAGTAATCCTGAATAAAGACCTCTTCTGATCATAATACCGTGCTTTCCGATCTTTATCGCTTCGATATCCTCGATTTTTTTCAGAGGTGAAATTACCGATATTTCAATCTCTGCTTTATCCAGTTCGCTTTCCGCCAGGGGAACAAAGCGGGGGTCACTAAAAGCGGCTGAGATGGCCATTTCTTTTATTGTCTCAAACAAGGGTTTTATGGCTTGAATATAACCGATACAGCCGCGGAGTTTGCCGGCAATGTGCAGGCTGACAAAAGCACCGCCGTGGACCTGCAGATTCGAGGTCGGTTCCGGATATTGTATGGCTTCATGCCTAAGCCTTGCGGCAATGGACAAACGTGCGGTCTTTAACAGGATTATTTTCTCTTCCTGACTTAATTCAAAATCCATTTTTTTTATCCTCTTTTATATAAAATGATATCGCCGCATAGTGAACCTGCTCCTTATAGTTGAAATTCGTATCCGCCGAGCAGCCGTGTGATATGATTCTGGGTACAATCGTGATGTTTTTAAAGGAAAGCAGTGTCGCGATACATCCCACTCCGCACGAGCTGATTTTCTTTTGAGCATATGCATCCAGTATCTCTTTCCCGTCGCCCTGCCGTATAAGCTGAAGCAGCCTGTCGGCTTCCGGTTTGGCATCCGAGCCTTTGATGTAGGAGGTAAGGTTCGCGGAGATAATAAACAAGGTTTCGGAATATCTCTCGGCGAAAACAACCTGTAATGCGTTTGCGAGCAGTTTCACCTTCCCGGCAGTCACCTTTCCCAACAGAAGGGGAATTATTTTTGCTTCAGGAAACAAATACTGTACAAACGGAAGCTGTACTTCGATACAATGCTCTTCAAGATGCGGAATATCATTCTTAAAAAAAAGGGTGCTGCATTCGATGAGGTCATCCAGTAGATCATGGTCGACCTGTATAAATCCAAGGGGTGTTCTGAAGCTCTCGGATTCCGGAAGGTATATCTCATCCTGGGGATCACGGTGCATCGGTGCCAATATAACGACGGACTTGATATTTCTCCCGGCGGCTGAAAGGAAGGAGGACGCGGCGATCGGACCGGCATACCGATACCCGGCGTGCGGCGCCATAATCGCAAAGGCATCCCCCCGCTTGTCGCCGGCCTGGGTCATTAGTTTCTGTAAAAGTTGTGTGGCGTGCTTTTCATTCGAAGGATAGAATATCCCCTCGACAATGGGCTCCCTGATTTTCACTATACGAAAAACTCCTCTAAGAATAGCTTAGTGGTTTATGCTTCAATTTTCAATATCAAGTTTTAATGAATCTCGCAAACGCTTCAGACGGGCGGAATCTTTGGATATAAAAAGATTTTTTTCCTGTGTGGGAATGACAAGACCGGGTTTGCCGCCTTTAATCTTTTTCAGATATTTCACCTGCGTATAATACACGTTTATCTTATCCGAACTCCGGGCTTTACTATAGGCCAAAGCCAGATTCCCGGCATCCAGCAGCGTTTCAAGCGGGATACTTTTTCCGCGTATGCTTTTGATAAAAACGTAGGAGCCGGGATAGTCCCTGCAGTGCAGCCAATAATCATTCCCCCGCATTTTTTTACGCAGCAGTAACTCGTTTTCTTTTGAGCTTCTGCCCACAATGATCGTAAACCCGTTTGATATAAATCTCAACCCGGGTGAGTTGATGTTTTTTTTCGCACGCGAAGTACCCTTTGTTTTCTTCATAAGTTCGCGCAATTTTTGCGGATCATCACCGGTTAAAACATCGCTTAAACGGGCGCGGATATGTTCCAACTCTTGTTCGGTATCCGCCTGGTCCGTTTGCAGCCGCAGGTACTCCTGTTTTGCCTTTTTATATTTGCGATAGTACTCTTCAGCGTTTTCCGTCGGGGAAAGTTCGGTTTTCAGAGGGATATCGATCGGCGTGTTTCCATGATAGTAATCCGCGATATGGAGGTTTTTCTCTCCTTTGTGCAGCGAATGTAACGCGCCCATTATCAGGTCGCCCGCTTCCTTATAGTGTTCATAATCCGCGGTGTATATGGAACGAGTTTTAATATTCTCTAATTTTAACAGCAAACGGTTTTCCATCTGGGTAAGACGGTTTCGCAGTGCTGCCTTTAGCTTTTCCAGGTTTTCATTCCGCTCTATTGCGGAAAAATACGTTTCGACCCGTGCATTAAGATCACCTTGCCCCGGGAAATCACGTACACGATATTCCTTTTGTGGTGATGACTTCTTTTTTGCCAAGGCTGTCTGCAATGAAAAATGTCCACCTGAAATCTCACCTCGGGCGGGCCTGCGAAACATCGCGTCAAGGATAGTCCCTTGTTTATCCGTTACAATCAGGTTGGGTGCCGCGGACCAGAGTCTCAACCAAAGCAGTACCGTCTCGGACCCCGAGACGACCTCTATATTGACAATCCTTTCTCCGTCAATCTGGTGCGCATCCTGTATATAGCCATTGCGGACATGAGCGCGCAGAAAACTGACAAAACGCTGTGGTTTTCCGCCTTTCCCCAATTCTCCGCTGAAGCGATGCATTCTGCAGTATCCCGGTTTACATACCATAAGCAGGTTAAAACGTTGTTTTCTGCCGAACAGCTCAAAGACAAGATATTCCGGCCGTGGTTGAGCGATCTCCTGGATTCTGCAGCCGGGAAGGGCAAGTTCAGTCAAAAGCACATCGATTTCTTTATAATTAAGAGAGGCCGGTACGGTCATAGGGATGTTGTGTTTTCTTTAAAAATAGCGGTATCCTGCCCGGTAAAAAAAACAAAATATACCTTTTGCGGTATTTCATGGGTGGAAAGGAAATCCGTCACGGTTTTATACGCGATCACCGCCGCCCTGTCTCTGGGGAAGCCGTAGATACCGGTGGATACAGCGGGGAAGGCAATGCTGTGCAGCCTGTATTTTTCCGCGATAAGCAGACTGTTGCGATAGCAGTCCGCAAGTTTGCGGTCAAGTTCGGCGGCATCCGCGGACCGCCATACCGGGCCGACCGTATGGATCACGTATGTACAGGGTAATCTCCCCGCACCGGTTAGTACCGCTTGTCCGGTCGGCAAACCTTGCGGATACTGTTCACTCCTGATTTTTTTGCATTCCGCCGGCAGTTCCGGACCCGCACCGCGGTGAATCGCCCCATCCACCCCGCCGCCGCCCATCAGACTGGAATTCGCCGCGTTGACGATCACATCAACATGGAGTTTGGTAATATCTCCGGTGTGAATTGCAATCCTTTGTTCCAATGTTTGCGCCATAAACTCTCTCCTCATGCTATAGTACCGAAACCGGCCCGGGAAAGGCAATAACTTCTACAATTTTAAATTTGTTTCATAACTTTGGAAAAGCTATTTTAAAAAATGCTGAAAATGTATACAATGTGTTTTTGAGGGAGTGATATCGTGGGACAAAAGAGAATGCTTAAAAGACTTTCACAAAAGACCATCGCCATCAGCTCCGGAAAAGGGGGGGTGGGGAAAACAACGACATCGATAAATCTGGCGTTATATTACGCTAAAAAAGATTTACGGGTGGGATTAATCGATCTTGACCCGCTTTCAAATATCGCCACCATGCTTGATATCAATGAAGCGGAAGCCATCGTATACGGGGATGAAACCTCCCGGAAAAAAGAAACACTCCATTCGCACATACTCAAGGTATTCCGGAATTTCGATATTATTTTTCCCCTTGCCAAGCTGAAGCAGGGACAGAGTAAAGAGATGCTGGAAAGCTTGTACAACAGATTTATCAATGATCTGAACTCCAGTTACGACGTAATAATTTATGACCTGCCCGCGGGCATCAGATATGACGATAACCTGGCGTTTTTGCGTTATACGACAAACCTGGTCCTTGTTACTAATGCGGAACCCGCGGCGCATGTTTCGGCCGGGGGGTATATCAAAAGCGTGCTGGAGATTGAACCAAAGTTACAAATTCATCTCTGGCATAATAAATATATGTATACCCCGGATTCTGATTTCAATCCGGTGGATGTTGTCGGAAATTATAACAAAAATGTTTCAGCAGAATTAAAGCTGGGTAAGATTGTAACACGCAATATCAATAATATCGCCTTTATTCCCCATGATGCGGCCCTTGATCTGCTGCAGACAAATCCGTCGGCCGCCATTAATATTCAGCGCTGTCTGCTTGATCTGGCGTGTTTTATGCAGGAACAGCGGATTAATGATTTGAAACGAGAACTGCATATATCGGAAAAACTGTTTCATCTTATCCGATATTTTATCATTCACAGTAAAAAGATATCCAATGTCGATAAATTTATGGGTGAACTCGGTGAATACCTGAAGAAGGTATTGATTACGAATTTTATCAGCCATCTGCCCGAAGGGAGAAATCCGGCGGGGAACATTAAAAAAATGAGTATTTTCAACAGGTCCGAACAGGGTGAATTAAAACATTTTTTACTGACCATCCAAAATGACAAACTCATGCAAACACTCACAACTCTGATCGAATACCTAGAACGGGCACTGCGTGCCGCGGAAGAATCGGCAAATCCGTTCACTTTTACCACGGAAATAAATATGCACAGAGCGCTGGACAAACAGATCGGACTGCTTTTAATTTCAATAAATGAGGCGAAAGCGGATTTTAGTGATCAGCTGGTTAACCAGGCCGGTGTGTACACGTTTTACTTCTCACTGTATAAACTGCTGCAGTCAAAAACCGTACTAAAGGTGATAAACGATTTTATCCCGAAAAAAAAGAACAAAAAGGGTTTGCGTATCAGAAACCGCCGGGAACAGATCCGCAACCTTGTGGAGAAGAATGAAGCATATAGATCAGGATATTTTACCCTGATAAAGACACTTTATCCGGTGATAATTCGTCAGATATCAACCGTTATTTCAACCTTGAACCTGGGGAACCTTATGCTGCGGGATAAAGACAACCGCATAAACAAGGTGGCTTACCTGAAACTGTTTTCCAATTTTATCCATGAGACAATAAACAGCGGATTAAGTGTTATTATCGGTTTTCACCGCCGACCGGCGGTAACCGCGTTTAAAAAAGCCGCGGACCTGTTGTTGGAAAAAATAAATATTAATTAACCCTCCCGGCTGTGTTTCAGTCTTCTTGCGGAGCGTTCCATAAGGTATGTAAAAAGCTGGTGATGCGCGTCTTCGTTAAATGAGGTAAACTCAAGCCCAATAGTGTCATTAATTCGGGTTATTCTGCATTCCACCGAAGTAATAGTATCACCCAACCGCAAAGAACAGTCGGGGATTACATCATCCTTACGTAAGCCGATAAGTGGACGCTCGTGAAACGGTTTAAACATTGCTCCCTGGATGGAGATATCCATAATTATACCGGGAACGAGGAGAAATCCGCGCGGCGTGGTAAACACCAAATTGAATACATCATATCTGCCCGGTACAATACGGTTGAATCTTCTTTTCTCGCCTACCATGTGATACCGTTTGAATATCTCTTCCAAACGTGCTATTTCCTGTTTTTCCGAAAGGTTTATATTAACCAAACCATTGGCCCCCAGGAAAATGGCTTTAGCCGCTTCTTCAAATCCGAACGAAGCGCCGGTAAGCAGAATAAATACGGTCTGTTCTTTGCTGTAATATTCCCTAATCAGTTTCAGCACCGGTTTCCAATGCCGTGGAAAATCCAGGGTGTTGAAAATAATCAGGTCATACGGCGTCTGTCTTATAGTTTCGACAAGAGACGTGGGTTCCGATTCGAGGGCAACAGCAAATGAAAGCGGGGTAAAGTGATAACGGATAACATTAAAAGGCTTACTGTCCTTCGAAACAAAAACAGCTTTCACTGTTTGGGTACCTTGGGTCTGTTGGTAACTTCATACTTATAAATTAACCAGGTTTGATTTTCTTTGTGAAGGTAATAAACATAACGTCTTTTATCGGTAAAATCCGGATACTCGAAATACTCATCAACCTTAACCTGGGCCTCATTCCCCGTATACCACGTTTCCACAATATTGGTTGAGGTGGGAATGAGCAGGATATCCTGGTCCACGCGTTCTTTTTTCAGATTTTCTTTATAACGGGCAAGCAGTATTCTGCGCTGTTGTTCGGAACTGTTCATGTACTCCTTCTTGCGCGGTTCGTATTGCATGTACAGCCCCTGCAGGTCAAGGTAAAGGAAAAACCGTTCCCATTCGCCGGTCTGGGAGGCATGCTGTCGTGCATGAATGGTATAGGCAACCACCTTGTCGGGAGAGAGCGCCTCACGTTTAAGCGATTTCATGGTTTCGGCCTCAACCACAGTACGCATTTCGGGCATGTTTACCGGAGGTCGCACATTTAGGGTAAGTTTGTTTGAAGTAAGCTTGGAAGGCATATTTCCCCGGCGTAGTTCGGGGTAAAACAGTCCCTGGACAATATAGAGTCCCGGCTTTTCCAGTTTGATATAATCGGTGATATTTTCGACTATACTGTATTCCTCATCAGGTTCAAGGCTGATATTACGGTAAAAAACGTATTGATCTGTTGTAGTTTGACTGATAAAGTTCTCTGCGTGCGGGCTGGCAATATTGGTAGTTGTCCGCACATCAAAATCCACGTTAAAGGTCTTGTCGTCGGCTACTTTAAAATGAAAAGTATCGGTACCTTTGTTTGTGAGAGTAAGTTTTACCTTGATTTCATCGCCCAGAAAATATATTTTTTGATTGTAATACCGTATTTCAAATTGAATATCTTGTGTGTTTTGTGCGAAAATGGAAATGGTAGAAACCAACAGAAGGCAAAATGCTATGTATTTCAATCTGGTATCTCCTTGTTTTTTTTAATTTTCGGTAAATACCTATGATAAAATTATTCATAAATAAACTTAAATTACAATTAAAAAACAGCGCCGCCTATAAAAAAATAGTCTCACACGTGCGTGAACACGCCCTGCCGCTGACCGTGCGGGGAGTATCGGGTGGATTTTTTTCCATACTCAACGCCGAGATTTTCTCCGGTTGTCCCCGCCATACGCTGATTGTCACCGGCAGTGAGGCCCGGGCGCGTGAGGTGTATCAGGACATTGCGCTTTTTGCGGATCATCGTGTGCTTTTTTTTCCTGCCTGGAACACACTTCCCTATAGTGACGTGTCCGCCACAACCGAAGTGTTTGCCCAGCGGGTTAAGGTGTTAAACAGGCTTATGCGGCCTGAACCGTTAATGGTGATAATGCCCCTGAGGGCATTCCTTACCCCGCTGCCGCCGCTGGAGGCCATAAAATCTTCCACCATTATCCTTACCGTGGGTATGACAATCAAGCGGGACCGGTTCTTACAACTATTGGAAAAACTCGGATATTCCCGTGTGCCCAAGGTAAGCATGAAGACCGAATGCGCCGTCAGGGGAGAGGTGATCGATATCTTTGTCCCCGGATATGAACAGGCTCTGCGCGTTGTCCTGGATTTTGACCGTATTGCCAACCTGAGGTTTTTTGATCCGGCAACACAGCTCTCCTCATCCGAAACCGGGGAGGCAATCATCTATCCGCTGCGGGAGCTGGTGTTTAATGAGAAAAATATCGAGGTTTTTTCCGGTCGGCTTAAAAAACACGGTTTTGGTGAAGAAGATATTAATGACCTGCTGGAATGTATGCAGCTTAATCCGGAGTTGTGCGGGTTGGAGTATTTTATTCCTCTTTTTTTTCACTCGACGGCAACCCCCCTGGATTATTGCCGTGATGACTGTCTGCTGGTGCTGCAGGACAGTGAAGCGCTTGCAAACAGTGCGGAAATTATAGGCGGCGAATACCGGGAGTTGTTTGAGCGTGTGCGGGGGCAAAGAAAAATTGCCGCCGCGCCGGAAATGATACTGAATGATTTTACACATGTGGTGAATGATTACCCCTACCGGATTGATTTTTCATCCGAGTTTAAACAGCAGGCAGGGCATACCCAGATCAGCTTTCCCTCCGATCCGCCGCGTTCATTTTTCGGCAACATCAGTTACTTCAAACAGGAACTTGAGGGGATGCTGCAGGCGGGATACGAGGTTTTTATTTTTGCCGGGTATGCGGCACAGGCCGAACGAATTGCGCATCTGTTGAAGGAGTATGAGGTGACGGTACTGCCGTTGTCCGTTTCCGCGGGGTGTTGTATCCCGGATTTAAAAATAATGGTTATCAAGGAAAATGAGATATTCAGAAGAAAAATGCGTGCCGCCGCGGCCATGCAGCGATACAAGACCGAACCGGTTGAATCATTTATTGATCTGGAGCAGGGGGATTATATCGTACATTTACAGCATGGTATCGGTATCTACTGCGGCATAGAGCGCATAAGCGCCAGGGGATTTGAGCGGGATTATATAAAGCTTGAGTACGCGGAAAAAGAGTTTATCTTTATTCCCACGGAACAGGTAAATCTTATTCAGCGTTATGTTGCCGTCGGCGGACGAAAACCGAAACTGGATAAAATCGGGGGGAAAGCGTGGTCCACCAGGAAACAAAAGGTAAAGGATTCGGTGGAAGATCTGGCCGGAAGTCTGCTTCATCTTTATTCCGAGCGGAAGGCCAAGCAGGGAATCAGCTTTGAACAGGACAGCGAATGGCAGAACGAATTTGAGGCCGGATTCGAATTCGAGGAAACCAAAGACCAGCTTGCCTGTATCAGGGAGGTGAAAAGGGATATGGAAAGTCCGTATCCGATGGAACGGCTGATCTGCGGGGATGTGGGATACGGGAAAACAGAGATAGCCCTCAGGGCCGCGTTTAAAGCGGTTATGGGCGGGAGACAGGTTGCCCTGCTTGCCCCGACAACCATTCTGGCCGAACAACACTACGAAACATTTTCCGAGCGCTTTAAAGGATTTCCCGTTGAAATCCGGATGCTTTCACGGTTTGTGGAGAAAAAAAAGCAGAAAGGCATCATTGGGAAAACCAGCGGCGGTGGTACGGACATCATCATCGGGACCCACAGAATTCTGCAGCGTGATGTACAATTTAAGAATCTGGGACTGTTGATCATCGATGAGGAGCAGCGGTTCGGGGTAAAGGACAAGGAAAAAATAAAGGAGTTGAAAAGCAATATCGACTGCCTGATCCTGACCGCCACACCGATTCCCAGGACGTTGTATATGTCACTGACAAAAATCAAGGACATGTCATTGATCAACACCCCCCCGCTGAACCGGCTTCCCATAGAAACGTTTGTGATGGAGTTTAATGAGACCATTATCACCAATGCCATCCTGAGGGAAACCGGCCGCGGCGGCCAGGTGTTTTTCCTGCATAACCGTGTAAATACCATCGCCCATATTCATGAGCTATTGACCCGGCTTTTTCCGCAGATCCGCATCGCGGTGGCACACGGGAGGATGCAGGGACATGAGTTGGAAGATATCATGCATGATTTTATCCACCGTAATTACGACCTCCTGCTTTCCACTTCGATTATTGAGAACGGAATCGATATCCCCAATGTGAACACCATAATCATCGATCGTGCGGACATGATGGGACTTTCACAGTTGTATCAGCTGCGCGGCCGGGTGGGGCGTTCCGATGTACCGGCTTACGCCTACCTGCTCTATCCCGGGAAAAAAGCCCTGACCGAGCTTGCCATGCGCCGCTTAAAGATAATTTCCAATTATACCGAGCTTGGTTCGGGCTTTAAAATCGCCCTTAAGGATCTGGAGCTGCGGGGCGCAGGCAACCTGCTGGGAAGGGAACAACACGGAGACATCCTGGCCGTGGGGTTTGACATGTATATGAAACTCCTGGATGAGGCAATTGCCGAACGGGACAAAGACGAACAGCAGGAGCAGCCCCCGGAACTGTACCTGGAGCTGGAATACACCGGTTTTATCCCCGACAGTTACATCGAAGATATGATGGAAAAAATGGAGGTATATAAAAAAATCGCCTCGATAAATACCGAACAGGACCTGGAACGGGTCTACCGGGAACTTACCGACCGGTTCGGGGCGCTGCCGGATGAACTGCACAGTATTTTATCGATTGCTGAGATCAGGATTATCTGTGCCAAGCTGTTTATTTCTTCCATCAAAGAAAAGCAAGGCAGGGCGGCAGTCTGTTTTGCCAGGCTTTCCCGTGTCTCGGCGGAAAAGGTGGTGCGCTTACTCAAAGAAAGCGCGGGGACGGTATTTCTGGATTCACACAAACCGCAATACCTGTTTCTCCATACGGGAAATATCGGTTTAAAAGACAAGTCCGCTTTTATAAAAGAGAAATTATCGTTTTTGCTGTAGGCTACTGTAAGGACTTGTCTTCCGGAAGAATTTTAATCTGTTCCAGGTCCTTCTGCAGATTCAGGGTTTCTTTGGTAATGGCGATATATTCCGAGGCAGGTGTATATTTCTTGTCAACATCAAGGGCCTGCTGCCAGAGGCGGATGGCTTTAAAATAGTCTCCGTCCGTATACGCACTCAGTCCCTGCAAATACAGATCTTCCGCTTTGGCCAGGTTGGCCGCACGGCCCTGGTCCCCAAGGTTGAATTTCGCCTGGATGCTGAACTTGTCCAACGGGTCAACGCCGCTGGCAAGATCGACATTGTAATTTACTATAAAGGTTACTGTTTTTAAATCAATTTCCGTTCCCAGGCTGATTTGGGGATTGGCCGCCTTCAAACGCACACCACCCTGAATGGAGAGAAAAGAGGTGATGCCCACGGAAAATCCTCCTGAGATATACCAGTTCTCTGCAGGATACACATCTGGATTAAGACTGATGGGGTAATTGAAATCTAATGAAAACAGGAGTGAATGAATCGGAGCATAGGCTATACCCGCCGTGGCAATAAGGGGCAGCGGATCACCGGTGTCGAAAGGGCTTAAATTCCGTAATGTAATCCCGACGGAAAAATTATTGGCGTGCGATTCGTCGAGTTTGAGAAAATTAAAGCGGGTAAGCACTCCAAAATCCATCATCGCGGTCAGAACCGATTGATTCGGGTAAATACTGGGGGGAATGTACATGTAGGCGCCTTTTAAGGTGGCACCCACTGAGATCCCGTCAAAATAGTAGTTGGAAAGAAAATTATATGAGGCGTTCACCATGGCAATCGTTTCCATGTAATAGCCTTTTCCTCCGGCACGGCCCCACTCATCCTTCTCGTTAAAGGGTACATAAAGGAATTTAAGTCCGCCCGCCAAACCGAAATCTTCAAAGCGCGTGGCGTAGACGATCCCTTCGATATTGGCATCCATTATCCAGCTGTGATGAAAAAGGGAGAATTCGCTAAAGGGAAGCTGTGAGCTGCCGGCGGGGTTTGATTCCAGAAAGGAACTGTCATTGGAAACCGCGGTGAAGGCGGTTCCCATACCCTCGTAGCGCCCCCCCATGGGGATAAAGAGTGACGGAAAGAGTGTCAATCCGGCGTTTTCATCCAGCAGGGGAGAGAAAAATGAACTCCAGTCATAGTAGAAGTTATTAAAATCGCCCCATACCAACAGAGGACTTGCGAGCAGTAGAATTATAAGAAATACTCGGTAGCACATCTCTATAATATATTATACAATAAAATGTTCAGAAAAACTATAACATTATACTTAATAGTAAATTTCGGATGTATCCTAAAATAAATAATAATAATAATTGCCGTGTCGAAAATAAGATAGAATGAGAGTATATTTATAACATATCGCAAAAAGGAGTGACGCGAACAGGGGATTTTCAGCAAACTATGCCTTTTTTTAGAGTCGTACTTATCAGTTTTATACTCATTGCTGTTATTTTGCCCGCTTTCTATGCCCAGGAGCCGCCGGCAGGGGACCCGATCGCGCAGGCAAAGAAGTTAATCGAGCAAAAAAAACTGACCGACGCGGAAAAATTACTTATTCAGACAATGAAATCCGATCCCGGGAAAAGCAATACCATACGCTTTTTGCTGGATAAAATACGTTCCATGCGTGAGGAATACAATAAAAAACTGAAAGAGTTTATGGCTCTGCTTGAAAAAGGGGATGAGAAGGCAATCTATGATAAAATTGCCGAACTTGAGGCCTTGGACAGCTCTCCGTCGGCCCTGGGGAAAAAAATACTGACGGAGGCCCGCGAAAATGCCTGGGTAGCCATAAATCTGAAAAAATTCCTGGCTATCATGGATCAGGCGGCGCTTTCCCTGCAAGCCGGTGATTATAAAAAGGCACTTGAGTTGTATACACAGGTTTTTGCCCTGCATCAAAAGGATTTCTACGATAATACCGCGTATACGGCAGGGATAAAAAACAGTGTCCGCAACATCTCCGCTTCACTTACCACGCTTATTAAGCGCTTTGATGATCTGCTTCCCAAAATAAAACAGTCGGTGGACGGCTTTGCCTTCAGGGTAAGCACGCTTTCACCGGACAAGCTCGCGGCAGAGGCCGAAACCGTGAGGGCGGATGTTAACTCATTGTTACAACTGTATTTTGCGGTTAACCGGGTCGCGGACAATATACAAAGTATTAACGAAAGCATAAAAAAACGCTACAACAAGGCAAAAGGCGATTACCACCTGTATTATCTCTACCGTGTTATCCACGGCAGGGACTATAGTGATCACACCGAGGGCATCCTGTATACTATCCAGCGGCAGTGGGAGCAGTACGTGACCATACTTGCCGACAGAATCAATCATGTGGCCGAACCGATCTATGTTAATGCCAAACAACAATTTCAAAGCAAAGATTTTGCCCGGTCCGCTAAAAACTTCGAACGCGTGTATACACTGTATTTGTGGCAGGTAAAATATTCCGCGCAATGGATGTTCGTTATTTTAAATAGGGATAAAAAAACGCTTGATAAAGAGGAGTGGGCAAGGATTAAACCGCGGGTGCCCGAATTTCTGCAGGCGCAGGAACGGGCAAAAGAGGCCAGGTCCTACATACGTCTGATTACTTTCAACGATCAAAAACAGAAATATTTAACCCAACCGCCGCAAACGGATGCAGAGCTTGAAACCTACCGCGCTGAAATACGACAAACCGTTACGGATGTGCAAAGCCTGGCTGTCACCTGGCAGAAGCAGGTGAAGTATCTTGATGAAATAAATAACAACGGCTATTCGATCGGTGATGCCGGTTCTTCGGCCCGGGATATGCTTGCCAAGGTGGAGGACGTTTCGGGTACGTATCAGGACCTGGAAAAAAATGCCATCAGGGTAATGTTGGAGGCGCAGGTTGATCTGTTTAAAAAAACCCTGGAGCAGGGGCAAAAGGATATCAAACCGGCTCAGGAACTTATTAAGAACAAACAACCTTCCCGGGCGCTGGCACAGTTGGAGCAGACCGATAATACGCTTACCAAACTTGCCCGTGATATCAATGATTTCAACCAAAAATGGAGTCACTCGGATAAATATATCTCTGAGGATCGTGCCATTCGTAAGGCGGTTTCGGATGCCGGGCAAATTAAAAATGACGCTGAACGGTTGAAAAGCGGCATGCAGGATGATCTTGCTTTGGCGCGTAAACAAAGCTACGAAGCCGGTCAACACAGGGAAAAGGGGTTGGCCGATTATAACAATGCCCGTCGCTCCTTTGAAAACAACCGCTTTGCCCAGGCCAAGGACCAGCTGCGAAATGCGAGTGAGGAGCTGACCCAGGCGCTTAACTATGAAGAGGACCCGGAAATACGGAAGATGGTTGACCAGGACTTTATTGCCTTTGACAAGGAAATAATGGAAAAATGGAAAAACCAGTCCATCATTGAGGTACGTAATCTGATCAACCGGGCCCAGAATGATTATCGGCAGCTGTTGTTCGAGGATGCCGAAAATCTGTTGCTGCGTGCCCAGGATCTCAGTAATGAGATCAATCCCGCAAAACCGGATCAAGAAATCGTTATCTGGCTGGATATCGTCCGCAATGCACTTTCCGCGCGTTCCAGCAGGGAGATAAAAGAAGAAGAGGTTAACTATGCTGAAATGACACAGTTGTTTAACCTGGCAAACAAGGACTATTATGACGGGGTTGCGGCATTGAAAAAAGGAGACAAAGAGCAGGCCGATAAGCTTTTTCAGAGTGCCAGGGATAAGATAGCCCTGATTCTCCGCTCGTATCCCTATCACCGGGACAGCCGTGTACTGTTGTATAAAATAGAACAGGCAACCCGGACAAGAGCCGATTTCAACCGCTACCTGACCCTCCAGGTGAAAAACGCCGATCAGCTGCTCAGTAAGCAAAACTATCTTGAGGCCTATGCCGTTTATCAGGATGTACAGGAGATTGATTCGCGGTATCCCGGTATCAACGGCAAGGTGCGGCGGGCAGAGGAACTGGTGGGGATCAGGGCCAGGCAACCCAGTCAGGCCGACCAGGCACGTTCAAATGAGCTGGTCCGTCTGGCCAGAGAAAGCCGGGCCAATCAGGATTACCAGACCGCAATCGGGTATCTGAATGATGCCCTCCGCCTTAATCCTTTTAACCGGACCGCGGCGGTGTTGAAAGACCGGATCAATGAGATTATCGCACCGCCCAGT
>Ga0315542_1000996_pt1 | contig 17856 bp, 15 predicted proteins | sample SalMarSW160120MG_FD_202541 | JGI IMG/M metagenome (GOLD analysis project Ga0315542, IMG submission 202541) | Salt marsh sediment microbial communities from the Plum Island Ecosystem LTER, Massachusetts, United States - Salt Marsh Sediment SW1601-20 ...
CGAGAGAAATCTCATCCGGCGGCGTTTTATATGGCGGAATTATCTCCAACTGGCCGTCAAGCGAAACGGTGAACGGCTTCCCTTCTTCATAAAGATCCCGAATGAAATTCCCGCCTGTATATCCCAGAGATTCGCGCAAATTATTCTGTATTTCGTTGCCTGTATACAGCGAACTCAGATCCACCAGCGCATACCGGTTATTCCCCGTCAGATCCAGCCAGGTATAATTCAAGTAGATATTGGGGTTGTCGGAGTAGCGCACCTCGTACGGCTCAACGGTGAATTGCAGTTCCATTCCGTTGTCCGTATCGATAAACACATGAATGCGGAACGTCCCTTCAGCCATAGACGCGTAGGCCGTGGTCCGCGGAGGTACTTCCTTGAACAACGAGTAATGCTCCTCATAGTCTCCGGAATCGGTTTTGCGTTCAAATGTGACATGACGGGGCACATCGGACGAATTTATAAATACAAACTGCCGCGTTCGCTCAGATTCGCAACAGGTGAGAAGAAAAAAAGCAACTATGACAAAGACTAATCCATTTTTAAACACTTGATACCTCCAGCCACCGCATTTATACCACATGGGAAAACCTGTTTCAAGGACTTATTCGGTTCTCGAGCTTCCCCTCCGGCAACGCCGCAGACCGCCCGGTCGCGTACAGAAAAAACAGTTGTTTCAAAAGATCTTTTGTCGCTAGTTGTTTATTTCTAAAATATAAAGAATTTCGGTACTACCCGCCCAATCGTCCCAGGTAAAGGAAAGAAAGGTCATTAAACGCACATGATCCGCGTGTTTGCTTGTCTCTCCGCTTGTGAAATCCGGTTTGGTCAGCTGCCAGTTACTGAAATGTGATGCTTCGCCCGTAACCCAGAAAAAATCGGCTGCCTTCATGGTGGCGCCTATCCAAATGGATCCGCCGGCCTTCTTTGCCTTCAGGCTTTTAATAATCGCATTGTTTTCAGCAGCCGAGGTTATGGTAACCAGGTGTCCGCCGTAACCGCGGCAAATAATATCAGCGTCGTACCAACTGGCGGCTGTTTTGGATAGGTAATATTTACCGCCCCCGAATTCGGTTAAAAATTCAAATCGATCATCCGGTATTTTTTTGGATACTGACACGGTCGCGGCGCCGGGTTGATTTTTGTCGTCGGGAGTTTTGGCGTCCGTTTTTTCGAGCTCTGTGTCGTTGGCGCCTGCCCGCTTGGTCGTACTAACAGCGGTCTCTTCCTGCTTGGGCGCCGCCGGCGTCGTTATGTCCTTCTTAGCGACGGCTTCCGTGTTCTTCATAACCGTCGGCGATTTTTCTTCCTGCGTTTTTCCAGACCTTCCAAACAACAGGAAACCCACCAAGAGCAAGGGAATTAAAAGTAATAAAGCGATAATAATAAGCATACTTCGTTTCATATCGATCTCCGAATCTTGTGAGGATGGATATTATTATAACAGATCGGATCGAAAAATACCAACGTCCAGAATGCCGCAACCCGAGATACCGTGGTACGCGTCGGCCGCTTCCGGAATATAGCGATCGTTTTTATAGGCAATGCCCCTATCAGGGCAAGTGTTTTAACGCGGCGGCGCTCCTTAATTACTACCGGCCGCGAAATACGACGTGAACAACCGCAAATCCTTATGCATTTCTTGACATGAGAGAGGATAGGCGTATAATTTAATATTACATGCCGGATATTCGGTATTCATTTTAACCTTTTAAAAAACCATGAAATCAAATAATTTCCGGAAGGAGAGATCACCATGAAATTGCAGAAACGCGGAAGAAAAATCATTTTAACGGCGGCAGGCATATTATTCGCTGTTCTCGGGCTGGGATATAAGAGTTCGCATAATAATGCAGCTCCAGCCGGCATGGCTCCCGGCGTTTCCGAGGCCGGGAATACACACTATGGAAAATTGGTAAAAAACAAAAAAACCTATGAACAGTTGGGCGACGAATACCTGCAAAAAATCGGATTCGGTAAAAGGAGCTTTGATCGAGGAGATGAGGAATCGGCCCAAGCCATAATGATGACCGAGGACGGCGGCTATGTCGCGGCGGGATATACAAAGCCGGATGCAAAGAATAGAGATCTCTGCTGGATTATTAGAATTGATCAATCCGGCAACAAACAATGGGAGAAAACCCTGGGGGGAAAAAAGAAAGATTACAGAGCATCCGCCATAACCGCAGCCGCTGACGGGGGGTTTGCGATAGCGGGAACAGTCCGCTCAAAAACGGACGGCAGCAGTTCTTACTTTCTGATAAAATTTGACAGCTCCGGTAAAAAACAATGGGAGAAAACCTTCAGCGAGGGGCAGAACAATACCGCTTACTCAATCGATCGGACCGGTGACGGGGGGTATATTATAGCCGGTCTTACACAGCCGGCGGGCAAAGGTCACAATTCCACCGTTAATATGTATATCGTTAAAACCGACGAATCGGGCGGCATGCAATGGGATACTAAAATCGGCAAAGAATCTAGAAAAGATTTTGCGTATATGGTCATTCAGGCCGGGGACGGCGGCTATGTAATCGCCGGATCCAGGGAAAAAAATGGTAAAAAAACTTTCTGCCTGTTAAAGCTTGACCAAGCGGGCGTTCCGCAATGGGACAAACGTTTTGAAGGTAAACGGGGCGCCGCAGCCAAGGCTGTGATGCAGAGAAAAGACGGCGGGTTCGTGGCCGCCGGGTATATTCAAAATTACGGCAGCAGCGGGAAGAATATATGGGTAATGGGATTTGATGCATCCGGAAACCGGGAATGGGAATCACAGTTCGGCGGACAGTATGACCAGGAGGCCGGCGCAGTTATTCAAGAAAAAGCCGGTGGATTCATAGTGGCGGGAAACGATGGTAATAAGGCATGGATCATCGAGTTAAATCAGGAAGGGAAGGAAGAAGGGGAACGAGTATTTGACAAAACCGAATGCACCGGGGCAAACGCGATACTTGAGACACCAAGCCGCAGCTATATTATCTGCGGAGATTGTTTTGTTACATATAAGAACACCGACGGGTGTATTGTCAATTTTAATCTCGAGAACTTCTATGAGAAAGCGGCTGAATATTACAAAAAAGCCGGAAAAGAAAAACTCGGGTATACAAAAATCGCCGAACTATACCTTAAAAATAAGAATATTAAAAAGGCCGTTGAATATTATAAGAAAGCGGAAGATCACCAGGGGCTGAAAAAAATCGCGGACATTTATTTTTCAAAAAAGAAATACAGCGACGCCGTAAAACTTTATAAAGCGACAAACGACGTGGATATGGTGAAGCAATGCTATAAAATTTTCGGTGATAAATATAAAGCATTGGCTGATAAGGATTTTATGAAAAAGTCCTATAAACGCTGTATTGAAAACTATGAGTACGCACTGAAATGTTATAAAAAGGCGGGTATTGACTATACAAAAAAAACTTATGCTCGATTTGCCCTGGCCTATGAAAAAGAAAACGAAATCGTGAAGGCAATTTCCGCATACAAAGAGGCGGGCAATCTGAAAAAGGCAAGGCAGTTACAAATAGATAATGACGCCGACAGAATTGTAAAACGGATGTATCTCGGGAAATCCCTCCAAGACGTTATTGGTTTCTATGAAAACCATAGGGATGATGATTTGCTGATAATTATTGTAAAGGCGGCAAAAAAGAACGCGTTGGATTCCGCCGAAACCGCTGTACTTATCCAAAACACAAAAGAAACGAGACGGATTGCGCAGCGTTACACGCAGATTGCAAACAAGTTGGACCTTTATCTGAAGAAACATGCGCGGAATAAACGATAAAAGGGCGCGGGAGAAAACCCCGATTCTGCAATAACGATCGCAGCGCCTTTGGTTTTATAGGCTGCCCATAGCCCGCAGCACCTTTGGTTTTACGGGCATGCTTGGCCCGGCGCCCGACCTGCTGATTCTATCCCGGGACCAACTGTAATTTCTTTAAGGCCGCGCTGTAATACGGAGAGGTTCTCAACAGGAACGGCCGCAGAATCCACCGGACGGCCCGGGTAAAAAACGCGCGCAGGCGGAAGCGCTTTTTTACCTGGAAGAAAAAATCCTCCAGTGTATGGTGCTGAAAACCGAACAGCTCCTGACTCAATGTAGTGTCCATAAATCCGCAGTGCAGGCCGTGCGTACTGAAGGCGGCTTCCGGGAAGAAGTTTGCGCCCAGGCCGAAAAGCTCGGTCATGCGGTTTAAGTATTCGCCGTAGGATATGCGGCATGACGGCCCGCCCGCGATATGCAGAATGCGCCCCCAGATCCCCGCCCCGGATACAGCCCGCGCCAGGGCCAGTCCCACGTCCCGGGTGTCGCAAATTTCTATGGAAGTCCGCAGGGGAAGCTCAAACATCAACGGGTCCATTTTAAGTCTTTGCGCCGAAACAATGTAGCTTAGTCTGAAAATGGCCCAGGTAATGCCGGATGATCTGATAATGTTCTCCGCGGCCAGCTTTTGTTTTGCGTACTCATCACGCGGAGTCGGATTCGGAGGATCCTTTATCCCTATATACGGATTGTTGACCCTGTCGCCATATACGGCAATGGAAGAGGTATAAATAAGCCGCGGCGGCGTGGCTTGCTTTTTAACGGCCTCACAGATATTCCGCGTGCCTTCCACGTTCACCTCACGGGCCAGTAACGGCTTTAAATCGGCCAGGGGTGGAATAATCGCGGCTGTATGAATAATTACATCCACCCCGGCCAAGGCCCGCTCTATAGAATGCGGGGAGCGGATATCTCCCCACACAGGCTCAACACAGGTAAATCGGCGAGCTGTCCTTTTGTTGCGCGCCGTGGGCATATCGAAGGTACGTACGATATGCCCCTTTTTTATCAGTTCCTCCAGGGTACTCCGGCCTACATTGCCGAAGGCCCCGGTTAATAGAACACGCATTGAATACTCTCCAAATCACATATAAATGAATGAACGTTCGTTCATTCATTTATACCATAGCGCACCCGTGCCGATCTGTCAAGGCGGATTTCCTTTTTATTTATGCTCGCTTGTGCTTTTATCCCAGTTGTTTTATGATGTGCGTAATTCACCCCAAAAAAGGAGTCGTAAAAAATGAAATGGACCGTGATCCCGTTCATACTGCTGATTTTGCTTTTACCATGCGCAAAACCGCAAATCCAAAAAAGAATGCAAAGCCACAGGTCACGTGTTTACGCACAAATCGACAGAGATACCAGATTCGATTTCGAAAACAAGGATGGAAACCGCCTCTCACTGCGGATGCCGCTGGAAGAGGCCTCAACCATAATGGGGACCGATGACCTGACACAATACAAGACAAAAGAAACAAAGTGGTCGATCTACTACACCTATGGCCCGTTTGAGTTTATCACCGCATCTCAGGATGAGTACTTTAAAGATAAAGTGGTTGCCATCCGGTATGTGAAAAAGGACGTTTCCTGGAAACTTGTCCCCGGGGCGGCTGATATCGGAATGTCAAAAGAGGAAATAACCGCAAACCTGGGCGACACCTCGGAAAACTACCCCCAGGAACCTGATGCATGGACCTATCTTTTCAATTCCAACACAAACCTTACAATAATCTTTACCGCTGACAAGGTGAGTCAAATAGAGTTATGGATGGGCATGTAGCAAAAGCATCCGGTGTGTCTGTCCGGCCTGAATATTACGGGATGTACCGGCGGAATTTTTACTATGGATAACAAAAACAGTCCCTACAGTGAAGTACAGCGCGCGGCCGCGGGTATCCGCCGCCGGGTAATGGAATACACCATCAAAAACAACGGCGGATACCTGAGTCAGGCCTGTTCTTCCGCGGAGATCCTTTCCACCCTTTACCTGCGGCTGATGAACCTCGGGCCGAGCACCGCTCCCATGGTCCCCCCACCCTTTTCCGGGGTACCCGGGGCCGGCAACCCGGAATACACCAGAGGTGCCGGTTATAACGGCCCGGGCACCCCGGAGTTCGACAGGTTTTTCCTGAGTCCGGCGCATTATGCATTGGTACTCTACTGCGTTCTCATAGAAACCGGACGCATGGCGCCCGAAGGCCTGCTGCAGTTCAACCGGGACGGCAGCCGGGTGGAGATGATCGGGGCCGAACACTCACCCGGTTTCGAGATGATGGGGGGCTCCCTGGCCCAAACCCTGAGCCAGGCCGGGGGAATCGCCACGGCCGGGAGGATGCGCGGGCAGCCGGGCAGGATCTGGGTGTTTATGTCCGACGGTGAGTTTCAGGAAGGTCAGGTCTGGGAGGCTTTTCAAACCCTTTCCCATTACCATATAAATAACCTCTGCGTGTATGTCGATGTAAACGGCCAGCAATGTGACGGTGAGGTGCGTAACGTAATGGGTATCGAGCCCCTTGACCGGCGTCTGCAGGCTTTCGGCGCACGAACCGTAACCGTGGAAGGTCATGACATCGATGCGCTGACGCGGGCCGCTTCCACCCAGTGCGGCGGCAGTCCGCTGGTGGTATTATGCTATACGGATCCTTGCCGGGAGATTCCGCTTTTGGAAAAACGCAGGCCGAAACTGCATTACATCCGCTTTAAGGATGAACATGAGCTTCATGAATACCGGGCATATTATCGCCAACATATGGAGGGGAAGACCGCCGGTACCTGAGCCGAACGGTAAAGCAAGCGAGGAGAGAGGAATGGAAATTGTAAGCAAGGTTCACGCCACCAACCTGGTCCGGTGGGCCAAAGACCACCCGGAGGTGCTGGTATTGTCCGCCGATCTTACCGGTTCCACCGAGATAGACCTGTTTGCGAAAACCTATCCCAAACGCTTCTTTTCCATGGGAGTGGCCGAACAAAACATGATTAGTTTTGCCGCTGGGCTGGCGCGTGAAGGGTATATTCCTTTTGTCCATACCTTCGCCGTATTCATCTACCGCCAGGCCTTAAACCAGATTGTCAGTTCGGTGGCCTATTCCAACCTCCCGGTAAAATTGTTCGGGTTTCTTCCCGGAATTACCACCCCCGGCGGGGCAACCCACCAGGCGATCGAGGACGTGGCCGTCATGCGCGCTGTTCCCAATATAACCATTTTCGAACCGGGTGACGCGACCGAGATACAGACCGTGCCGGACGCGGTAATGGAAACACACGGCCCCGTGTACATCAGGATGCTGCGGGGAGAGGTCCCCCGGATCTTCTCCCCGGACAAGCCTTTTGCCCCGGGAAAAGCCAGGGTTTTGAGTGAGGGAGAGGACATCACCCTGCTTTCATCCGGGATCTGTACCGAGGAGGCCATGCGCGCGGTGTTATTAATCAGAGCGGCCGGTATTAAAATTGAACATCTTCATATCTCCACGCATAAACCCTTTTCCGATCCCACAGTAATCGCAGCCCTGAAAAAACCCCGGTTCGGTGTTATTACCATGGAAAATCATACTATTATCGGCGGGCTGGGCAGCGCGGTTGCCGAATTAATGGCCGAACACGGAATCGGAAAAAAACTCCTGCGCATCGGCCTGAAAGACACCTTTGCGCACGGCGGCAGCAGGCCCTACCTGATGCGGTATTACGGATTGGATGCCGCGGCCCTGGTAAAAAATGTGGAGGCCTTAAGCGGACAACCATTAGGTATAGGGGAAGCGGACATCGCGGCCGCCGCCCCTGAGCCGGGGGGGAGTAACGCCAATGTGGAGGCACTATAGCTCATGAGTATCCCCGCCGCCCCGAAGGAAAACATCCGGTTTACGGTTTCCTATACACTCTACGGCAATGAGCAGGAAGCCCGAAACAAAGCGCAAGACATCTGTTATGAGCAGACAGTCGAGTTTCCGCGGGACCTGACCCCTCACGGTTTTATCAAAGAGGTTATTGTAGGACGGATCGAGGAGTTCAGGCCGATAACGGAGCGGGCCGGGAACAAAAGCGCAAAAGGGCGGCCGCATGGGGGGCGGAAGTCCGGGGAGCAGGAGCCCGAAGGGCGGACCGCCCGGCAGCCAACCGAAGGATGCTACCGCGCGGATATCAGCTTTGCCGCCCAGGCGGCGGGTGCCGGACTGCCGCAGCTTTTAAACGTCATCTTCGGGAATATCAGCCTGAAACAGGGGATACGGGTGGAACGGGTAGCGCTGCCGGAAACCATCCTGCGGAATTTTTGCGGACCGCGGTTCGGCAGGCCGGGCCTGCGCCGGCTGACCGGGGTGACGAACCGCCCCCTGCTCTGCACGGCCTTAAAACCCATGGGCTTAAGCCCCGCCGAGCTTGCGGCCCAGGCCGCCGCTTTCGCGATGGGTGGCATTGATATCATCAAGGACGATCACGGGCTGGCCGACCAGCCCTTCTGCCCGTTCGAGGAGCGGGTGAGCCGCTGTACGGAGGCGGTACGCAACGCCAACAGGAAAACGGGCCGTTCGGCGCTGTACATGCCCAACATTACGGCACCGGCTGACCAGCTGCTAAAGCGCGCCCGATTTGCCCGGAAACTCGGCGCCGGCGCGCTTTTATTCATGCCCGGGTTGGCCGGTGTAGACGGCATGCGCCTTTTGGCCGCGGATGATTCCCTGGACCTGCCCATGGTGAGCCATCCGGCGTTCTGGGGCAGTTTTACCTCATGCCCGTCAAACGGGCTGTCTCCTTTTTTCCTCTATGGTCAGCTAATGCGCCTGGCGGGTGCGGATGCGGTGATATTTCCCCATTACGGGGGCCGCTTCCCCTTCAGCCGGGATGACTGTGCCTCCATCGCGCGCGGCTGCGCCGCCCCCATGGGAGACATAGCCTTGAGTTTTCCGGCTCCCGGCGGGGGAATAACCCGTGAGCGGCTGCATGATATGCTTTCAGTATACGGCCGGGAGTTCGTGCTTTTGATCGGCGGCGAGCTGCACCGCGGAGGAACAGACCTGGCCGCAAACTGCCGTGAAGTACTGAACCTGCTGGAGAACCGTTAACGCGAACCGTTAAATTCAAAAAGGGAGAGGTTATTTCCCCGGTAAGCGTCTGGGCCTCGGCCTGAGTTTCCCGTTGAGGGGGGGCTTGATAGTCGTTCCCCCTTCCGATTTCCGTTCTTCATAGGTAAGAGGGGAGTATGGATTTGATAACCGTTACCGTCTCGTCAATCTGCCCAAACGTATTGTATATATGGGGAGCAAAACGCACCCTGCCCAGGCGCTCGCGAACTATAATTCCGCGTTTCCCTAACCGCGTAACGATTTCAGCGGCATCCATCTTAGAATGTTTTGCGGTGATAATCCCTGTTTTTTTGTCCGCATACGAGTCTCTGTCCAGTATGAAATCGAGCTCCCGCAGGCGGGAGCACAAATAATCGGCCAGCTCATAAATCCTGGCCATGACCGCCCGGAATCCGATGGAGTCTAAGAAACGCAGGCTCGCCAGAAAGTACACCCAGTCATTGAAGTTCGGGGTGGAAAATGTATAACGCTGCGCATTGGCAAGCAGTTGCGTCTTATAGGGAAAATACCGCCCGGCGTCAACCACGGAGTTGGTCCCCTTGAATACCATCTTCAATTTTTCTATCTTCGCGGCGGGAACCGCCAGCACGCCCAGGCCCAAAGGCCCCAGCAGCCATTTCCAGGCCGAAAAGGCCAAAAATGAGATTCCCCAATCCATCCGCAGCTCCACATGTCCCACCCCCTGGGCCCCGTCCACCACCAGCTCAATTCCCCGTGCGGTACACAGGCCGGCCAGCTCACGCACCGGCAGGGGCATTCCCGTACACCAGTGAACCACCGAAACACTCATCACCCGGGTTCGCTCCGTCATCATTCGCTCCGTATTATGAAGGAATTCCTCCGGAGTAGTTCCCAAGGGAACTGTTTTGAGGACAATACCCTTTTCCCCCCAATGCTCCCACGGATACACGTTACTCGGATATTCATGTTCCATGAGAAGGATCTCATCCTTTGCTTTCAGGTCAAGGCCGTAAGAAATCAAATTCATGCCTTCGGCCGTATTGTGGATAAGGGCGATATCGGCGGGATCACTCTGTAAAAGCCCGCCGAGGATGCCGGTGATGCCTCCCTTAATTTCTTTTATGCCGAAACCTTTGGCCAGGATACCCTCCCCGGCGTAGCTCTCAAGGTACGCGTTCATCTCCCTCTGCACAAAACTCCCCGCGGGTGTGGTCCCGCAGTTGTTCAGCCAGATCAGCTTCTCATTGACCGGGAATTCCCGGGTAACACTTTGCCAGTCAGTTTTCATACCCATTTTTAAATATATACAACCTGTAAAAAAAATGCATCATATCTGCACTATTTTTCAATTTCAAATTTCATAATCATGAAGTATTTATCACTTTTGGCAGGGATAGAACTGGTAAGACGAAGACCTGCCATTATGTATTTCCCTTCCTTCGTCTTTATAATTGATCGCGGATCTCCTTTTCCCAGATCCTGTGACCACAGCTCCTTACCTTCAGCACTAAGCCGCAGCAGCAGTATCTTCGGGTAATAATAGGTACTCCACTTACCATTGCTTTCAAGAACCTTGACGAAATGTTCAGCCTTGCCGGCAAGCAGATAGCCGCCGTCTTCAATTTGGGTTATGGAATAAGCCAGTGTACCGAATTCATCGGCATATGATCGGTCCCATTGCAGATCACCCGTCGCACTGATTTTATAAACCTTCATCTTTTTCCCAAAACTGTCCGACCAGGTATATCCGGCAAGCATATAACCACCGTCCTGTGTAGAAATTAAGGATAAAGCATATTCATGATTAAAATTATTCTCAAATGATTTTTTCCAGACGCTATTTCCTTTCTCATCAAATTTTACAACCCAAAACCGTGACCACCCTTTGCCTTCGGAGGCAGTGTACCCCGCAACGACATAACCGTTGTCATGCGCGAGAACAACCGCGGTGGCTTTATCATTTCGATCCTCCCTGCCTATCTTTTTATCCCATTGTTTATTACCGTTCGCATCCAGTTTCAGTATCCATATATTCTTTTTTACATCCTTTAACTTACCGGACTTTGGTTCAGTCTCACTATAACCCACTACCACATATCCACCGTCTTTGGTTTGAATTATTGAGGATGCTTTATCGTCATTTTTCGCGCCGAATGATTTTTCCCATTGAAGACTACCTTTTACGTCAAGCTTTACCACCCATATATCATTATCGATCCGGTTATCCTTCGCCGAACAATATCCGGTAAACGCATAACTCCCGTCTCGGGTCTGGATGACACAAAAGGCCTCACTTTCATGCTTATCACCGAATATTCTATCCCATTGGATCTTCCCGCTTTTATCGAATTTTACTATCCACGCATTTTTGCTGCTCACCAATTTACCGGGTACCGAAGTAGATCCTGCGGCCAAATATGCATGATCTTTTGTCTCAATAATCGAGTAGGCCCGCTGTGATAAATTTCCTTTTTTGCACAATGTTTTTTCCCATTCTTCTTTTATTAATTTATCACCATATGCGCTGACCATTGAGATAAAAAATACAACTATTGTTACTATAATCAATTTCCTGCTGTACATTCTTTTCACTGTTTCCTCCTTATTCCCCCTTAACTCTCCAAATAATGTATCTCCTCCCGAAATCTTTCGGCCTTCGGCCAGTTGATGTGTGAAGAGCCGCCGCTGCCCGTCTCAGATCGGGGTGAAACAAAATCCGGGCTCCAATCTTTAAGGTCGGGTACACCCGGAAAATTATGCAGACGAATCATCTGCCTGAGGTACCAAACGGTAGAAAGTGTTGAAAATAAAATACTGATCTCAGAGATTTTACTTGTTTTTAACCGTAATACTTTACCGCCGATATTCTGCAAGGCCTTGAACAACTTTTTGATGATTTTTAACCAGATGCTGTCCACTATTTTCATAGCGGCAAGGATCTTGTTTTTTTCAGCATTTCCGCTAATCTCCGCACTGAACCGAATCAGGTCCAGCAGCAGATTATTTAAGGCCTTATCATCAAAAATATCGTCTCTGTTCCCCACAAACATGCCGACCATGGATTTTTCAAACACGATTAATTTATAATCATCGTTATTGAATTTTTTATCCAGTTCCTTAAGCGGTATAATGATGTCCGTTTCGAACCGACTGAAATCGGTTTGGGGTGAAGACGTATTCAATGCACCCAGCACAGCCATTAATGCACCGGCCAGTTCAATGGTCTGTTTTTTCTCGTAAAAGAATTTTTCTTCAATGTGGCTGGTCTGGTCTTTCCAGGTATTCAGTTTAACGGCGAATGTTCCCGCGGGGCCCGTCCAGGTTATGGTGACAACCCCATTACCCAGGCCCCATTTGTATCCGGCATACGTGAAGCCTTGCAGTGAAGATGATGTTTGCTGCTTTATTTCCGTGACTTTATTGTTGGTTTTTAGAATACGGTATTCACCCCCCTGGATGACGCTGATCTGTTTGGCAAACAACTTGTTGTTTACTGCAAAATAGTCAGCTTCTCCGGGCAATCCCAAGCCGGACAGCAGCTGACCACTGTCCAGTTTCAGTTTTTTTAAGATTGCGGAGGATTCTGTAATAGATTTTACCGATAAATTCAGTTTCATTGCTATGTTGCTGTTATTAACCGAACTCACTGCCATTAGATACTCCCTTATTCTTTGATATACTTCAGCATGGCCTCGCGTGCTTCGGGCACGCCGGTTTTGGCCATGGCCATAATCATTTCCCCGCAATGCTTTCGTAACGTTCCGCTTTCCGATTTGTCGGTGAGAATATTATAAAGCGGATCAACCGCACGCGGGTCTTTTAGATCCGCCAGGGTCCGGGCCGCAATGGCGCGCAGCTCAAACCGCTTATTGCTGTCTTTGAGTACGTTTATCAATGGGGTTACGGACGGTTTTCCGATAGCCAACAGTCCTATTGAACCGGGAATTAAAAATTTATTTTTGGTATCCTGTTCCATTTTTTCAATTATGGGCACGACCGCCGGTTCTCCGATACTCTTCAATTCATTCAGAGTTTTTTTTACTTCGGTTTTATCGGTTGAACCTAATTTTTCAATCAGTTCATACACCTGCGTATTTGCCTGGCAACCGACAAATACAATCAAACATAAAAACGTTATCCCGACTAATACCTTTTTCATCGTTTTCCTCCTACCAGGTAATAAAACTGTCTTTTTTTATGATGTCGATAGGATTAACGCTGCTGTTATCTCCCACAAGCCACGGCATATCGTAATCCTTAAGAAATTTTATCCCATGTAATTTTTCATTAGCAATCAAATATTCAACATCGACATCTCGTTTCAACGTCCATCCGACAGGTTTGCCGGTAGCAAAATTGTTATGTGCCGGTTTATAACTGTTGCTGCCCGGTTCAGCTATGAAGACCTGTATCGATAATTGTTTTTTGGAGATACGATAGATGCTGATTGCCCTTTTGAACCCTCCCTTCATGTTGGTATATATCTCTATAGTATCATCTTTAAATTTAATCTTATCTATTTTATAGTCATATTTCAGCTCCGTTCCGGATGCTTGCTGTTTCATGATAAGCATTATTTTTCCGTCAATCTCGGGACTCTCCGTTTTGATACCTATGGTTGCTGATTTGCACCCCGCAAAAAAGATCAAAACCGATAATCCCGTCATTAATACCAAATGAATTTTGTTTTGCATAAAATGCCTCCTCAATAATGGTTTAGGTTAGATTTATGGAAAATAAGTCTACCGGCCGCGGGAGATCTCCGCAATGTAGAGATTCTTACTATGAATGTGGATTTTTCTCCCGGCCGGCTTTGCGGCGATATCCGGTGTACGGGTGCTATTCCGCGGACCTATTGATCATACGCAGCAGGTGGGTCCTGCCTGACGCCGAAGTTTTTTTATAGACCCTACTTAAGAGATTGGACACCGTACTGGGGGCCAGATCCAGCTTTGCCGCGATCTCTTTGTCGCGCAGTCCCTGATAAAATAAGGCCAACACCTCTTTTTCCCGGGGAGAAAAGCGATAGTGCGTCAGAAACAGTTCAAGCCGCTGTTTGTCCGTGTTTCTTTTACCCACCGGTTCCTTTGGGTTTTCCGGTTCTTCCAGATACTGCAGGAAGCGTTCCTTTACCTCCTGTTTGTATTTTTCCTTTACCATCCGCTGCTGCAAAACCATACTGCCGATTTTAGCCAACAGAGACTGCAGGGAGAACGGTTTATAGATATAGTCAACAGCGCCCCCGCTCAGTGCCGTTATTTTTTCTTCTTCCGACACCCTGGCCGTAAGAAAAATAAAGGGAATGTCCCGATACCCATCCGCGCTGATAACCTTATAAAACTCTATGCCGTCCATCTCCGGCATCATAATGTCACAAAGGATCAGCCGCGGCCCGAGCCCCGCTTGAAGAAGCTCCAGGGCTTTTTTCCCGTTCGGGGCCGGAAAAACATTGAAATTTTCCCGCAAGCCCTCCTCCAGGTATGCACGCAGATCGTCGTTATCTTCCACAACCAAAACAGGCGGCTTGTTTCCTTCCGGCTTCTGTGTGATTTCCTTATCCTCATCACGGTTTAAACTGTCTTCATAGGAGCGAATCTCCCGCGTAGGTTGATAGGTAATCTTTTTTACTTTCGTTTCCCGCCTCACATACGGCAGATAAACGTGAAAAAAAGCACCCCCACCGTCTCTGTTTCCGGCTTGCACCCGGCCACTTATTAATTCCAGCGCACGGCGGACAATGGCCAAACCAAGGCCGGCGCCTCCGATTTTTTGTTCCTCTCCAAAACGCACCCGGTAAAAGCGTTTAAAAATATCATCAATTTTATCCGGTGGAATCCCCGGACCGGTATCACACACCTCAACCAGGCACACTCGCTGATCTTTGACATCCAGGCTGATTACTATCCTTCCTCCCGACGGGGTATATTTAAACGCGTTTGACAGCAGGTTAAGCACAATCGTATCCAGAAGCGCCTTGTCCGTATTAATAATAATTTCTCCACCGGCCCGGTTGCAAAAAAGCAATATTTTGGAATCCCTTTCAGCCAAAGACTCGAATTCACTGACCATAAACTCCAGGTAGGAGGTCAGAGAAACCTCCTCGTTCTTTACCCGATACTTGTGCAGATCCAACTGCATGATCTTCAGCATGTTGTCCACCAACAGCACCAGCCGCTCGGCGTTCCGCTTCAAAATGGAAAATACCTTTTGGTTCCACGGGATACGATCCCCCAGTTTGCGGGCACCGATGTTATCCAGAAGTCCGATAATCAAGGTAAGGGGCGTGCGGAACTCATGGGAAATATTCATGAAATACCGTGTTCGCAGGCGGTCGATCCGTTCCAACTCAGATTTTTCATTCTGAACGACTTCCGCTTTTCGACGAAATAAATTTATTTTTCTGGCCAGGACCACGGAAATCAGAACAGCCTGGTAGGCCACGGCCACATACATGCCGTCCCGCATCATAAAAAACAGAAACGGTCCATTGGTCTGCAGCACCCCCGCCTGTTCCAGTTGCAGAAAGATAACGGTCACAATCAGAGGAACCCAGGAAACCAGGAAGAAAAGCGCCTCCCAGATGCGCCTGAAACTGAAATAGATGATCAATCCCAACTCATAGGCCAACATAACCGAACGGTATATATTCAGAATGTTTTGCAGCAATACCGAAGAGGCGCGAAAAAAAGGAGACAAGAGCGAAAGGACAATTCCCACCGCTACAAAGGCGCCAAGGATCCGGTGCTGAACGGGAAAGTTTTTTCGCGTATTAAAAATTGTCATGGCAAAGAGTGTGGCAAAAACCAAAGGCGGTATGGAAAAATAATAATCTCTTAAGAAAGGGAAAAGATTATGGAAATAATCCTCCCGCAGGTAAATATGAAAGGCAAACACCAGCAGGTATAGAAAGAAATAGAAAAATGAGAGGTCCCTGGTCCAGAGGAAGATGACCAGATTGTACAGGATTAGGGAAAGAAGAATGCCCAGCAGCAGGGCGGTAAACGCCGTTCTGAATGTCATCCGCGAATGGTATGCCTGGGCGGAAAAGATCCTGGTGGTAGAAATGATTCCCGCGGGATAGTTTAGATATATGAGTATAGTGCCTTTCTGCCCCGGCTCTATCGTCAGGGGGAAACCGGTGACCAGGACCTCAATATTGATACGCTTGGGTTTTGAAACCCGGGCAACATAATCAAATTTAAACCAGCAGGCATTTTTTTTAGATCCCCAGCACACACGTCCATTGGTGGGGGAAAATCCGGACGTAAGGATATGCCGCGGATCGGGATCTTGATCGGCGGCAAAAAAATAATACAAATGTGAGGAGATATCCTGAAAGCTGAGGGAATCAGTTATAATCACGGGGTTTGCAGAAAAGCTTCCGTCCAGATGGTAACAACGATCTCCCGCTGTCCCCAGCGGGAGTTCAGTCAGACTCCCCTGCTCACCGTACAGGGGCGGGGATAGTAAGAGTACAATAAAAAAAACCATGAAACTCAACTTCGAAAAACGTGTGAACATTGGCCAACTTTCTTTTGGGTGTTTTAATGTAATGATTTTTTTATAAGAACCAGTTTAAAACATGCGTGGCTGATTTGCAACCTTTTTGACTTAACCGTGGAGACAAATATACATTGCTTCCGCTTATTTTTTTATTTTTCTCTTTACAAAAGGAACTTGCTTTCCTATACTTGGAATAATTCAATCATAGGAGGAAGATATGATCTCAAAGGACAAATCAGTACAAATCTCGAAATTCGGCACAAACAATACGGCCGTCAAGGCCAAATTTGCCGTGGATTCTATTGTGGTAAACATGGAAAACGCATTGAAAAACAGGCTGATAAAGCAGGGGTATTCAGTGGACGGGAAGGGAACGGTTGCGATTACCGGTGATTTTGTAATGATTGACGAAGGAAACAGGTTTTTGCGCTGGTTTATCGGGCCGTTCGGCGTAGGCGCCACCAAGCTTGAGGTGGAAGGCAAGATAACGGAAAACGGCAAGGAAGTAAAAAACTTTTACCTGAAACAAAAAGGATACGGCGGATTCGGCGGCGGAAACAGCCAGCAGCTCCTGGTTGGCTCCACCCGTGGAATCGCCAAAAAAATCGTGAAACTCATGCAAAGTGAATAAAGGCTCAGCCATGGAAAAAGCAAACAAACGAAGCAAGAGACAATGGGAAGCCTACATTGAGTTGAACGTCGATAAAATCGATGGAAACACACTGATAAAGGATATGACCGCCGACGGCTATACCGAACAGGAAGTAAAAGAAATCATAGGCAGGTATAGACAAAAATCCATGGGGGTGAACATCGGCCTGACCATAGGCGGCGCGCTTTTGTGCATCCTTGCCCTTGCGCTTACGCAGTCGTCATATGATTCCGCCTCCGGCGGGGGAACCTACTATGCGTTCTGGGGGGTCGGCCTGGTGGGAATCGTGCTTTTTATCATGGGGCTTTTCAGGCTTTTCAAGGGCTTTTTAAGCAAATAGCTTCCGGACCTCGTAATTATTGGGGCGGATTTCCGCGCAGCGCCTTGAGCTTTCCGTGTTTTTTCTTACGTTCGAGGCGCTTTTTTTGTGAGGTTGCCGTGGGCTTTGTCGGCCTGCGCTTCTTGGGCACACGCACCGCCGTACGGATAAGGTCCCGCAGCCGTCCGAGCGCTACCTGCCTATTTTTGAACTGGCTCCGCGATTCCTGGGCTTTGATCACCACCACCCCCTCTGCGGTGATACGCCGGTCCGCATAGTCCAACAGCCGCTGTTTGTATCGGTCGGGCAGGGACGATTTCCGGATGTCAAAGCGCAGGTGCACGGCCGAAGCCACCTTATTGACGTTCTGTCCGCCCGCGCCCTGGGAACGTACGGCGCTGATCTCTATTTCCGAGAGAGGAATCTGAATATGTCCGTTAATAGGCAGCATAGTCCTACTATTAGGATAATTCCGCAGAACTGTCAATCGCGGCACAAGGGGGGAGCCTGC
>Ga0315542_1000998_pt1 | contig 17848 bp, 14 predicted proteins | sample SalMarSW160120MG_FD_202541 | JGI IMG/M metagenome (GOLD analysis project Ga0315542, IMG submission 202541) | Salt marsh sediment microbial communities from the Plum Island Ecosystem LTER, Massachusetts, United States - Salt Marsh Sediment SW1601-20 ...
CAGCCGGGCGCCTGGAAGCTGGCTTCTTCAATTGTCAACTTGATCGCGCTGGTGCTTTCCGTTACCAGCCTGCTGGTCGCCATTTTCGCTCCCCAGGTGGTGCGCCACGGCCTGTACGTACTGATCCCTACCCTGGATCCACAGCGCCAGCTTCTGACCGTATCCCTGCTGCGTATCATGCTGGTTTCCTCGGTGATCTTCGGCATCAGCGGGTTGTTCATGGGTGTTTTGAATGCCAACCAGGTTTTCCTGCTGCCAGCTTTGGCGCCGAGTATGTATTGGCTGGGCATGATCTTCGGTGTGCTGGTGTTGGTGCCGTTCATGGGCATTTACGGCCTGGCCTGGGGCGTGGTTTTAGGTTCGGGGATGCATCTGGGCATCCAAGTGCCGGCCATCTTGCGCCTTAGATGGCGTTATTCCCTGCGCCTGGGGCTGGACTCCCCGGCCGTGCGCGAAGTGGGGCGCTTGATGGGGCCGCGCCTGTTTGGCGTGGCCATCGTGCAGCTCAATGTCTTGCTGAATACCATTCTGGCCTCCGCCCAACCGGAAGGCAGCCTGACCGCCATCCTGCTGGCCTGGGCCGTGATGACCATGCCGCAGGTGGTGATCGCCCAGGCGATCGCCATCGCCGCGTTGCCCACTTTTTCCGCCCAGGTGGCGCGCGGTGCTTTGGATGATATGCGCCATTCTTTAGCGGCTACGCTGCGCGGCGTGATCCTGCTTTCACTGCCGGCCTCACTGGGCCTGATCCTGCTGCGCCAACCGGTGGTCGCCTTGCTGTTCCAGCGTGGCGAGTTCGATACGCATTCCACCGACCTGGTCGCCTGGGCCTTGCTGTGGTATGCTGCCGGCCTGGTGGGGCATTCGGTGGTCGAGATCGTCTCGCGCTCTTTTTACGCTTTGCACGATACGAAGACCCCCGTAATGGTCGGCGCGGCGGCCATGGGACTGAACCTGGTCTTCAGCCTGGCTTTCTCCGCCATTTTCGAGCAAATTGGGTGGATGCCGCATGGGGGCCTGGCGCTGGCCAATTCGCTGGCGACTGCCCTGGAAATGGTTGGGCTGTTGATCTTGATGCGCCGCAGGCTGAATGGGTTGAATGGTCATGCGATTCTGGGGGGAGCAGGGCAGGCGGCCCTGGCGACGCTGGCCATGTCTCTGGTCCTGATTCTGTGGATTCATCAAACTGCCGGCAGGCCGGTTTGGCTGATCGCCGGTGGTGGCATCCTGGCCGGTGGAGCGGTATTTGGTGTGGTTGTATTGGCGTTGGGGGTCCAGGAAGCGAAAAGCCTGGTTGGAGAGCTTACCCTGCGTCTGAAACGCTAGGGGGCTGGTGTTATTTCATTTCCACAGGATCCAGACTATCTGGGCAATGGCGATTCCCATCAACGTGCCGGCCAGGGCCTGCAGTGGGGTATGTCCGAGGACTTCCCGCAGGTGCTCCTGTTTCAATGGGTGCCCGCTGGCTAAATCGCTGATCATGGCGTTGATCAAGGCTGCATGCCGCCCGGCCTGGCGCCGGATGCCTGTGGCATCATAAATCACGATCATCGCCAGCGTTACTGCCAACGCAAAGAGCGGAGAGTCAAAGCCGAAAAATAGACCGATCGCCTGGGCAGTCGCTGCAACCAGAGCGGAGTGCGAGCTGGGCATTCCCCCGGCGCTGAGCAGTAAAGCCCAATTCCAGCGTCCTGTGCGCAAATACTCCAACGGGACTTTGATAATTTGTGCCAGCCCCCAGGCACTGATGGCCGCAATTAAGACCTGGTTGTAGAAAATGTTCCCAAGTTTCATTGAATTTACGAGCTCCGGCATTTTCTAGCAGGTAAATGAATGGCTGGGATGTTCGGGTTGCATAGGCATATAAATTTCCGCCGGATCTCAGGCTGCTATTCCTGCAGATCGAAATCCGTTAGAGCTTCCCCCGATATCTGCTGAATTTTCAATTCCGCTTGATCAAGCAGGCCGGCGCAATAATGGGCCAGAGCCTGTCCGCGTTCGAACAGCGCCAGGGCAGTGTCCAGTGGACGCTCCTCTGCCTCCAGAATAGCTACGATTTCTTCGAGTTCGGCCAGAGCCTGCTCGTAATTGAGTTGGTCCAGCGGGGTTTGATCCTCTGTAATTTTATTCGGCATATTCATTCCTGATCTGAACTTGATTCTGTGAGTATTTCCCCTTCCGGTTCAGGCGGCAGTGTGACGTAGCTGCGCAAGATGGCGCCATCTGGCAGGTTTTTGCTTACCCATAGACCAAACCGGTCCTGATCCAGGTGAATCTCGTCTAATTTTTGCTCGATTTCCGGGGCAATCTTTTCTTGATAGGTACGCTGAATGGCTTTCTCTTTGGCGGTCGAAGCAACCAGATTAGCGACGCCAACGATTGCCAACAACGCCAGGAGAATCGAGACGAAACCAAACACCCAGCTACCTCGAGTCAGGATGAACGCCAGAATGACCAATATGGCAGCCGGCAGCAGGCTTAGCGAGCAGCCCAGGTTGAAGGCATGCGTGGCGCTGCTTTGACCGGCCTCCACCAGTACCTGGTTGGAGTGATCGACCAGTCCAGCCAGCGCTTCGTTCTGTTCGGGTGAAAAATCAAAGGCCTCCATCTCGATCTCTTTCAACTCGTGGTGGATTTTTTGACTGCTTGGGCAGCAATCTGGCCATCGCTGACGCGAATATCAAGCTCGTCCCCGGGTTGCACCTGGTGCACGCTTTTTAAAATCTGACCATCCGGCAGTGTGACCATGGCATAGCCGCGCTTTAAAATCGTCGCCGGATTCAGGGACGACAGGCGCTGGCTTATGCCGTTTAACTGTGCTTGCTGAAGTTGCAGCCGGTGGGAGAGCGCTAGGCTGACTCTATAGGACAGTTCGTCCAAACGCTGGCGGTCACTGCGGATCCGTGTTTGCGGGGAGCACAAGGCCAGGCGGTTTTCGATGCGGTTTAGCTCCCAACGACGCGTGTCGAAGTTGGCTTGGACGGCATGGCCCATTCGCACAAGCAATTCATTCAGGCTGACGAGCAGATCTTCTCGATTGGGGGTCGCCAGCTCGGCAGCCGCGGTGGGGGTAGGGGCGCGCAGGTCGCTGACGAAATCCGCAATGGTGAAATCGGTTTCGTGTCCCACGCCGCTGATGACTGGCGCCTGAGAAGCTGCGATGGCGCGCGCCACGCGCTCATCGTTGAAAGCCCATAGATCTTCGATCGAGCCGCCGCCGCGCGCTACCAGGATAACATCCGGTTGGACGATGCGGTTCAACTTTTCCAGCGCGGTCACGATCCCGGGCGGCGCTTCACTGCCCTGAACCGCTGTGGGTGCCAGGATGATCTCCGGTAGCGGATACCGTCGCCGGAGTGTATGCAGCATATCTCTCAGTGCAGCCCCGGTGGCTGAAGTGACGATGCCAATCTTACGCGGCCAGCGCGGGATGGGACGTTTGCGCGCCTCATCGAAGAGGCCTTCCGCTTCCAGGCGGGCTTTCAGGCGCATGAATTCCTGGTATAAAGCCCCTTCACCCAGCGGGCGGATCAGTTCCGCGTAAAGCTGGTACTGCCCACCGGCCTCGTATACGTTGATACTGCCGTGTACTTCAATCGCATCGCCATCCCTGGGGACAAAGGCCTGGCGGCTGAATGTGGCGCGCCACATCACGCAGCGCAGCGCGCTGCTGCTATCCTTGAGCGTGAAATACAGGTGTCCGGAGCGAGGCTGGCTCAAATTGGAGACCTCCCCTTGCACCCAGAGATCCTGCAGGTTATGGTCGCTTTCCAGTAAATCACGCAGGTAGCGTGTCAGTTCACTGACGCTCCATTGCGGGGTGCTATTTAAAAAAGAGAGTTGGCTCATGGGCTTTGAAGTAAAGTGTGTTTCAGGACCGGGCACCTTAGGTCGGGATCATCGTTGAGAAGAAAAGGATACTCTGCTTCGGTTGCGTTGTCAACCAGTTCTTGCTCCCCAAGAACCTGGTCACCAGGCTCCTGGTTAAACCGCTATTCCAGGATAGAGAATTTTTTGCTACAATAGGCATTGGGTAACGTTGACGTTCGAATGGGGTGAGAAAATTCGATTATTGGTTTTAGGGGCACGTTTACCTCTAAATGGAGCAAACACATTGGATCACATCTGGTCTCCCTGGCGTATGACATATATTCAAAATAATAATAATAATAAAGAAGAAGGCTGCGTTTTTTGTAATGCCCTGGCACAGCCAGACGGCGATGGAAACCTGATCGTCGCACGTGGCCACAGGGCTTTCGTAATTTTGAACCGTTATCCTTATACCAGCGGGCATTTGATGGTCGTCCCGATGGCACACTTCCCTACCCTGGAACTGCTCGATCCGCAGACGCGGGCCGAGATGATGGAATTGACCACCCATGCCACGCGAGTACTGCAAGCACAGTACCATCCACAGGGGTTTAACCTGGGGATGAATATCGGTGAAATCGCCGGAGCGGGAATTGCAGAGCACGTTCATATGCATATCGTCCCACGTTGGGCCGGCGACACCAACTTCATGTCTTCCGTGGGGGAGACGCGCGTGCTGCCCGAGGCGCTCGAGGATACCTACAACCGGATCAGGCAGGAGTGGAACAATTTAAGCTCTAGAAAGTGAAACAAAAGAATTTTATGTTTCCGGAGGCAAGCTGACGATGAATGCAAAGAGTAACTCCGAGGCCGTAATTCTTAGCGCCGTGCGCACCCCGATGGGGCGCTTTCAGGGGAGCTTGAGCAGTATCCCTGCCCCGAAACTGGGGGCGATTGTGGTGAAAGAAGCCGTTGAACGGGCCGGCATCCCCGAGCCGGCCGAAATCGATGAGGTCTTGATGGGCCTGGTCGTCTCTGCCGGGCTGGGGCAAAATCCGGCTCGCCAGGCGGCGATCTTTTCAGGCCTGCCACCCCAGGTGGGCGCCACAACGGTTAATAAAGTATGTGGTTCGGGACTTAAATCCGTGATGCTGGCGGCGCAATCGGTGCGCGCCGGGGATGGGAATCTGTTTGTCGCCGGAGGTATGGAGAGTATGAGCCGGGCGCCATTCCTGGTGGATGGCCGCACTGGCAATCTACGCTACGGCCATGCTCAATTGACGGATGCCCTGTTGAATGATGGGCTGTGGGACCCCTTTGAGAATTGGAGCATGGGCGACGCGGCCGAGTTCATCGCCCAGGAATATGAAGTCTCGCGCCAGGCTATGGATGAGCTCGCCCTGGCCAGCCACCAAAAGGCTGTGGCGGCCAGCGACAGCGGCAAATTCAAGCGAGAGATTGTACCGGTAGAAATCTCCGGCAAAAAAGGCCAGGTGACGGTCTTTGACACCGACGAGACCTTCCGCAGAGATACTTCCCTCGAGGTATTGAATAAACTCAAACCGGCGTTTCAGAAAGATGGCAAAGTGACGGCTGGCAATGCCCCCGGCTTGAACGATGGCGCGGCTGCGGTCGTGGTCGCCAGCCAGCAGTTGGCAGAACGGATTGGGGCCAGGCCTCTGGCGCACATCGTGGGTTACGCTCAGGCAGCGGTGCCTCCCAAGTACCTGTTCGACGCACCTGCCAAAGCCATGCCGCGTCTGCTCGAGAAGGTTGGGTGGACTCTAAAGGATGTGGATTTGATCGAGCTTAACGAAGCCTTCGCTGCCCAGGCTTTGGCCAACGGTTATGCCCTGGCGGAGATGGGTTGGGATTGGGAAAAAGTCAACGTCAACGGCGGCGCCATTGCCCTGGGACACCCGATCGGCGCCAGCGGCGCACGCGTCCTGACCACCTTGATTTACGCGTTGCGGGAACGTGGTTTGAGGCGTGGCATCGCTTCGCTGTGCCTGGGTGGGGCGGAGGCGGTTGCCATGGCGATAGAAATTGTTTTATAGGAGGGTTAGATGACGATTCAGAAAGTTTTCGTCGTTGGGGCGGGGACGATGGGTAACGGCATCGCCCAGACTGCCGCCGTATCGGGCTTCCAGGTCACGATGATGGACGTGGATCCCGGACAATTAGACCGCGGCCGGGCAGCCATCGCCAGGTCGACGGAGAAGCTGCTCGGCAAAGGCACGCTCGACGCCGCTCAGCGGGAAGCCGCCCTCGGGATTACTGCGGTTAACGATCTGGATAGCGTGGCGGATGCGGATTTGGTGATCGAGGCGGCGACTGAAAACCCGGAGCTGAAACTGAAGATTTTCTCGGATTTGGATCAAAGAGCTCGCCCGGGAGTGATCCTGGCCTCCAATACCTCCTCGATCAGTATCACCAAGATCGCCGCCGCAACTCGACGACCGGAGCAGGTCATCGGGATGCATTTCATGAACCCCGTACCGTTGATGCGCCTGGTGGAGGTCATCCGCGGCCTGGCGACCTCCGATGAGACGATGGCGCAATCGCTTGAGGTTTGCCGCCGTATGGGCAAAGAACCCGTCGAAGCTAAAGATTCCCCCGGCTTCATCTCCAATCGCATCCTGTGTCCGATGATCAATGAGGCCATCTTTGCCCTGCAGGAGGGGATCGGAACTCCCGAGGCCATCGATACCGTGATGAAACTGGGTATGAACCACCCGATGGGACCTCTGACCCTGTGCGACTTGATCGGTTTGGATGTGGTTCTGTACGTGATGGAAGTGCTGCAGCGTGACACCGGCGACGATAAATATCGGCCGGCTTATCTGTTGCGAAAGATGGTGGCTGCCGGCCACCTGGGCCGCAAAACCGGCACGGGCTTTTATGATTACAGTTAAGAATTCATCCGAAAATACTCAGTAGGGCGGGATGCCTTCCCGCCGCTTTGTTGGAGAAGAAACCCGATCTGCTGTGGATGATGAGCTTGTAGGGCGGGATCCCTTTCCGCCGCCTTTTCAGATAAGAAACCTTACCTACATAGGACTGGAGAAGAAGGATGAGCGCCTCGATTGCCTCCGAAACTTATGATTTCGTGGTCATTGGCTCCGGTTTTGGCGGCAGCGTATCGGCCATGCGCCTGACCGAGAAGGGGTATTCCGTCCTGGTTTTGGAGCGTGGCAAGCGTTTCCGGGACCAGGATTTTGCGAAAAGCACCTGGAATGTTTTCAAATACATTTGGGCCCCTGGCTTGCGATGTTTCGGCATCTTGCAGATCAGCCCATTCCGGGATGTTTTCGTACTGCACGGCAGCGGCGTCGGTGGCGGCAGCCTGGGATATGCCAACGTATTGATGCAGCCGGACGACAGGATGTTCGAAGCGCCCGGCTGGAAAGACCTGGCCGATTGGAAGACCACCCTGCAGCCTCATTACGATACAGCTCGCCGCATGCTGGGCGTGACGCGCAATACGCGCCTGTGGCCTGCGGATGCCGTACTCCTGGATATTGCCTCTCAATTGGGGACAGAGGATACTTTTCATCCCACGGATGTGGGTACATTCTTTGGAGATGGGCAGCAAGAAGGCCAGGAAGTGCCCGATCCCTTCTTCGGGGGTCAAGGCCCGGTCCGCAGCGCTTGCACTCACTGTGGAGGCTGCATGGTTGGCTGCCGTTACAATGCCAAGAACACCCTGGTGAAAAATTACTTGTATTTTGCGGAGAAATGGGGGGCCAAAATTCAAGCCGAGGTAGAGGTGCGCGACGTGCGTCCCCTGCCGCCTGGTCAGCCGGATGGAGCCCGCTATGAAGTCGTTTATCGCAGCTCCAGTGCCCCACTGCTCAAGCCGCAGGGCCAGGTGCGGTCCCGTAACGTTGTGTTTTCTGCCGGATCGTTGGGCACACAGCGCCTGCTTTTCCGCTGCCGCGAGATCACCCGCTCACTGCCGGAACTCTCCCGGCGCCTGGGGGATATGGTGCGCACCAACAGCGAAGCCTTGTTGGGCGCCAGCAGCCGCAATCTGGCGACGGATTATTCCAAGGGCGTCGCCATCACCTCGATTTTTCAGGCCGATCCGGTCACGAACGTCGAACCGGTGCGCTACCCCGCTGGCTCATCCTTGATGCGCTTCTTATCCGGCCCATTGATCGAATCTGGTGGGAGTGTCCTGACGCGCCTGATCAAGACCCTGGCGATGATTTTTATCCACCCCGGCGATTTTCTGAAGACTCATATTTTGCCTGGTTGGGCGCAGCGTACGACGATCCTGCTGGTGATGCAGACGGAGGATAATCACCTGCGCATGCGCCTGGGGCGCGGCCTGCTGACGCTTTTCAGGCGCAATTTGGTTTCCGTCCCGGATGAAGACAAAAAGATCCCCAGCAAGATTGACATCGGCCACCAGGTTACGCGCAGCTTTGCCAAGAAGATTGCTGGCATCCCGGCCGGCTCGTTCAACGAGGGTTTGTTCAACGTTCCCATCACGGCCCACATCCTGGGCGGTTGCCCGATGGGGCGCAGCGCTGAAGAAGGGGTGGTCGACAGGAACTGCGAGGTTCACAATTATCCGGGTCTTTACGTGGTGGATGGTTCGATCGTGCCAGCCAATCCAGGCGTGAACCCCAGCCTGACGATCACCGCCCTGGCTGAATATGCCATGAGCCGCGTGTCGCCGAATAAAGGAGTCGATGTACGCGCTCCGTTGGGCACCGCTCCATTAGGAGAAGAGACGGTCTGAACTGCGTGGAAATCTGGGGGAACTGAAATGTAGCTGCAGGCGTCATTAAATATAGAAGTTTAAAAGTGTGAAGCTCGGTTTAAAAGGGCTGCTGAAGGGGAGATTGGTCTATCATGGAACCGAAAGATTTCTATCGCTCGATCCTTTTACGATGCTTGTTGGACGATAAGATTGCCATTTTATTCGGACTGGTTTTGCTCGTACTTCTGATTTCGGGCAGCAGTTAGAGTGAATTTCATTCTTTAATCCGCACTGGCCGGCTTATCAGGGCTCGAAAAGTGGGTAAAATCTTGGGGCGCTTTATCTTGCCTAACAGGTTATCTGTTATTCGACTGGAATAAACAATTTAGACATGAATATCGAAGATCCAATTTACGGCAGAGCGGAGATCGAAGAGCCCGTTCTGCTGGCATTAATGGAATCGGCGGCTATGCGGCGCCTGCGCGGTGTGTTGCAGCACGGTATTACCGGCCTTTTGGGGATCACGAAACCGACCACGCGTTACGAACATTCCGTGGGTGTCATGCTGTTGGTGCAGCGTTTTGGAGCAACCTTGCCGGAACAGATCGCTGCCCTGCTGCACGATGTCAGCCACACGGCCTTCAGCCACGTGATCGACTACGTATTCAACGGGCATGACAGGCAGAGTTATCACGAGGAGATGAAAGCACAGTATATCCGTGATACGGATATCCCTGTTGTTCTTTCCGCCTATGGGTATGACTGGCAGGATTTCCTGGAAGAAGAGAGATATACCTTGCTGGAGCAGCCTGCCCCTGCTTTGTGTGCTGACCGCCTGGATTATTTTTTGCGCGATAGTTTTGGCCTGGGGCTGGCTTCCCCAGAGCAAATCCAATTTGCCCTGGATCATCTCATAGCCCAGGATGGGCGGATCGTTGTCGATAGCCTGCCGGCTGCCCGCTGGTTGGGCGATACTTTCATCGCCGCAGACGATGCCAGTTGGTCCAATTTTCGCGAGGTGGGCTTGTATGAGCTGACCGCCCAGGCCATTCGAATGGGCCTCGAGTTTGGGGTGCTTTCCGAAGCGGAACTCTGGAGCACCGATGCGCACGCCTGGGAGCGCTTGAAAGCTTCTCCCAATCCCGAATTACAGGCGCAGATTCGCCTGGTTTCCCCAAATACGCGCTTCGTCTGGGATGAGGACCAGCCCACATTTCGCCTCAGCACCAAAGTGCGCACGATCGATCCACCGGTTCTGTTGAATGGGCGCTTAGCGCCGCTCTCCGAGTTAGATGCGGATTTTGCGGACCGGCGCCTGGCCTACCTGGCCAGGAAACAAGGCAAATGGCCCATGCGCGTGATCCCTTGAGCCGTTTGCTCGTGATCAGCGCTTTCGATTGATGTTTTTATTGGCTTTCCTTTTCATCACCAACAGCTTTTGATCGACAACTCGTAGCACTCCCAATGCCCTCACCAGGCGGCTGATGCGTCGGAAGTAGCTGGGCATCTGCGAGGTTTCGATGACCTCGAAGCCGAAACGCTCGTAGAACGGCTGCAGGCTGGCCCGGCAGGTCAGATAAAGGCCCCCCGGGTGAGCTTCGAGCAGCTTTTCGATGATCGCCCTGGCCACGCCTTTTCCACGCCAGGCCGGGACAACCGCGATGGAGGCCAACTCCCGGGATCCATCGCGGTGGTTTTTCACCTGTCCGCAGCCGATCATCTCATCCTGCGAGGTAACTGCCAGGACAAAGTGCTCCCAGTTCAACCCCAGCGGATTGATCTGCACGGCGCGGATCAAAGCCCGGATTTTTGGGAAGTCAGATGATTTTGCGGGACGCAGATGAAAGCTCAAACCGCTAAAGTCTCATCTATAAGGAAGCAGAAAAATCGCTGATCAAGCGGGCCAGCTCTGCCGGATGCTGCAAAGGGATATCATGGATGCTGTCGCGCATCCAATGGACCTGCAGATTGGGAATTTCTTCCTGGGCGCGGGCGACGCCCTTTTCTTTGAAAGCCAGGAACTGGTGTTCGCCTGCCGCATGTGGCTCGGGCGGCCGGGCCGGGACCATCAATACCGGGCAGCGCAGGCGTTGAAAGCGCTCGTAGGTTTTGAATTCCCACATGGCGCGTACGATTTGCATATGGTGCTCGAAAGATAGATGCGGGCGGATCACCTCAATTTCTTCGTCTGCCGGGATTTCCGCAGAGTTATTCCCCACGGCATTAGCAGGGATTTCTTCTGTGATCTCGAAGTTTGCCAGGATGATCGCCAGCGCTTTATCATCTGGCTGCCAACTGCGCCCTGGGTCGTTCATCCAACCCAGGAATTTCTTCAAGGGCAGTCCCGCCAGTTTGGGTGGTGTAAGACGCTCTCGCGTCTCCTCCCAATTTGCTCCGGGTGCATCATCCATCTGCAGCATACCGCCGTCGACCAGCACAACGCCGGCCGGGGTACGCGGACCGAAGGGGAAACGCGCCGCATAATCCAGCGCTACCATCGCTCCCCAGGAGTGTCCGACCAGTAGCGGCCGTTCCAGGTGCCAGGCGTCGATCCAGGCCGCCAGGTCGTGGAAGTAAGTCTCGAAGCCATAGTCCCCATCCGGCTTATCTGTCAATCCGTGCCCGCGCAGATTCGGCGCCAATGGTACCAGCCCTGCCTGAACCAGGTGCGGGGCGACCAGCTCCCAGATGCGGGCGTTTGATGCCAGGCCATGCAGGAGAACGACTGTCTGGCCATCCTCGCCCAGATTCCAATGCAGGTAGTGAACGCGCAGTTCGTTGGCGAACAGATATGAGGATTGCATAATTTAAAAAGACTCTGTACCTTTCCCACCCATTTGGCGCGTTGTTGATCTTATTTCAACATTTCTTCAAGTGCCGCCCGCACCAATTGCGGATCGGCCTTGCCGCGCGTCTTGCGCATGACCTGGCCCACGAACCAGCCGATCAACCCCAGCTTGCCGCCCTGGTAGGCCGCCACCTGCTCTGGGTTTTCGGAAATCACCTGTGCGCACACGGATTGGATGGCACCCTGGTCACTGACCTGGGCCAGCCCCTCGCTTTGGACGATCTCCGCGGGTGCGCGCCCGCTCTCTTCCACTTTGCTCAGCAGGGATTTGCCGGTGGAGGTGTTTACGCTGCCGCTGTCCACCAGCTTGATAATCTCAGCCAGGTATTCAGGGGTCAGTTTCAGATCTCTGGCTTGCACGCCGCTCTCGTTGATCATGCGCAGCACATCGTTCATCAGCCAGTTCGAGACGCGCTTGGGGTCGCCATCGTAAGCTTTGACAGCCTCCTCGAAATAATCCGACAGGCTGCGCTCGGCGGTCAGGATATCGGCGTCGTATTCCGGAAGCCCATAGTCTTGCATGAAGCGCGCCCGGCGCTCCAGGGGCAGTTCGGGCAATTGAGCCAGTATTTCTTGCTTCCATGCTTCATTGATCCGCACCGGCAGCAGATCGGGTTCGCGGAAGTAGCGGTAATCGTTCTCGGTCTCTTTCGAGCGCATCTTGCGCAGCACACCGCTGTCCTCGTCCCAATCGAGCGTCCAGGCTTCGATACGATGCCCGGCTTCGACCTCTCGCACCTGGCGCTCGAACTCGGTTTGGATAGCATCACGCACGGCCACGATGGAGTTTACGTTCTTGATCTCTGTCTTGGGGTTGAGATAGTCGGCGCCCTTGGGACGGATGGAGACGTTGGCATCACAGCGCAGGTGGGCTTTCTCCATGTCCGCCTCCGAGATGCCGATCCAGCGCAGGAGCTGGCGCAGACGGATGAGGTATTGAGCGGCTTCATCGGCGGTGCGTAGATCAGGCCCGGTGACCATTTCGACTAACGGCACACCGCAGCGGTTGAAATCGATTAATCGTTGGCCATTTTCGTTCTTGGTTTTGCCGGCATCCTCTTCTATATGCAGTTTGTGAATCGACACTCGCCGGGTATAGCCATCCGGCATGGGCACATCCAGATAGCCACCGCGTCCCAGGGGCATATCGTACTGCGAGATCTGGTATCCTTTGGGAAGGTCCGGATAGAAATAATTTTTGCGGTCGAAGTAAGAAACGAGCTGGATTTCTGCGTGCATGGCTGCTGCCAGCAAAGCCCCCTTCTCAACTACAGCCTGATTGAGCACCGGCAGAACGCCAGGCAAACCGGTGCATACCGGGCAAATATTGGTGTTGGGCGGATCGTTCCAGGAGTCTGCTTTACATGAGCAGAAGATCTTGGTATTGGTATTGAGTTGGATATGGGTCTCGAGACCGATTACAGCTTCATATTCAGGCATAATTTTCTCTCATAAGTTAATCTTCACCGATGTCCTATTTTTACCACAACTCAGCCTATCTGGGGATTCCAGAGATGGGTCATGGGTAGCCGAAGGCATTGCCTTCGGCTACCCATGACCCCACTTCCTGAACATCGATAAAAAAGCAGTGTAAAATACTTGGATGTATGTATTGTTACTTTCAGTGCAATCATCTTGAACTCATCATCTGAACAAGCGTTTAGGAGGCAATTTATATGAAGAATCCCCAACCACCTGTGCGGTCCGGCAAGGCGACTGAAGAAGTTACGCTGAGCCGTGACCTCAACCTGTTCACCATTACGATGATCGGTGTTGGGGGGATGATCGGAGCGGGAATTTTCGTGCTGACCGGGATCGCGGCCGGCGTCGCCGGTCCGGCCCTGGTGTTGGCCTTCGCCTTGAATGGCATTGTCACCAGTTTTACGGCGCTGGCTTACGCTGAGCTGGGTTCGGCTTTCCCAGAGGCCGGTGGAGGCTATTTATGGGTGAAAGAAGGCCTGGGAGGCACGAATGGTTTCCTGGCCGGCTGGATGAGCTGGTTTGCGCATGCTGTGGCGGGTAGTTTATATGCTTTAGGTTTTGGGCGCTTTGCATCTCAACTCTGGATCGACTCCGGGATCAATACCCTGGGCCTTTCGGTGGAACAGATGACCCTCGGTCTTATGACTCTTATCATTATCGTGTTTACCTATATCAATTATCGCGGGGCATCCGAAACTGGCTCAATCGGGAATATCGTAACAATGACGAAAGTGGTCATCCTTGGATTTTTCGTCATATTTGGCGTCCTGGCGATGCTGCGTACAGAGGCCTGGCATACCCGCTTTACCACCGGTTTCATGCCCAACGGTGCCATGGGCGTGTTCGTCGCCATGGGGCTGACTTTTATCGCTTTCGAGGGATATGAAATCATCGCTCAATCGGGTGAAGAAGCCATCAATCCCAAGCGCAATATCCCCAGGGCGATCTTCCTGGCGATTGGAATCGCCGTCACGATCTATATATTCGTCAGTATCACGGCAATCGGGGCGACTACCCCGCCGGCAGGTGTGCCCGCTTATGTGTATCTGGGTGAGCAAAAAGAGATCGCCATCGTTGAGGTTGCACAGCAGGTCTTCCCTGAGGGCTTGGGTGGGGTGCTGCTGCTCTTCAGTGGGTTGGTATCCACCATGTCCGCCCTGAATGCGACCACCTATTCTTCTTCGCGAGTCTCTTTTGCCATGGGGCGGGATCACAATCTGCCGGCGATCTTTGCCCAGATCCATCAGCGGCGCCATACCCCACATTATGCCGTGTTGTTTTCCGGCGCGTTGATGCTGGTGATGGCCTGGGCGCTGCCGATCGAAGCGGTTGCCGCCGCCGCGGATATCATGTTCTTGATGCTCTTCTTGCAGGTCAATGTGACCGTCATGACTCTGCGGCGTAAAATGCCGACCATGGCGCGCGGTTTCAGGATCCCGTGGATGCCTGCCATCCCGATCATCGCTATTATCTTGAACGCCTTACTGGCGCTCAATCTTTTTTCTTTCAGCCCGATCTCCTGGTATTCAGCCATCGCCTGGATTGTCGTTGGCCTCCTGATTTATTATTCCTACTTCTCCAAGGTTGAAGCCATGGAAAAGCCAAAAGAGATTCTTATGGAAGAAGTGCTGGTCAGCCGGGATTACTCGGTGGTTGTGCCAGTCGTGACACAGGAGCAGGCGCGCATCCTGGGTAGGATCGGGGCCGTGATTGCCAGGGATCGGGGTGGTGAAGTGCTGGCCTTGAACGTCGTTATGGTCCCGCCGCAGCTCACCCTGGGGGAAGGGCGCTTGATGCTTAAAGAAGGAAGACCTTATATGGAAACGGTCATCGCCCAGGCCAAGGCGTTAAATGTCCCCGTGCATACGGTGATGCGCCTGGGACGCAATGTGGCCGAGTCGGTTCGTAAAACAGTGGATGAGAATGCTGCAAATCTGCTGGTTATGGGTTGGCCTGGATACACCAATACGGCCGGCAGGCTATTTGGTTCGGTGATCGATCCGATTGTAGACGATCCACCCTCCGATATCGCTGTGGTTCGCTACCGGGCTTATCGCCCGCTGCGTTCAGTCCTGGTGCCGGTTGGCGGAGGCCCGAACAGCCGCCGGGCAGTCAGCCTGGCGATCAGTATGGCCAGCTTCGGTGATGGCGAAACCCCTGCCAGGGTTACCCTGCTGCACGTGGTTCCCTACAATGCTACAGCCAGCGCGCGGGTGCGCGCCGAACAGGTGATTTCGGATGCGCTGGCTGGTTCTGAATACGGTCAGATTGAACGCCAGATCGTTGAAGGAGGCGATGTAGCCGAGACGATCTTGAGCTATGCGAAAGGCCCCACCCTGGAAGAGGCTTATGACTTGATCATCATTGGCGCGACCAATGAGCCGCTGTTCAAGAATTTGATGGTGGGGAACTTGAGCGAACGTGTTGCCAAAGAGGCCGATGTCACCGTGATCGTGGTGAAACGACGCAGCAGTCCTTTGCATTCCTTCCTGCGCCAGACAGTTTTGGAACCCAGCACGAATGGGACGATCGAATCAAAAGAGATTGAACAATAAATCAGGATCGGGCTAAGATAACGCTGGCCCGGAATGCGGCGTGTGCAGCGATCATGTCGCTGGAACTGAATTCAATCCGCCGGCCGTTGATGCGTTGCACTCCGGGGAGCCGCGCAGCGCGGTCAGCCATGTCCGCTGTTTGGAACTCAACTGCTACTTGCACGGGCTCGGAAAGATGGAAGACAGGCGGGGACGTACCCGCTGCCAGACGGGTTACCGCCCGGGCAGCCGCTTCACAAATTTTGTCCCTGGCGATCGCCAGCGGTAAACATTCGGCCGACATTCTTCCACTGGCCTGTTTGACCACCGCAAACTCCAGCGAGCCGAGCAATTCTTTCGCTTCGCCGCACACGGTCTGGTCGCCCGAGATCATGATCACCGGCGCATTGAAATGAGCGCAAAGGGCGGCGTTCAGGCCTGTCTCACCGACCAGCTTTTCATTGAGCCAAAGATTCGCCACCGTTTTGCTGGAATAAGTGTGATCAAGAATGGCATTTTTCGAGCCGGCGCAGGCGTGATAGCCAACGAACATGACACCATCCACCCCGCCGTCGATACCCTGCACCATCGAAAAGGGAGAGCTGTTGCCGGCGTTCAGTCGAGCGCGCCCATCCAGCTCCTCGATCAGGATATTTGTCCCATCGGCATGCCCATCAGTCACTACAACCTGGTCCGCGCCGGCTGAGAAAGCGCCTTCGATCGCCGCGTTGACGTCAGCGGTCATTATTCGGCGGAAGCGGCTGTATTCAAAATGCCCGGGTGTAACTTGATCCCAGTTGGTTACTCCGGAAATCCCCTCCATGTCTGCAGCAATAAGGATCTTCATTTCAAGGCCTCAATCCAGTCCATCCAGTACTTTGGGTTGCGCTTTTCGCCAATGATCGTCGGCGGTTACTTTTTCGTAAGCCCTGGCGATTTGCAGCAATTTGGCCTCCGAAAAGTCAGGGCCAAGCAGTTGGATGCCGATCGGGAGCCCCGCTTTATCCAGCCCCCCGGGTAGTGAGATACCGGGTACACCGGCGTGGTTAGCCGGCACAGTGAGCTGGTCGGCATACTGCATCAGGACCGAGTCGCCGTAAACGTCGCCAATCGGAAAGGCCGTTGTAGGCGTGGTCGGTGTCAGCAGCGCGTCTACGCGCTGGCGACCTTGAGGGTCAAAGGCCTCGACGAAATCCCGGCGGATTAAAGTTCGCACTCGTAAAGCACGATTGTAATATTGCTCGCTGTACTGCGCGGCACTGACGTACATGCCCATCAGGATACGCAGCTTGGGCTGCGGGCCGAAACCCTGGGCGCGCGTCTTGCGATACATCTCGTTGAGGTCGCTTACCGGCTCTGGGGTACGGTAACCGTATTTGACTCCATCGTAGCGATGCAAGTTGGAAGCGGCTTCGACGCGCGAGATCACAAAGTAAACCGGAATGCCGTAGCGAGTGTGCGGCATGGGCACATCTTCGATGATATCGGCGCCCAGTTCCGCCAGGCGTCCGGCTGCGCGCAGCACAGCTTGCTCAATCTCTGCTGAAATCGGTTCATCGTGCAGTTCCCCGGTTTGCGGATCGGGATAGGTGATGCGGAAATAATCCGGTGAAAGCCCAATGCGCATGCCGCGGACGCTGCGCTGCAGCCCGGCAGTGTAATCTGGCACCGGGACGTTGGCAGCCGTGCCGTCGCGCCGGTCAGGTCCGGCGATCACGTTGAGCATCATGGCCGCGTCGGTTACGTTACGGGCTACCGGGCCAGGGCAATCCAATGAAGAGCCGAAGGCGATCAGGCCGTAACGTGAAACGCGCCCGTAGGTCGGTTTGACGCCGACCACACCGCAAAACGCCGCCGGTTGGCGGATGGACCCGGCTGTATCGGTCCCCAGCGACAGCGCTCCTTCCCCGGCTGCAACCGCGGCTGTGCTGCCGCCGGATGAACCACCCGGGACCCGGCTGGTATCCCAGGGGTTGCGCGGGCTGGGCTGGAAAGCAGAAGATTCATTGGATGAGCCATACGTGAATTCATCCAGATTGACTTTGCCCAGCATCACACCGCCGGCCGCCTCCAACCGTGCGGCCGGTGTGGCGCTGTAAGGCGCTACGAAATTGGCCAGGATGCGTGATCCGGCTGTGGAAGGGGTGTCTTTGACGGTGTAAATATCTTTGACGCTGAACGGCACACCGGCCAGCGGTCCGGGATCTTCACCCGCCGCCAGCCGGCGGTCAACTTCCTGCGCCTGGAGGCGGGCGCGTTCCTCAGTGTGTGTGATAAAGGCGTGTACTCTTTGCCTGTCTTCTGCGCTGATCTCCCCGGCTTCCAGGCTGCCGGGGCGGCCATCGACGGCCGCAATCCGTTCCAGGGTTGATTCCAACACTTCTTGCGCGGAAACCTCCCGGCTGCGGATAATCGCTACAAGTTCGTGGGCGGGTAAGTCACAAAGTTTCATATTATTCCAGG